>Ga0307377_10008928_pt1 | contig 10097 bp, 7 predicted proteins | sample TR3MG_FD_202535 | JGI IMG/M metagenome (GOLD analysis project Ga0307377, IMG submission 202535) | Soil microbial communities from Risofladan, Vaasa, Finland - TR-3 | ecosystem: Environmental > Terrestrial > Soil > Coastal area > Acid sulfate soil | place: Finland: Risofladan, Vaasa | collected... | reverse complement strand
GCAGCATCCGCGACTCGAGGCCGGCGGCGGTCAGTGCCCGATCGACCTCGATCATGGCGACCTTGATGATGTCGGCGGCGCTGCCCTGGATCGGAGCATTGAGTGCGGCGCGTTCGGCGGCTTCCCGAAGCTGACGGTTGCTGCTGTCCAACTCCGGTAGATAGCGCCGCCGGCCCAACACAGTGGAGGTGAAGCCGTCCTTGCGGGCCTGTTCGACCACATCGAGCAAATAGTCGCGGACCCCACCGAACCGGGAGAAGTACTGGTCCATCTGCTCCTTGGCCTCTTCGGTGGAGATCTTCAACTGCGCCGACAGGCCATACGCGCTGAGCCCGTAAGCCAAGCCGTACGACATCGCCTTGACCCGACGGCGCAACTCCGGCGTGACTTCGTCGATCGGCACCCCGAAGGCCCGGGAACCGACGAAGGAGTGCAGATCCTCTCCGGTGCGAAAGGCCTCGATCAGTCCCTCGTCCTTGGACAGGTGCGCCATGATCCGCATCTCGATCTGGCTGTAATCGGCGGTCATCAACTCCGGATACCCGTCGCCAACACAGAATGCGTCGCGGATGCGACGGCCGGCCTCGGTGCGGACCGGAATGTTCTGCAGGTTCGGGTCGGTCGACGACAGCCGACCGGTGGCGGCGATGGTCTGGTTGAACGTGGTGTGGATGCGGCCGTCGGTGGCAGTCGACTTCAGCAGTCCGTCGACGGTGACCTTCAGTCGGGTGACATCACGATGGGCCAGCAGGTGCTCGAGGAACGGGTGTGCGGTCTTGTCGAACAATGTTTGCAGGGCGTCGGCGTCGGTGGTGTATCCGGTCTTGGTCTTCTTTGTCTTCGGCATCTCAAGTTCGTCGAACAGCACGACCTGCAATTGCTTCGGCGAACCGAGGTTGATCTCCTTGCCGATCACCGCGTAAGCGGCCTGCGCGGCGTCGCGGATCTGATCACCGAACTCGCTCTGCAATTCCTCGAGCTTGTCGAGATCCACAGCAATACCGCGACTTTCAAGTCCGGCCAGCACCATCTGGACGGGCAGTTCCATCTCACTGAGCAATGCTGACGATTCCATCGCCGCTAATTCCACATCCAGTGCGTCGGCCAGGTCGGTGATGGCGCGAGCCCGCAGGATCAACGTCTGCACCCCTTGTTCGTCGACGCCGTCGTCGTCGTCAAGCAGTGACAGTTGTTGCTGCTCAGGCTCTTCCGCACGCAACTCGCGCTTGAGATAGCGCACGGACAAGTCGTCGAGGGCGAAGCTGCGTTGCCCGGGACGGACCAGGTACGCGGCAAGTGCGATATCGGAGGTCACCCCGGCAAGCCGCCAACCCCGGCCGGCGAGATCGTGCATCGCACTCTTGGCCTCGTGCAGGGCTTTCGGGGCCTGCCCATCGGCCAGCCAGGCCCCCAGCGCGGCCTCATCGTCGGGGGTCAAGGTGGCGGTGTCGATGTAGGCGCCCTCGCCGTCAGCGGCAGCGATGGCCAGCGCCGTCGCATCACCCTCGTAGGCCGCGTGGGTGCCGATCACGGCCATCCCGCACCGCGCACCACGGCGGGCGTGCGCGTCCAGCCAGGACGCCACCGTGCCGGGTTCCAGGGCGGCGCCTCGCACGTCGAAGCCGTCCTCGACCTCCGGTTCGGCGGTGGACAGGGTGTCGAAAAGACGGTCCCGCAGGACCCGGAACTCAAGGTCGTCGAAGAGTTGATGGATCTTGTCGCGGTCCCACGCCAGCAGGCCGAGGGTGTCCGGGGTCTGAGCCAGTGGAACGTCACGCACCAAATGGGTGAGTTCGCGGTTGAGCACCACGGTGGAAAGGTTGGCGCGCAGCGAATCCCCAACCTTGCCGCGTATCTCCTCGACGTTGTCCACCAAGCCCTGCAGCGAGCCGTATTCGACGATCCACTTGGCGGCGGTCTTCTCCCCCACGCCGGGAATGCCGGGCAGGTTGTCGCTGGGGTCGCCGCGCAGTGCGGCGAAGTCGGGGTACTGCGCCGGCGTCAGTCCGTACTTCTCCACCACCGCATCCGGGGTGTACCGCATCAGCGTGCTGACGCCCTTGATGGGGTAGAGCACGGTGACGTCGGCGTTGACCAGTTGGAGTGCGTCGCGGTCCCCGGTGACCACCAGCACCCGGTAACCGGCCGCCTCGCCCTGGGTGGCCAGGGTGGCGATGATGTCGTCGGCCTCGAAGCCGGGCTCGGCCAGCGCGGTGATGCCCATCGCGTTGAGCACTTCCTTGGTGATGTCGATCTGGCCTCGGAACTCATCCGGCGTCGAGACCCGGTTGGCCTTGTACTCCGGGAACCGGTCCGCGCGGAAGGTCTGACGGGATACGTCGAACGCGGCGGCGATATGGGAGGGCGCTTCGTCGCGAAGAAGATTGATCAGCATGGCGGTGAATCCGTAGACGGCGTTGGTGGTCAGGCCGCTTTTGGTCTTGAAGTTCTCCGCGGGCAGTGCGTAGAACGCCCGGTACGCCAGCGAATTGCCGTCGAGCAACATCAGGGTCGGCTTCTCGCTCACGCCCTCACTCTAGGCACCGGTTACGCTGACGGCCGTGCCAGCATCTCCTCCGCCATCTCCCCCAACGCCGGCCCAACTTCCCGCCATCGACGGCTGGTGGGCGTCCGACGATTCCGGCGTCCCGCATCTGGTCGGCGCCAAGTGCCCGGACTGCGGCACCTATGTCTTCCCGCCCCGGGCAAACAACTGCCCCAACCCGGCGTGTACGGCCGACGAACTCGAACCGGTGGCCCTATCGCGGCGCGGCACGCTGTGGAGCTACACCCAGAACCATTACGCCCCGCCCCCGCCATATCCGTCCGCTGATCCATTCGAGCCATTCGCGGTCGCCGCGGTGCAATTGGAAGCCGAGGGCATCATCGTGCTGGGCAAGGTCGTTGAAGGAACTCGGGCCGCGGACCTGAAGGTCGGCATGGCGATGGAACTCACCACGATGCCGCTCTACGTCGATGACGACGGGATCGAGCGCAGCGTCTACGCATGGACAATCGCAAAGGCGGGTCGCTGATGACCATCGAACCGGTGTACATCCTCGGGGCCGGCATGCACCCGTGGGGAAAATGGGGCCGGGACTTCACCGAGTACGGCGTCGTCGCCGCCCGGGCCGCCCTGCGCGACGCCGGCCTGGACTGGCGCCAGATCCAACTCGTCGCCGGCGCGGACACCATCCGTAACGGCTACCCCGGATTTGTCGCCGGCGCGACCTTCGCCCAGAAACTCGGCTGGACCGGCATCCCGGTCTCCTCCAGTTACGCGGCGTGCGCGTCGGGTTCACAGGCGTTGCAGTCGGCGCGGGCCCAGATACTGGCCGGGATGTGCGACGTGGCCCTGGTGATCGGTGCCGACACCACGCCCAAGGGGTTCTTCGCCCCGGTCGGCGGGGAACGCCGCGACGATCCGGACTGGCAGCGCTTCCACCTGATCGGCGCCACCAACACGGTCTATTTCGCGCTGCTGGCACGCCGCCGGATGGATCTCTACGGCGCCACAACCGAGGACTTCGCGCACGTCAAAGTGAAGAACTCCCGGCACGGGTTGGCCAACCCGAATGCGCGCTACCGCAAGGAATCCTCGATCGAGGACGTCCAGGCCAGCCCGGTGGTCTCCGACCCGCTGCGACTGCTGGACATCTGCGCCACCTCCGACGGCGCGGCGGCACTGATCGTGGCCAGCAGGGCCTTCGCCGAGAAGCACCTCGGCTCGCTGGCCGGCGTGCCGTCGGTGCGGGCGGTGTCGTGTGCCACCCCGAACTACCCGCAGTCCATGCCGGAACTTCCCGATATCGCCACCGACTCCACCGCCGTGGTCCCGGCGCCGGATCGGGCGTTCAAGGATCACATCCTCGACACCGCCTACGCCGAGGCTGGATTGGGCCCCGACGACCTGAGCCTGGCCGAGGTCTACGACCTTTCCACCGCACTGGAACTCGACTGGTACGAACATCTGGGGCTGTGCGCCAAGGGTGAGGCCGAGCAGTTGTTGCGGTCCGGCGCCACCACCATCGGCGGGCGGATTCCGGTCAACGCCTCCGGCGGGCTGGCCTGCTTCGGTGAGGCGATCCCGGCCCAGGCCATCGCCCAGGTCTGCGAATTGACCTGGCAACTCAAGGGCCAGGCCACCGGTCGCCAGGTCGAAGGCGCCACCGTCGGCATCACCGCCAACCAGGGGCTGTTCGGCCACGGGTCGTCGGTGATCATCGCCCGCTGACGCCGGGTCGCGGCGTCTAGAACTTCAGGTCAGGCGACACCCAAATATGCCGCCCGAACACTGTCATCGGCCAACAACTCCCGGGCCGGTCCGGTGCGGGTGACGGTGCCGGTTTCCAGGATGTACGCCCGGTCGGAGCGGCTCAACGCCTGCTGTGCGTTCTGCTCTACCAGCAGCACCGTGGTGCCCTCGCCGTTGATTTGGGCGATGATGCCGAAAATCTGCGAGATCACCATCGGCGCCAGCCCCATCGACGGCTCGTCGAGGAGTAACACCCGCGGCCTTGCCATCAGCGCGCGGCCGATGGCCAGCATCTGCTGCTCACCACCGGACAGTGTGCCGCCGACCTGCTTGCGCCGCTCGGCCAGCCGGGGGAATGTCGTGAATACCCAGTCCAGCCGCTCATCGTGGGCGGCCTTCGAATCAAACTTCCTTCCATAGCAACCCATTTCAAGGTTGTCAGTCACTGTCATGCCGGGGAATACACCGCGGCCCTCCGGTGCCTGCACCAGCCCGTCGATGGCACGCCGGTGGGCCTTGACCCGGGTGATGTCGCGGCCGTCGAACCAGACCGAACCCGCGGACAGCGGGTGCAAACCGGAGATGGCCCGCATCAGAGTCGTCTTGCCGGCCCCGTTGGAACCCAGCAGGGTCACCAACTCGCCCTCGTTGACGATCAGCGAAACGCCATGCAGCGCTTCGATTTTGCCGTAGCTCACCACGACATCGCGGACCTCGAGCAGAGGTGTCGCGGCACTCTCAGAGTTCGTCATCGGGTACCCCCAGGTAGGCCGCGATCACCGCGGGATTCTCGCGGATCTCGGCGGGCAGACCGTCGGCGATCTTGCGGCCGAACTCCAGCACCACGATCCGATCGGTGACCCCCATCACCAGCCGCATGTCATGCTCGATCAGCAGCACCGTGTAGCCGTCCTCGCGGATAGCGCGAATCAGGTCGATCAGCGCCGACTTTTCGCTGGGGTTGAATCCCGCGGCGGGCTCGTCGAGGCAGAGCAACTTCGGTTCGGTGGCCAGCGCCCGGGCGATCTCCAGGCGCCGCTGATCCCCGTAGGACAGGTTCTTGGCCTTCTCCCCCCCGCGATGGGCGATGCCGACGAATTGCAGCAGCGCCGCGGCCTTCTCGATGGCACTGCGCTCCTCCCTGCGGTGCCGGGCGTCGCTGCCGACCACGACGTTCTCCAGCGCGGTCATCTCCCCCCAAAGCCGAATATTCTGGAAGGTACGGGCGATACCCAGCCGGGTGATCTGGTGGCGTTTACGCCGGCCCAGCGGTTCGCCGTCGAACATCACCGTGCCCGAGGTAGGCCGGTAGACCCCGGTGATGGCGTTGAAGCAGGTGGTCTTGCCGGCCCCGTTGGGACCGATCAGGCCGAGGATCTCGCCACGCCTGATCGCGACGTTGACCGAGTCCAGCGCGGTCAGACCACCGAACTTCACGGTCAGATCCGTGGTCTCCAGCAGTGTCTCGCCCGCAGCGGCATGCACCTCACGGTGCAGCACCGCCATCTCGTCGTCGATCACCGGCTCATTCATCACGCGGCCTTGCTCTTGTCGGCGCTGTCCAGCAGCGCGCGCGCCGACCTGCCATAGGCCAGTAGCTGCTGACGAACCGGGAACAGACCCTGCGGACGGAAGATCATCAGCACCACCAGGGCGAGGCCGAAGAACAGGTATTTCAGGTCGCCGAGGTTGATGCCCATCACCTCCACGCCAAGCAGCCGGTTGGGCAGGTAGACGATGACAAACGCCCCGAAGATCACACCCAGCTTGTTGCCCTGCCCGCCGAGTACCACCGCGGCCAGGAACAGCATCGAGTTGATGATGTTGAACGTCGGCGGCGCCACGTACTGCACCTGCCCGGCGTAGAGCGCACCGGACAGCCCGCCGATGGCGGCGCCGATCACGAAGGCCCAGAGCTTGAACCGGAAGGTGTTGACGCCCATGCTCTCGGCGGCGTCCTCGTCTTCCCGGATGGCCACCCAGGCCCGGCCGACGCGGCTGCGTTCGAGATTTCCCACCAGTAGCAGGATCGCGACGATGAAGATCAGGCCGACCCAGAACCACCACGTTCCGTAGTTGGCGTCGCCGGTGGAGTTTCCGCTGGAAAAGACACCATAGGGCAGTTCCGCGGTCGCGCCGACGCGCGGGTAGGCGACCTCGCTGAGGCCCCGGGGCCCGTTGGTGACCCCGGACAGGTTGTCGGCGAGCAGGCGGATGATCTCGCCGAACCCCAGGGTGACGATGGCCAGATAGTCCCCGCGCACTCGCAGGGTGGGGAAACCGAGGATCAGCCCGGTCAGGGCGGTGATGGCCATCGCGATCGGCAGGCACGCCAGCCACGCCCAGTTCTCGTGCACCCACCCGTCCGGGCCCGCCCTGTTCCACGGGCTGTCCCGGCTGGTGAGCAGCGCGACGGTGTACGCTCCGACCGCGTAGAAGCCGACATAGCCGAGGTCGAGCAGGCCGGCCTGGCCGACCACCACGTTGAGGCCGATGGCGATGATCGCCACCATCGCGAACTGCGCCATGGTGCCGCCGAAGCTGATGCCGGGGGTGTCCAGGAACGGCGGGGTGTAGAGCGGCAACAGCGCCAGGGCGCCGAAGCCGAGTACGCCGACGCCCCACTTCTGGATCCGGGTCAGACCCGACCACCAGCGTCGCAGGCCGTCCCCCGGAGCCATCCACGCGCTCACGCGCGCGCCTTTCCGAGGCTCTCGCCGAGAATCCCGGTGGGCTTGATCAACAACACCAGCACCAGCAAAACGAAGGCGACCACGTCGCGCCACTGGGTGCCGAACAAGGCCTGGCCGTAGTTTTCCATAATGCCCAGCAACAGGCCGCCGATCAGAGCACCACGCAAATTGCCGATACCGCCGAGCACCGCGGCCGAAAAGGCCTTGATGCCCAGCAGGAACCCGCCGGAATAGATGATCCCCTGCGGAACCCGCAGTGTGTAGAGCAATGCGGCCGCCCCGGCCAGTAGCCCGCCGATCAGGAACGTCGTGACGATGATCCGCTCCCGCGACACACCCATCAGGGCCGCGGTGGTCGGGTCCTGAGCGACCGCGCGAATACCCCGGCCGAATTTCGTGTGGTGGACGAAGAGGTAGGTGAGCCGGGCCAGAACCAGTGCCGCGACGATGATCACCAACGTGACGTTGGTGACCGAGGCGCCGAACACTTCGAACTGGGTCCTGGGCTGCACCAGGATGATCGGCTGCTGGGCGTTGCTGCCGCCGTAGCCTTTGAGAATCGTCGGCAGCACGAAGTGCACGAACTCCTGAATCACGAACGACATGCCGATCGCGGTGATGAGGAACGTCAGCGGACGGGCGTTGCGCCGCCGCAGTGGCCGGTAGGCGACGAACTCTAAACCGACTGCGGCCGAACCGGAGACTGCCATCGCGAACAGTAGTGCGATGCCCAGGTAGAACACCGTCAAACCGACTCCGAGGTTATAGGCGTTGCCGCTCGGAGCGAAGCCCAGGACCACGTCGAGACAGAAGTATGCCCCGAACATCCCGAGCATGAAAATCTCGGAATGCGCGAAGTTGATCAGTCGCAGAACGCCGAAAACCAACGTGTAGCCCACCGCGACCAGAGCATAGATCGCTCCCCAGGCCAACCCGTCAATAGTTAACTGCCAGAAGCCGGTTCGCAGGTTGTTGACGTTGAAACCGATGTCACCGGCAAGGCATGCGTACTGTCCGAGGCACTCGTAGATCATCCGGTGCGACTACGCGACCTTGTAGATCCAGATTAGGGTCGTGGTGAGCTCACCGGTGTCGGTCCACTGGTACTTGCGCGCCACCCCTTGCCCGTCGTAGGCCTTGGCGAAGTCCAGCAGTTGTGCGCGGGTCGCGGCGCCGGAGCCGATACCCTTGGCCATGATGGTGCCAAGGTCGTAACCCTCGGTGCTATAGGTGCCGGGGGCCTGGTCGAACTTCGCGGTGTACTCGGCGGCGAACTCGGCCGAAGCCGGACCGCACGGGCAGGACAGCACCGCGTCCCTTGAGGATTCCCCGGCCTGCTTGACGAACTCCGGGTCCTTGGTCCCGTCGGCGCTGACGAACCGGCCGGCGAAGCCGGCGTCACGCAACTGCTGCACGAACGGCGCCGCTTCGGCGTAATAGCCGCTGAAGAACACCGAGTCCGGCGTCTGGCCCTTCACCTGCGTGACAGCGGCCGAGAAGTCCTTATCGCCCTTCTTGACCGAGATCTCGCACGCCGGCACCGCCACCTCACCGAGCGTCTCGCGAACGGCCTTGGCCAGTCCGGTGCCATAGTCGGTGCTGTCGTCGACGACGCAGACCTTCTTGTCTCCCAGGGTGGTCTTCATGTAGTTGGCCACTGAGGGTCCCTGCACCCCGTCGTTGGCCAGGCCGCGCAGAAATGTCTTCCAGCCCTGCTCGGACAGCGTCACGTTGGTCGCCGACGCGGTGGCGGCAACGAGGCCGGCCTGATCGAACACCCCGCCGGTGGCCTTGGTCTCGCCGGAGAACGCCGGTCCGATCAGACCGATGATCGACTCGTCGTCGACGATCTGCGGGGCGATGGCGGTCGCCTTCTGCGGGTCGCCCTCAGTGTCGAAGGTCCGCAGTTCGATCTGGCATCCGGGGTTGGCCGCGTTGTGCTTGTCGAGGGCCAGTTGCACGCCGTTCTTGATGTTGATGCCCAGTGCCGCGTCGGGACCGTTGAGGGCCCCGGCCATCGCGATCTTCACCGGCGCGCAGGTGGCCGTGCCGTCACCGGTCGGGTCCGCCGGCGCGACAACACCGCCGGACTTGACCTCGGCGCCGCTCTGGTCGATCTGCACCTGCTCGACGATCGCCAGATCGGTGGGCGCCGGGGTGGCCCCCCCGTTCGCAGCGGATTCCGCCGCCGAGTCGCCGCCGGGCGCGGGTTGGCTGCAGCCCGCGATGGCAACGATCAGCAGGGCCGCCGACCCCAGTGCGATGGCGTATCTCGACTTCTCACCACGCATAATCTCTCCTCATGTCGCGCTGGTGCCGGGACTGAACAGGCCGGGCAGGGACCGTCGGGAAAACCCTTCGGGCAACAACCTTCGGTAAAACATAGCCAACAACGCCGGAAACCGCGGGACCGCCGGGGTTTATCCCGTCGACGAATCGCGACCCGGGGCGCCCAGAGACTCCAGCACCACCTCGGCGACCCGCTTCATGCTGGTGCGCCGATCCATGGCTGCGCGCTGCATCCAGGTAAATGCCTCGGGTTCGGTCATCGCGTGCTTGGCCTGCAGCAGGCCCTTGGCCCGTTCGACCAGCTTTCGGGTCTCCAGCCGCTCGCCGAGGTCGGCGACCTCACGTTCGAGTTCGGTGATCTCGGCGAAACGGCTCAGCGCCACCTCGATCGCCGGGATCAGGTCGCTGATCGAGAAGGGTTTGACCAGATAGGCCATCGCGCCGGCGTCGCGGGCCTTCTCAACCAGATCGCGCTGGCTGAATGCCGTCAGAATCACGATCGGAGCGATCCGCTTGGTCGCAATCTCCGCGGCCGCGTCGATACCATCGCGGCGCGGCATCTTGACGTCCATGATCACCAGGTCCGGCCGCAGACTCTCCACGAGGTCGACGGCCTCCTGACCGTCACCGGCCTCGCCGACCACCTCATAGCCCTCCTCGCGCAACATCTCAGCGAGGTCCATCCGGATCAACGCCTCATCCTCGGCGATCACCACCCGTCGCCGCGAAGGCATGGCGAGGTTGGTCACGGGCTCGTCGATCAGGGGCTCGTCGGTCATGGATTCCCCGTCGGTCATGAACCCATTGTGTCGCCACCACCCACCGATGCACCGGGCGGCATCCACTATCGTGATGCGTCG
>Ga0307377_10008927_pt1 | contig 10097 bp, 10 predicted proteins | sample TR3MG_FD_202535 | JGI IMG/M metagenome (GOLD analysis project Ga0307377, IMG submission 202535) | Soil microbial communities from Risofladan, Vaasa, Finland - TR-3 | ecosystem: Environmental > Terrestrial > Soil > Coastal area > Acid sulfate soil | place: Finland: Risofladan, Vaasa | collected... | reverse complement strand
TCATAATTTTCAAAACTGAATGAATTTACGAGACCGATTCTGGGAAGGATTGTTTTGGCGAGAAGTAATCTTTGTTTGTGGAAATTATTCTGGTCTTCTTTTTCTTCAGGTGAAGCTTCTTTTCTTTTTTCTATTCTTGAATGTTTGTAACATTTGTAGTTAATTGTTCTATATGAGTTTCCTTGATCCCATAAAAATATGAGATTGCTTGACTTTAGAATTTTTGCAATTTGAATTAACTGTTTAAGGAACCCAAATATGACACCAGTGTTTTCACCACGATAGCTTAGACCGCCTGTAGTATAGTAAGCACTATAAGCAAGTGCATTAGCATCTATCAATATAGTATCACCTTTATTGAGTACTCTTCTTTTTATTTTTCTCATAATTACCACCGCCTTTTTCTATCACTAACGTCTTTGGAAAATGCTTCTTCAACTTTCTGCCATTTTATTTCGGCCTTTTCTTCAAGCAATTTTTCATAGTCATTTTCCTCAATAAAGGAAATAAATTCTTTTTTAGTTTTGAATTTCTGACCATCAAAACTAATTGCCCTCGATCCATATATGTAGTCAATTAAGGAATTAATATTATCAATACCATAGTCATATAGTATTTGGAATTCTGATTCTCTGAATGGTTTAGCACATTTATTCTTTTCAATTTTAACTGCAGATCTGATTGCATATACTCGTTTTTCACCATGCCTTGTAGCACTCAGTTTTTTAATTTCTCTTACCCATGCTTCTTGGTGTATCGCATGACCAAAAGCTCTGCCACCAGTACGCATAGTTTTCTTCCCGAATGTAACTCCTATCTTATCACGTATTTGACTTAGAACCATAAGGGTAGCATCCTTCTCATTGTTTTTAAGAAACTCACTTGTTGTAGCAAAAAAACTAGAAAGGTATTTTTGTTTTTCAACATCATAAGAACCTTCTTCATCTGCATCTTTTTTGACTGCAGCAGCAAATCTGTCCAATGACTTCTTTGATTTTAGAAAGTCAAGTGTATCTAATATATATAACAAGCTGTGACCATCTTCAAGTTTATTAACTTGTCTAGTATAGTCACGACCAAAATGTTCTATATTAGGTGACCTCTGCCAATCGACTTTACGATAAAACTTAGGCCCATACATATGTTTAACATCAAAATCCATAACGCCTTCTGTGTTGTTGTAGACAATATGAAACTTTGTAACATCAGGCCATATATCACTTCTTATCTTTTTTATTGTTTGATAGTAAGAAAATGCGGCTTCAAGAGCAATTGCTGTTTTGCCTGCAGACCTATCACCAACAATATTTAATACCCTTGCCCTTGCCCATCCACCATGCATCGCCATACCACTTAATGCAAGATTCATTGTACTGCTACCTGAACTGAAGAAGTCAACCTGTTCATGAGTTTCTGTTTTAGTTTCTGTTTTTTTAACACTGCGATTTAATTTTCTGATTTTTTTTGGCTTTTCAGACTTTCTTCTTTTTAATTGTCTTCCCATTTTTTCACCTTAAATATTTATGCTTGTATAGTGATCTAAATGATTGTTTTATGGCTTTTTCATTTCTACACTTTCTGTCTGGTAAACCAAATTTACAGGTAAGTGAAGGAATGTTATTATCTTTTTCAAAGTAAATACAAATTGGTTGGTTATGAGTATTGCAGATAAAACGAATTTCTGGTTTACAGTAATTTCTTATGACTGCCATTGTAGTTATTCCTTGATTTCAAATATTATTTCCTTTTCATCAATAAGAGCTTCAATAATTTCTAAATCTGTTTTTAGAAGCATGTTATCACTTTTGCGATAATGCTTTATACCATTAGCTAATGCTCGCCTAATTTCTAAAATCAGTGTCATTGCATTATCATGTAATTCAATTTCTTTGTCATCGTACATGTAATTATTCCTTGAACATTCATGACTAGTGAACCGCACCCTAGCGATACGGTTTTAACTTACTGTTTGAATTTTTGGATGCATGATAAAGTTAAGTGTTTTGAGCCAACACTCAGACCTTTCAAATGAAAGAACAATCACTAGTCATGAAACTGGTTAACTAGAACGGTATGTCGTCAATACCCATTTCTTCGGCAACCATCTGTCTTAAGTCAGATAAGTCATCGGCATCGTCTGGATCAACATCTAATTTGTTTTCTTTAATGACTGCTTTTAATTCTTTGCTTTTCATTTTCTTAATATCAGACCACGTTAGATCTTCATCATCGTCTTCATCTTCTTCTTCCTCATCATCGTCTTCTTCATCATCGTCTTCTTCATCATCGTCTTCATCTTCTTCTTCCTCATCTTTGGAAGGTTTCCTCTTTGACTTCTTTTTGGGTTTTTCTTCTTCTTCCTCATCATCAGAATCTCCAAACTGTTCCAGTACCATTGATTCTAATTCACGTTTGGCTTTCTTGAATCGTGTTTTCCTTGTGACCTTGTAGTCAATATCATTTTCATCAACAAAAGCTTCAATGTCATCAAGGTCTTCACAATCTTCAAGTTGACTCATCAGGTCATCTACATCGCTTTCGTCATCACTTGACTTAGATGACTTGGATTTTCTTTTTGACTTCTTGGAATTATCATCGTCTCTATTTTTTGAACCCCAATAAAGATCTGCAATTTCTTCATATTCAGGAAGATGAATCAACTCGTCTAAGCAATGGCAAGATTCAAGATGATCATCTTCAATTGCATATTCCCTGTCTTCAAAAGTAAATCCAATATATGACCTGAAGTCATCTTTTGAAACAGGTGGTTCAATAGTAAACGAAATGCTTTTCCCAGCATCAATATCTGAGAAGTTAACTAACTTACCAGATTTCCCACCCCTGCCACGTTTTTTGGATATAGCCATAATATTCTTTTCAGAATAAAATGATGCCTCATCCCACACTTGCACTCCTTTTTCTTCTTCTCCCCTGTCATAACAAATTATGTTATATAGATTTCTTTTCTTTGGGAAAAGCGGTTTCCATATATCATCATCGGCACCATCTTCCCGAAGCTTTTGTCTATGTTCACATATAGGGCAGGGTTTATCATACATTTCAGTAAGACAAAGAACCATAGTATTACTTGGCCCTACATTTCTATGAACTAGATATTCAAAAGTATATGTAGGGCTTCCTTTGGGAGTGTCTTTGTCATTTGCTCCTGCAAGGTAGGGAAGTATGTCTACAATATGTTCACCATCTTTCGGTCGCCACAAAGGAATGTTATCAATTTTGATAATTGAATTTTGTTTTCCTGTAGCATTGCGTCTTCCCTTTTCAACTCGTTCTTTTAGTTTTTCACCTTGCAGTTTTCTTCGAATACTACTCGTCTTCTTTTTCTTTTTCATTTTTTATCTCCTCTTCGTTGCGTTTGGCTTGATACCATGATTTTGCAGCCGCATAGGTTATAAGTCTGGCAATGAGATACACACCGACTGCACCTAGGGCTAGTGATAGAGCAAATTTGACTATGTTAGTAAAAAGTTCCATGATTCATTATACACTTTTTTTCATTCCGATTGCGTTTAGTGTTTTAATAAAGTTATTCATACCTAGATTGTAATAAACTTTATTACTTGAATTTCTAAGTACTGCAGATGGATGAATGCACCAACAAATCCAGCATTTGATTTTTTCATTCCATTCTGTTTTACCACTTAGATTAGTTATACCCCCTTTCTGATTTTTGAAGTACTTTATACAACTGTTTCCTAATGCAAGAATAACAATTGGTTTGACCATTCTTATCTCAGATTTAATCCATTTAGAACACGCATTAATTTGAGAATCAGATGACTTACCTGATTTGCTTGGATAGCATTTATTTATATTACTTATAAAGAATTGACTTCTTGAATACCCTGCCTTGTTAATTGGTTCCCACAACTTAATACCTGCTTTGCCGACAAAACCTTCACCTTGTTGGTCTTCGTCAAAACCAGGATCTTGTCCATATATAGAGACATTGTAAGTACCCATAGATGGTGCAACTGGAGCATTACACTCATCAATCAAACTGCAGTTAGTACACTTTAAAAGTCTTGTTACATATTTCCGATAATTTCTGAATTTCACTTTCTTTAGTGTTTTATTTTTTTTGCTAAGTTTTTTTAATAAGTCATAATCTCCTTGGAGCGCATCATCTAAATTAACTATCTTTATACCATAATCAAATAATTTATAAAGGTTTTCATATTCCACTGTAGGATTGGTAACTATTCTGAAGTCAAAATATTTCTGAACATTCTTATTAATAACTAAGTCATCGTTTGTTCGATATGCACCGATATTATTCAATAACTCACCAAATGCACCACTATGTGTTTGTAGTTGGTCATCTGTATCAAATAATGATGGGCTGTTGGATTGTCTAATAGTAATGGCATCATTTGCTTTTTTCTCACCAATACCTTTAACTTCAATAAATGGAACATATATCTTATTGTCTTTAGCAATCCATCTAATAGGATCACTTAACCCATTGACCATAGGCAATACCATCTTAAGGCCTATCCGGTATGCTTCTTCAACTAGTTCATGTTTTTTATCTTTAGCTCCATAAGTCAAAGATGCAGAAATAAATTCAGTTGGATAGTAGTACTTAATCCAGCCACACCAATACCCAAGTATTGCATAAGATACACTGTGCGCTCTATTAAATCCATATCTTGCCCACTCAAGTAATCCTTCCCAAAATTCTTCTGCTTCATCAACATCAAACATTTTTTGTTCTTTGCATCCATCAATAAACTGTTGCCTGAAATATTTAAATTCTTTTACGTCCCTTTTCTTCCCGATAATTTTTCTTATTTTATCAGCGGTTGAATATGGCAGGCCTGCAATTTCATTAATAACTTGCATGACTTGTTCTTGATATACTAACTCACCATAAGTATTCATGGTTATTTTTTCATATACCTCATGTTTTTTAGCCCAAGGTTGACCATGCTTTCTTTTAATATATTGTGCAGTCATTCCGCTGTTCATAGGCCCAGGTCTTACAAGTGCAGCAATTGCTACAATGTGGTCAAACTTCTCAACTCCCATATCTTCTATAAGTCGTTTCATTGCCCAAGTATTTAACTGGAATAATCCAACATTATTTCCATTATTTATTTCTTTAAATATTTTTTTGTCTTCAAGTGGAATTTTTGATAATTTAATTTCTTTGTTATGGTTTACTTTTATTAGTCTTAATGTTTCTGAAAGTATGCTCAGCAATTTTAAACTCAACGCGTCAAGTTTCATTAGGCCCATATATTCTGCATCATCTTTTTCCCAATTAATAACTATAGTGTCTTTTAACTTTATTAGATTTCCACGGTTGGATTCTGATAATGGTCTATTACTTATAACTAGTGCTGCTGCGTGTTGAGATCTATTCCTTACTTGGCCTTCAAGTTTTTTAGCCATTTTAATAACTTTAGGATATTTTTCTGCAAATTCTTTTGCTTCATCAAATTCTTTAATAGCTTCGTTTATACCATCTTCAGATATCTGATCAATTAGTTTGGTAAATTTGTTTACTTCTCTATCTTCAACACCAAAGACCCTTGCTACATCTTTAACAACAGCCCTTGACTTCATTCGTCCGAAACTACTTACACCTACCACATTGTCGTACCCATATGTTTCTTTGAGATATTCTGTGACTAAGTGGATTTTTCTATCTTCAAAATCAAGGTCTATATCAGGGTAGTCAATACGATCCTCATTAATAAATCGACTCAATAACAAGTCATGTTTTATTGGATCTATATCTGTAATTCTTAAGAGGTATGCGATGAGTGACCCGCCAACCGAACCACGGCCTGGGCCTACAAGTATATCATTTTGTCTAGCCCATTTAACTAGGTCTTCAACTATAAGAAAATAACGAACGAATTTCTTTCTTTTGATTAAGTCAAATTCTTCCTTGAATCTGTTGTAGTAAACAGGAAAGTTTCTAATATATGGTTTTTTAATATGTTCAATATTTCCATCTAAAAATAATTTTTTAAATCCTATGAAACATTTTCTTTTAAGTGAATTGTTTTCTTTACTTGTTTCAATATTAGGAACATCAGGCAACTTAACTTTTCTTCTCTTGATTCTAAAATGACTACATTTCTCAGCAACTTCCAAAGTGTTCAACATCCATTCTCTTTTATATCTACCAATATTTAGCATATCTTGTGCCATTTCATTAAATGACTTCAAGTACAAACCGTGTATGCTGAATTTAAATCTATTTTTATCAGTCCATTTTTGTTTTTTCTGAATAGCCAATAATACCTCTTGTGCTTTCCAATCAATTCTGTTTATATAGTGGCAGTCATTGGTTATAATGACTTTACGTTCAAAGGATTTAGCCATATTGACTATAACTCTGTTGTGTTTTTTCTGCATTCTCATATTGTTAGGCATAACTTCAAAATAGAAGTCGTCACCAATAGTGTCTATTAATTTTTTAGCTAAAGGTACTCCATCTTTGTTTATAGTAACAAATGATTGTACACATGCGGTGGATATGACTAAACCCTTGCAGTGATTGAGTAGCATTTCAGACGTTATTCTAGGCTTGTAATAAAATCCATCAATGTTTGCAAACGATAGCATCTTACACAAGTTTTTAAATCCAATACTATTTTTAATAAGCAATAGTACATGACCATTCTTTCTTTCTTTGCTTATTTGAGGAACTATGTATGCCTCGCATCCAAGTATAGGTTTGATATTATACTTTTCACAGGCAGCTTGAAATTTAATGAGACCATCAATATTGCCGTGGTCTGTACAAGCCAAATATTCGAATCCCATTTTACTTGCCTTCTTAGCATAGTTATCTGGTGATCCGAATCCATCAAGTTTTGAATATTCTGTATGTACGTGAAGATGAACGAAAGAACTGTTTTTCATAATTCACACCTTTCACATTTTGGGGCTTCTATTCCTGGATGAAGTAAAGCGTCAACTCTATGTCCTTTATTAACTTCTTCTACTGCACAAGTAAAACACAATACAGTATCATCTGTTTCTTCATATTTATCTTCATATGCCCACATTTTAAAATAAATATCCATTAGTCATTCTCCTTGTATTGTATTATATACTGAAAGCACTAGGCCTGCCTTGCCACTGGAATAGAAGTCATCATAGAAATTATTTATGATGAGTGCGGCTTTATCATTAGGCCCACCAAGAAGTACTTGAGTCATATATTTTAATATTTCACGTCTTATTAATTCGGGGTCTTCCTCAAGTTTTGAAACTATATTCATTATTGCCTTGTAGCTATTGCCTTTCAATAATGACCGTGATAACTCAATACCTTCAACCTTTGCTTTTTCAGATTCAATGGCATCCTTAATAACTTCTTCCATATCTTCTGGATCATCAATATTCTTAACACTGTTCAACAATACCAATGCTGTTCTAGGTGATCCATCGGCATATGTAGTTATAGCACGTATTCCTGAGTTGCTAATTTTAATATTTTCCTTATTACTCACATGAGTAACTAGTGCAATTATTTCTGATCTTCCAAGTCGCTTAACTTGAAATTTTGTAGACCTTGTTTTGATTGTAGTCAATAGTTTTTCTGGTTCAGTTGTGCATAATATAAAGTGGACATTTGGTGGTGGTTCTTCAAGTGATTCAAGCATAGCATTTTGAAATTCATTGTTTGCCTTATGACATTCATTAAGAATAATAACTTTGCCCTGCGTTGCAGTCATTGATGAATATCTTATACCATCAATTATAGATCTAGCATCATCAATTTTTCTTTGATTAGCAATGTTAAGTTCATGCACTTCTTCTATTTTTAATTTCTTTGCTATGATTCTGGCAATGGTGGTTTTGCCGCAACCGGATGGGCCTTGCAGTAATATGGTGGAAGGAAATGACTCAAGATCATTAAACATACTTTCAATACGTCTAACTAGTACCTCATTGCCTACAATTCTTTTAAATGTTTTCGGACGAAATTTTATATCCAGACTAGTCATTTGATTCTCCTTAGAATAAGGGATTTATTTTTTCAATACTTTTGATTCTTTGCTTTGATATGTCGCAATATTCTTCAGTCATATCTATACCAATCCATCTGCGCTTTAATATATGCGACATCTTGCAAGTTGTACCTGATCCACACATCGGATCGAGTACTAGGTCGCCTTCATTACTCCAAGATATTATATGATCTCGCGCTAATTTTTCTGGATATGTTGCAGGGTGTCGATAAGCAATTTTGTCTTTAGTATTGTCTCCGATTCTATACGTCCATACGTTGCCTAACTTCTTAAATTTTCTTGCTTGATATATTTTATTATCATGTTTCATTACTCCACTATCTCTTGATGAAGTGCCTTTATGTTTGTTGTGGTCTTTTACTTTGTCATGTCTATACAATTTTGTAGGTACTTCAATTGGATTGAATGTTTTAGGATTTCCTTTGCTCAGAACAAACATGTATTCAAATTGCGGATCGTATCTTCTATTAGGCATAGGCATCGCTGATGCTTTATTATAAATCATTGTGTCATATAACTTTAATCCAATACGCTTGAAGTATAGGGCTTGCCTAAAACTATTTCCTGATTCAGTATGGTCTTTTGTCTGATCAGCAACTATCCATACAATAACTCCGCCTTCTTTTAGTGAATCTGCCAGACTATTGGCAATAGCCCTGAAGTTAAATTCAAAACCTTTATATTTTCTTAAATTATCATATGGCGGTGATGTAACTACAAGGTCAACTTTGTTTTTCAATTGGCGTAGAACTTTGGTGCATTCGGAATGATATATTTTCCCTAAGTTATTTGTGTACCAGGGCTTGATGCGTCTAGTTAATTTTCTCATAGTACCTCACTATTGATTGTATGATGAAAACAAAAAGGTGTAGTTATTCTCATTAATCATGAACCGTTTACCAACATCTAAGTTATGCACATTTATTATAACATACTTTTGTTTTAGTTGTTCAATCGCTTGCAGTAAAAATATTGGATTGATATTGCATTCAAATTCAATATTGTGTTTAACTTTGCCTGTAGCAATGATCTGCCCCATTTCATTCTTAGATCGTATGGTGTATTTGCCATTGCCTATATTGAAATGAATTGATGAGCTGCTGGTATGACTGCCCATTGAAAATAATGTTGCCCTAGACAAGTCATTTAATAATGTTTCCTTATGAATTTTAACTTTACCATCAACATGAAAATCTACTGAGTCAACATCTGGGTATTTATCATTAATGAAAAAACTTATCCTTGAGAATATGTCCTCACCCATCAAATCAATATATCCATTTCCAATAAGGTAATGAGTGAAGTTATTTTCTGATATAGACATACCATCTTTGATTGATAACATAAATGGTTCAGACAATTCAATGTCCAGTTTATAAATACTAAGTCTAGCACCATCTGAAGTTATAATCTTGTCTGGTTTGATATTGTAGCAGTCAAATCCTGGTCGGCTTGTATCTTTTGGCAATGACGATTCGCATATCTTTATACCTTGCATAAAATCGTCTGGCAGTGGTATCATATCACTAATGTCTGGTAAGTTATCATTGTAATACAATTCCCTATCACTTACCAATGGCAAATTGATTTTGACTCGCTTGCCTTTGGTTCGTTGCTTAATAATAACTTGCTTGTCATCCTGGATTAAATCAATTTCGCTTTCAGGATTGAACTTAGAAATGGTTTGTTGTAAGTGATCAAACGATAATTGGCTACCAGTCAATTCATGGTTAAGGTGAATGGATATATACCTTGATTGACCATTAGCAATGATTTGATTGTCTATAAAGTTAATACATGGTAAACCGGAATCATCAAACGATTGGTCCTTGCATGTATTCTTAATACGATTTAATTTGTCTATAAGTTCACTGCATTTAATTTTACTCATAATAGTACCTCATATTTTTTGGATATAAAAAAAGGTGCGGTGTATTTCAACCGCACCTTTTTGACTATAGTCGTTTACATGATATGAATAATCCCTTGATTAACTGAAGGTAACTTTCTTACCATCGACTTTACAATGGCCCAGTTCGGTAAGTACTTTGATTGCGAACTTGACATAATACCCTGACG
>Ga0307377_10008926_pt1 | contig 10098 bp, 10 predicted proteins | sample TR3MG_FD_202535 | JGI IMG/M metagenome (GOLD analysis project Ga0307377, IMG submission 202535) | Soil microbial communities from Risofladan, Vaasa, Finland - TR-3 | ecosystem: Environmental > Terrestrial > Soil > Coastal area > Acid sulfate soil | place: Finland: Risofladan, Vaasa | collected... | reverse complement strand
TCAAGACGGTATACTGTAAAAGAGAGTGTACAACCAAGAATAAAGAGAAATGGATTGAATCCCAAGAAATTGCTCACAAAATGTTACTTGAGTGTGGGGTAAAGGTTATCTTTTATTCTTAGGTTTCCACTGGGACTTCCTATTATGTTTCCAAGTTTTATACATTCTTACCTGATAGGGTAAAATCTGTTTTCTTGGCATCTTTTTACCCCTTTTCCATTTCGGGTACCAGTTCATATAACAATCTTCGGGGTATGGATCGGAGTCGTAGATATTTAATATCTTATAGATCCGGTTATTGATTGGTGGGAAGTCTATTTCCATTGTGACCTCCTCTTTGTTGTATCTTTCCAAGAATTAGAGTGACCACCACCTGCCCACCTGTTACATCCCTTATGCGGGGCACACTTGGGGCATTTTGTTAAATACAGACTAATGATACGTGCATTTCTATATACACGGCCGTCTGTTGTTTCTTCGTGAATTTTCTTTTTCATTTATCTCTAGATTTCTCTAGAGATTGTCATATAGTTTTTTCATATTGGACAAATATAACATAAATATTTGGGTTATACAAATACGTTACCCATAGATCTCAATGTCGATATGGATTCGTCTATCTGTTTACACTTTTCAATAAATTTGGCCTCGTCCGATATGGACAGGTCAAACCATTCACCTTCATTTCTTAAATGGGTATAATGGTTGTGAAGTGTTGATTCGATTTTACTGGCGTTTTCAGATTGGTAGGTTTCAATAATTACCAATTTATCTGAGTTTCCGGTTTGAAGTTGTTTGATTCTTTGAGTCGGGTTCTTTGCAATTCCGATTTTGTACTTCCCGTCATTACCCCTAATCAAATATACTGAACGCATTATTTTTCTGATATAATCTCGAACTTTATCTCGTCCCTATAAAATACGTCTTCTGAGTTGATTTTTGATTTTATTTCAACATGGTATTCCCTCGGTATCATATAAGATGTGTCTAGTACGAATGAGTTCTCGTTGGTTCTATCCATCGCTGTCCAATCAAACACGTTTACCTGAGTTCTACCTTCTTTGACGTATATTCTATAATAGACCTCATCCAATAATAAGGGTTTTTGTTGAGAAATTGAACGATAAGTGGTAACTATTTTTCTTGTAGAACCTCTTTTTATTTTTTCATTTTGTTTTACACCATAAAATTGTACAACATAATCGGAGGCATCCGTCTGGTTTGCTCCAATATCAAAGTAATCTGAGAATGGTTTAGGGACAAATTTTTGAGTAACACAATCAACATCAATTCCGTTTATTTTAATGTTACACCATTTATCATAATAAAATCTTTTACCATCGCAAAGTTGACCTTGTAATCCAAATGTGACCTTATACACTCCCTTTCTAATCTTTGTGGTGGTTAAACCTGATAACCCATCGATTACTTCATGGTTGTAATCCAATATATCTACTATCGGCAACTCATCTAAATCATATCTATTGCTCATATAATCAACATATAGATAAAGATTACGGTCAATGTCGATAACAAAATTTTCTCGATTATCTTCGATGACATCATCAAATACTGTCTCCAAAAATGGCTCCCAGAATGTCTGTGTATATTTTGTGAAAAAACTAACCGATTGATCAGTCTCACTTGAAACATTCTCATATGGGTAATCGAACGCTAAACCTAATCCATAATCGGTGTCTCCCGATAAAATTATTCCGTTTATATAATCAGTAATATCAACCTCAATGTTCTCATTCCCGTTATCAAATCCAATTCTTGTAATAGTATCCCCAGAAGTAGCATAAATTCCAGCTTCTGTCCATCCACTTAATGTTGTTCTCTCATCCCAGTTCGATGGTCTGGTATCAAATGTTAAATTCCCGGTTGTATAGTCGTATGCTTGTTCATAATCGAAACCAACACCCTCATCCCAATATTCAGGAACCTTAAATAAAACTAACTCAAACGCTACCGCTCTTTGTCTTCCAGTCCCTCTTTTTGCCCCTAATAGAGCTTCATCTCCAAATATTGTATTTGTAAGATGTAAAATATGCGTGGTATTATCATTAAGAACAAGATCTCCATTGTTTATTTTATTTTGTAAATCAGTTAAATCTAATTTAAAGATGAACTTTGAGAATCCAGATCCATAAAATATTTCCGTATTGGGATTTTTTGCTGTGTTAACATTTGACCCAGTATCTCCATATTTCAATATGGTGTTATTCTTTTCGAAGTATGATCGGTAGTATGACATAGTTTTTTATAATAAATATCATTTAGTTAATTCGAAGCGAATCATTTAAAAGATCATCTCGTAAAGTGTCCATTAATCTGTTAAATTCTTCATAATTATCCTCCGTTTTTACGGGGGTATCATTTATATTGTGAATGTGACTATCATACGCCTTTTTCAACGTAGTTAGTAATTTATAGAGGATATCACCTCTAACTAACGCATAGGTATTTGGTTCGATTTTACTTAAATAATCTTCTTGAGTTAGTTCGTATTCATTTAATTCAGTAAAATTAATTGTTCTTATATTTTTACCCACATTCGGGCTTGTACTTGTTATATAAACTTTATCCGCACTTAAATTTGAAAATGATTGTTCGCCACCACTTTTTGCTTCTTTTACCGTGTCAACTATTTTTGAACTCTCGGTAATTGGTGGATCTGCACTGTTTTTAGAGTAAACTAATCCCGCCGAGATGGTTCTATTTCGTGACATTATTTTACCTAAAAATGTTTCTTTATTAGTAATTTCCGTTGAATTTGATCCTTTTGTTAATTGGAAGTTTGATGTTGGCCGAAAATAGAACGGATAGACAATCTCATTTGGGTATGTTGCGTCTAATACGGTTAGACCCTGTTCATCTATTAAATGTAATAATTCTCTGAATTCAACATATCCACCTTGTATTGTCCCATTTAGTGATTGAATATAACTTGCGTCTGTTGTTGTATTTCCAGTATTAATTAATTTAACAAGATTAGTGTCACCGTGATTAAATACGGAATCTGCCCCGAAAACATCTGTATTAAATTGTTCACCGTATCCAGGGAGAACTTTATAAACAAATAAACTCAATTGGGTGGGTGTTGTGAGGTCATCAATTTCATATTCGATAATATATTTTATTCTACTGACGGCTATGGTTTCCGTTGTCACGGTTTCTTTTACAGCATTAAATGTTTTCGGGAATTTTTTTAATGACAAACGACCCATCTTTTTGGCCATCTGAGGATAATTAAGTAAACTTTCCTTTTTCTTTCCCTGTTTGGCTAGTAACGCTCCACCTCTTAATTGTACACCATTTTCCGTAAAGATCGCATCAGACCCATAATTACCACGGAAACCTGTGTCCCTTTCATTAATCATAGTACCTTCCGTGGTCGGGCTATTGAATACACCATCGGAATTTCGAATATCTTTTGTTTGTTTTACAATTGCAGCTCCATATGTTGTATCCGTGTGTTGTGACGTGAACGTTTGATTCTGAACGTCGTGAGGGGAAGAAAATGGTCCTGCCACATATTCCACGTTTTGGGTGGTTTTACTAGTGTCGTATCGTACTAATTTAACTGACTGTTTAACCTGTGGAATAATATTGATATGGTGGGGAAGAAATGGGATTGCAATAAACGGATCTTTTTCGTCCCAATCCTTATATTCAATACCCATTGTGATTTCACTCACATATAAACTGTATGGGCGATATCGTATTCTACCGAGCCCTTTAGGGTCGATATTATCAACACACATACCAATATCAATTATTTGCATTATTTTACTCTTTTACCAATTTCTTCATTTATTATTTCATATGACTCTTTAACAGCATCTAGGTGTTTTGTTAAATCGAGAATTAAATCTTTCGTTTTATTAAACTCAAGAAGTAACAAATCACGACTTTCAATTAATTTTTGATTCGGTTGGTCTTTTACGTTTTTAACGATATTATCAATGTCTTTTGCATCCATGTTAAAATAGTTTTCCTGCCCCTGTAATTAATGGTGATATTACCGCCCCACCTGGGCCTGCGGGAATTATTGTTGGATTTAATCCGATTTTTACATATGAATTTGCATCCATTTCATTTGAATATGATTCAATCATGGATTTCACAAGAGATGGTAGTTTATTTTCTGTTCCGTATATATCTCCCGTATTAATCCCTGCCGCTTCTAATCTGTCGAGCGCGTCCATATATGCCCTATCTGAGCTAAATCCGGGCAGACTTTGGGATATGACGAGTAACAACCCAGGAATTGGCACACTTACTGACCTATTTAGGGCTGACTTTATAACATTTAAGAGCGAGCCAAAGATATCTGAGCAACTTTGAATGCCCGATTGAAGTACTTTCAATAAAAGACTGATCAATGATAAAATAATCGCCTTAATCTTTTGGAATTTATTTAATACAATAGTCGTTGCGACTTTTTTCACAAAATTTAAAAGATCCCTTTTTACAAGGTACCAGAATTCTTTAATAAAGTTCCAGAACAATGACTTAATCAAACTAAAAAATGTTCCTGACAATTCTTTCATCATATCTTTCACTTCAACTGCCTGACCATTTATCATCTGATAACTCAAAGCAATTGGGAACATCATTTTAGGTGATAAAACCGTTGAGACTAATGCTTTGGGGATTTGTGTAATATAGTCGGTCATAATAGACAATTCAAATCCCTCAAGATATATACTACCGTCAGCTTGCCCATATGCATCCATGGCAGCTTTTTTCAATGTATTATTAACGTTTTCATCTATATTTTTCGTATCTAATAGATATGTAAAATCTTCCATATGATTTGAGTTCGTTGGAATCTCAAAATTGTTGCAATCGGTAAATTTTAATACCCGTCTTTTTCTTGCATCTTCATCGTCTAGATCGATTCCCTCAACATCGTCAAAATTAAAATAATCTTGAATATCGGGTTCATCCTCAAAAAGTTGATTTGTCGCGTTATTTAAAAATGGTGAATTATTGTTAGATGCGTTCCCACATAAACAAAATAGTTTAGTAAGTAATCTATTTAGATAATCCATTCCTGTATTAAATGAACTGGGTTCTGAACCGTCACCCTGTAAAGTCATTAACATCGCATTTTTTAACACACTATCGATATCTGGTTGTTCAATTGAATTATAGTATAAATCGATAAATTCTGATACGTTATCGGTATTATCAAAATCTGTAATATTATAGCGTTGATTACCAGAGTCCCAAGTTAATGTAAATAATGTATTAGATGCGTCATCTGGGCTGTAGAACTCATAGGGTGTTCCATCGAAAGCACTATATAATTCCCTATTAAATTGAATACCAAACCCTGGATCTGGCTGGTACTCATACATCGCCTTTCCACTAATTGACGATGGGTTGACTTTAAGCATATTAACGAAATCGAACTCGGTCGGTTTTACGTAATAAGTTCCTGCGGATTTTTTGGTATTCGAATCACAACCGCCTTGACCACTAAAGAATCCTTTTTTCACTTCGTCGGTAATTAACTGACGAGTTGATTGTAATGATTTTTGTGCTGCTTGTTTTGCGTATCGGAGTGTTTTTGATTGGATGTAAGGTTTTTTATTGGAATTTATTGAGTCTGTATTATCCGTCCCTAAAAATCCGTCCACAGTATCGAGAATGTCTGCAAAAATATCTTTTTTATTTTGAGTTCTTCCCTTCGCTTTAGAGGTAAAATCATTAATATTTTTCTTTACGGCATTACCCTTTATGGATAGATCTTCTTTGTAACTATCATAGGTATTACCGCCCAGACCTTTTGGGTCGTCGGCAATTCTTTTAATTCCAGCAACAACTGATTTAAATTCTCGTTTTTGTTCTAAACCTTTATCCATTATTCAGTCGAATATGTTTCTCCTTTATCTTCCCCACTATTAATATCATCTTTTTCATCAATCATATCTTGGAGAAGTTTTCTATCTTCCGCGGTTAATTCCATTTTTCCGAAAGTTTGTTTATCTCCTTGACCACCTCCAGTTTGCTTCAATAAAACACTCTGTAACTTTACCAGTGAAATTTTCTTTTCTGTACAGTCCTGTAATATTTTTTGTTGTTTGTCAATGACAGAACCAATAACTGGCATGTCTTCGGCATCTTTCATGAAGGTTAACATCTTTTTGGTGATCTGAGATGCTATGTTTTTTTGCTCCACAATGTCGTTGTAGATCTCTTGCATGACCGCCAACGCTGAGTCGGTGTCAAGTGCGATTGTTTTTTTCTTTTTATATCCCATATCCTAAAGTGTTTATTACTATAAATAGTTTTTTTTTAATTTATAAACCCTGTGAGGATACCTTCGTATAGTTTTTTGTATTTTTTTAGGGCGATCCGGATTTCTTTGGTGGTTAACCCAGTCATATCTCTGACTGAGAGTAGAATTAGGTTCTTATTAAACTTGTTACCCTCACCGATTTGGAAAATTTTATCGAAATTATTGAAAATGTCTATTAATGCGTATCCCAATTTGACTTCATTTTCATTAAGTTTCTCTGCCTCCATAAATTCTTCTAATTTTTTGGTCAATTTTGTAATAATTTCTCGATAATCTAGAGGCTCCCCGTCAATTATATATGATAATTTGTAATTATCTTCCAAAGAGGGGGAAATGTCCTCATATGAAATCGTCCGATTAAATTCTTTTGCATCTTTTTGGATTGCACCCATCAAATAATTCTTGCAAATTGTCCCAAAATACGAATATGCCCGATTATTTGTTGATGGATCGAATTTATGGATCTTTGTGGCTAAAAAAGACGTGGTATCTACGTGTAAATCGTGGAATGTCATGTCTCTTCGGTATAATTTGTATCTTCTAATGATACTTTCTACCATTATTGTGAGAGGCTCTTCTAAATATTCTTTGAATATCTTATTCTTTTCTTCTTCGGATTCAGTTAATTGATACCTTATCACCGCTTGTTCTTGCTCCTCCCCAAAATACATTTTTTGGGTTCGTTTTCTTGGCATTTAGGCTTTCTCGTATTTGATATCTCGCTTATTTTTGAAGTAATACTCCTTTTTTGCTGTTTCTAACCAAAATTTAACCTCATCCTCAGATAATTTCACTTTTTTATCATTTTTATATGACCAAAATAGTGAATCTTCTCTCATATTAACGTGTTGATAACCCGCTCTAGGAACAACCATGATTTTAACACCATTATTGGTCAATCTTAATAGAAATTCGTAAGAAAATGTGAGTTTTATGTTATTTTTAAACCCACCATTGTCTTTAATGACCTGAGTACGGTATAAACCACCACTTGTTTGGTAATTTTGATATTCTGTCAACAAATCATGGTCTAAGAACCCTTGTTCTGTGGAAAACCCATATGCCCATACCGAATCGTTCATAAAACTCAAGAATTTACCTTCAACATTCACGTCACGAACAATCGGTAAAAACACATCAACATCTTTAAACTTTTCTACATGTTCTTTCATGGATGGTAACCATATCTTTTTGTACTCATCATCAATTTCTAATATTGAGAACCACTCGGTATCACAATCATTAATACCAACTGTGATTTGAGACACAAAATCAGTTTCCTTAGTTGTGTTTGGAAGTTTTTTTATTTCTAACTCCTCGATGTCCGTTGATTCCGAAATAAATGTTTCTAATTTAGACATCACGGCCACGGGGCAGACAATTGTGAGTTTTACGTCTTCGTGAAACTCTTTAACTGAAGCAATTGCGTTATTTAACATCAATACCTCATCAATTTCCAATTTATGTATTGGAAGAATTACTGTTATCTTTTTCATTACTCTTCGATTTTAAGTTTTTCTAAACTGTTTTTTATTGAGTCTATTTTTTGGGTGTGGAGGGTGGTGAAAACTGATAATGTGTTCACACCATGATTATCTTTGTTAAATTGTTGGTAAGACTCACTCATTTTGGTTTTTACCTCTTCTTCTAATTCGACACCGTCAAGCCAAGCTAAGATATACGCCCCTAAAAGATCTACAATTTTATTCCCGTCATATGTCCAAAATCCATTATCGGTGAGCCAATCTGGTTCCGTATTGGGGATTTTTCCAATAACAGGTACTCCAGATTTCATTGATTCCAAAGGAAATGTCCCGAATGTTGATTCGTCATCAATCCAGACTGAGACCATACATTCTCTTAATGCGTCCGAGAACTCTTCATACGACATCTGAACCATATCCCTAAATGTTATCCAACGTAAATGTGGGAATTTTAAATAAAATTCTGATATGATCTTCCGTTGAACCGATCTATCCCTAGAACTGATCGCCACTAGTGGTTTAATGGGATCCTCACTTGATTTGAAGTTATCTCCGATAATGGGAGGGATAATATAGACAAGTGCTTCTGGAAAATATTCTAATATGTATTTTTTTGCGGTGTCTGTTGTGGTAATACATCTATCAAATCCATATGTGCTCCATCTACTACCAATTGATAAAGTCTCAAATATAAATTCTTTTTGTTGTACTAACATAAGTTTGGAACATTTAATATTTGCCAATTGAGGAAGAATATTTGAGTATTGTTCTGGGACCACAATTGTGTCGTCTGCCCGGATCTCCACTTTATCTTCTTTGATAGTTACGAGAGGTACACTATCATATGCATCCCCTAACCAATCTTGGACTCCGGTATATTCCTTTTCTTCTACCAGAATTTTGGCATTGTATCCGTTTTCCTTCAAAATTAATGCCATATCATAGATATTCTTGACGGCTGCCCTTGCATTGTTTTTTGTGTCGTATACTAAAAAGTATATTACACTTTCGTTTTTTTCTAACCTGTCTAACGCAGTTTCTAAAAACTCAATTGTTGTTTGTTTATCGCTCATCTTCAGTTAATATTTCATTTTTTACTAATGTGTTAAACGCAATACCAAATGACATATTGGGGGTCTTATTTGTAAATGCCGCAACATCTTGTTCGTCCTCCTCTTGATATTCAGTTAGTACTCTGTCTAAACACGATTTATATACTTCGAACTTAAATACATTTATTTCGAGTTTTTGCTCTCCAGCATCATCGTTTTCTCGTTGTTCTTCTTCTGTGTAAACGGGACGACATTTTTCAATAATTTTGTCCACATTGATGAAGTAGAATTTTCCCATGACTTCAAGCATTCTGATAGGTTTTTAATTTCGTATTTATGTGTAAAAAAGTCGTTATATTCTGTGACGAATTTTACGACTCGTTTATTTTTCGGACATCTATCAATAATCTCTTTATTATCCGTAACCCATAAATCACATTTTTTCCATTCTTTTAAAATGTTATTAGATGTGATAAATTTTATGTTATTTCCCAAATAACTGTATTTTGATAGGAAGAATAAGGTGGAAGATTTAGCTTTACCGAATTCATCGAGTCCGACCACGGTAAAGTTTATATTAGGATTTTCATAGATTAGTGTATTTAAATCAGACATAACAGACATATAACTTATTCCTGCATGCCCAAAAATTTCGAGAGGATAGTCCACAAATAAGAAATTACTTAACTCTTCTTTTGATTGAAAAGCGAAGTAATTCATTAGGTTATCGTTGCGAATCGGTATCGTGACCCTATAATCAAATGGTTCAACATCTTCTTCTACTTCAATGTCGGATTCCAAAAAATTATTCTCGTAATGGTATTCAAATTTTTGAATTAAATTTCTCAGCACGCCATTAATACTAATATATACTTCCATGACAGAAATATAAAAGTATTTTCTTTATAAGTCAACATTTAATCGTATCGATTTAATATTTCTCCGATGATTGGATTTCTTACAATGTCGTCAATACCAAATTCAAAGATTCCAATATCCTTCATATTTTTGAATCTTTCCTTTGCATCGTATAGACCAGACTTAGTAATATCTTTGAATTTATCCGATTGTTCGATATCGCCTGAAATGAAAAATTTTGAATTAAACCCTATCCGTGTTATCAATAATTTAATCTGTTTCAAAGTCGCATTTTGTGCTTCTTCGAAAACAAGAATTGAATTATCAACATTCCATCCTCTCATATATGCAAGAGCGGCTTTTTCTATAATCCCTTGCTGTTCCAATTTTT
>Ga0307377_10008925_pt1 | contig 10099 bp, 13 predicted proteins | sample TR3MG_FD_202535 | JGI IMG/M metagenome (GOLD analysis project Ga0307377, IMG submission 202535) | Soil microbial communities from Risofladan, Vaasa, Finland - TR-3 | ecosystem: Environmental > Terrestrial > Soil > Coastal area > Acid sulfate soil | place: Finland: Risofladan, Vaasa | collected... | reverse complement strand
CAACTGCGACGATGTTCTCGCCTTCCTCGCCAACCACGTATGCGGTGATGTTCGGGTCCTTGTCGTAGATGGGGAGTGCCCCATCCGGCAGAGCCTCAACGTAGAACGCCTTGCGACCCACCGAAGTGTAGTCACGGCGCCTGCGAAGCGGCTGAATCATGCTGGCTGCCAAACGCTGACGCCCTGCGGCGGTGCGAATGTGCTGCGAGATGATTTCCTGTTTGGTTTGATTGTCAACGGCCATGTCTTCAACCCTCCTTTGGATAGAGCGGTATCGCTCTTTCCGTCTTTCCTACTCGTGCCGAGCCACCGTGGCTCAGCAACCTTAGATGCGCTCGTCCAACCCGATTGTCGGCGAGGAGGTGCTCGGTGCCTTGGTGAGAACACCAATGACCGTTCCCTCTGCGCTGACTTCGTTGGTCAGGAGCCCCTGCGCTGAGCAGTACAGCAAGTTGCCGACGGCGTAGACGATGTCAGCGATGTCAGCGGCGTTACGGGTCTCGTAAACGTCCACCTCAACCGATGCCTGCGCCTTCATCACGGCTACCTTACCGGATGCTACCGCCGGACTGTTCTCGAAAGCGGCGCCAGCGGCGTCGTTCACGAACAGACCAACCGGCCTGAGTGCGTCTGTGCAGGGAACCACTGTGTAGTCCAGACCGGCGCTAACGCCAGCAACCGAACCACCCAGGACTCCACGAGGCGTATTCACGCTCAACGTGGTGTTCGTGTTCACGCCGTAGTTCTGCTTCGTGAAGCAGGCGTCCGACAGAACCGGAATCGAGTTGAGCTGTCCTCTGATTAGTATTGTGAGACTCATTTCCCTATCCTCCTACCTTCTTGTTTTCTCGGCTTACTTGAAGACTGAACTGACATCCGGTGCCGTTTCCCAGATGCCGCTGATGTCGCCCGAACCTGCGTCCTGGGACGCAACTCGTGGCTGTCCACCGAGTCTCTTAATGCCAGCCTTACTGGACTCCTTGCCCGACTGGGCTGAGCCAGCGGCACGCTTCTTCTCCAACGCCGCTGCCTGGAGGGCCTCGTCGTTCTCAAAGATGCTTGCCAACTGTGCGTCGGCTTTCGCATCAGGCTCCATCTCGGTGTCCATTGAGCTTGTCAGCTCGATGTCCATCTCGTTGGCACCCTTGTTCGGCCTGGACGCTTCCACAACGATTTCCTCCGAGGATTCTTCCTCGTCGTCATCGTCTTCGTCTTCGTCATCATCAGCCTTCTTGGTCGAGGCTTCCTTCTTCTCCTCGTCCTCTCCAGCTTCATCGGCATCGGCGTCGTCGGAGGCTTTCTTCTCGTCAGCCTTCTCGTCATCCTGAGCCGCTTCGTCCTTCTTGTCCTCAGCCTTCTTGGGCTTGGCAGAAGCCTTCTTCTCGTCGGCCTTCTCCTCGTCCTCTCCAGCTTCGTCCTTCTTCTCGTCTTCAGCCTTCTTGGACTTGACAGAGGCTTCCTTCTTCTCGTCAGCCTTCTCCTCGTCCTCTCCAGCTTCATCGTCGGCATCAGCGTCGTCCGTTGCCTTCTTCACACCGAGGGCTGCCACGACGGCTGCGACCACGGTCTTGATGAGGGACGCCTGCTTGTCCTCGTCGCCTACTGCGGGTTCGGGGACATCCGTTGCTGGCTTGACACCACCGGCCTCGTCCACGAGTTCCTCAGAAGCCTTCTTCTCCTCGTCCTTCTTCTCGTCGGACTCGGCAGCTTCCTTCTTCTCGTCATCGGCATCGGCGTCATCGGAGGCTTTCTTCTCCTCGTCTTCGCCAGCCTCGTCTTCCTTGTCCTCGGCCTTGTAGAGCTTCTCCGATGCGGCGAAGCGTTCAAGGGTCCGGTCCATGGAATCAGGCCTCATACCCATAAGGTCACGAGCCTGAGCTTCGATAACCTCATCCTCGACCTTTTCGCCAAGGAGAAGTACGGCGATGCGGACGGCCTTGTTGGCTGCCACACGGACACTGGCCACCGAAAGCGAACTCTCCTTCGGAATACCGAAGCCGATTTCGTCACGGGGGTTGTCCTTCCATTCATGACGCATATCCGGCAACGGGTGGTTGATGGTCTCCACATAGTTGTCGTACTGGTCACGACGTTTGAACTTACGGTCCGGCTGGTTGACTGTCCCAGGATAGGGAATGTCGTCCTCGACGGCCCGATGGTCACGCATACGTGCTGTAAGTCTGTTCCTTGCCATTACCTGCGCCCTCCCATAATGCGGGCGTCGAGGGCATCCGAAATCGTGTCGATTCGGAGTGCCAACTTTCTCTGCCCTTGCTTTTCCAGATAGTCCGCAACCCTGTCAAGACGAGCTGTCGCTGTCTTGACCCTGGCAACGTACTCGTTACTTGAAGTCCTTGCCACGTCGAGCATCGAAGGTGCCGTGACGATGCTTTCAGGAGTGTCCCTGAGCTTGAGAACGTCATCCAGATAGTCCTGGTTGATTTCGTCCTCGACTCCGGGCTTGCTCTCGGAAGCCATGCAACCCGCTTCGGGCTCCACGTCCTCAAGAGTCATCTCATCCATAACATCGTCGTCCTGCCCGACCTCATCGAGTTCGAGTTCCTCGTCCTGCATCGCCTCATCGTCCATCAGGGCGACAGGCTCAACGACGAGTTCGTCCACGGATACAGGAACACCCGCAACGTCTTCTTCGACGACTGCGAGGTCTTCATCCATGTACATACCGTCGATACGGCGTTCGAGCGCCGCAATCTCGGCTGCCAAGCTGCGTCTCGCAGGCTGGCTCGCACTCCCTTTCTTCATCGTTTCCTTGCTCATCAAGTACACCTCCCGTTTGCTCTTTAGACGCCCTCAGAACGCATTGATATTCCACCTATGGTAAGAATATCAAAAAATTATTACACTCTTTTGGGCACCAAAGAATCTTTTCTCAGCCAGTTACCAGTTTCTTCGCAATGGCGACAAGCCGGCTGGCTACGGCATGCCTTTCCGAGGCCGACAAAGGCCAGTTTTCCTGAGCCCTTTCGTTCTGGTCAACGATGTCTTCCTCAACATCCGGAACATCCTGACCGTCCTCGATAATTGCGACTTCCTCATCCGCAATGTCCTGTGCCTCGTCCAGAAGCTCCTCAGACTCATCTTCTGCCGTAATCTCGGCATTATCTTCGTTTTCGATGGCCTCGGTTTCCTTCAGAAGTTCCTCATCCGCACCCTCTGCATTGATAGCCTTTTCGAGCCTACCAATCTCCGCAAGAAGAACGCCCCGTGCGGAATGCTTGCTTGTTATTCGCTCTCTGCTCATTACCCTTCCTCCTTCTTATGCCCACATTGAGCGGGCTACTTTCGCCGCTATTAACTCACGCTTTCTACGCATTAGCTCAGCCTGAGCCACCTTCAGAACAATCATCCCATTCGTGTCCGCAACCCTCAGTTTGAACAGGTCTTCCATCGTTTCCGACAGTTTGGCTGTCGAAAATGTCAACATCTTGGCCGCCTTGGGTACCTCAGACACATAGTGATTGATGACGGCACCGTAAAACGCTGGCTTTTCGACCCAGGACGCCTCAATGAACTTGACGGACTTGGGGTCTCCCTCCAGTTTTCCGTCCTTGCCCTTTATCGAACGCCCACACAATTCAGCCGTTATACGCTCAATCCCGTCATCATCGGTGAAAACACGGAAAAGCTCATTGTCGATATGAGTGCAATTGGGGTCATTGTCGCCCAAAACCACTCCACAGCGAGAGCATTGAACCCAGTCTGCCAGACATCCCATCGACATCGTACCCAGACTTCCGCTCTCGATTTTCCTCACCAAACTGGAATGCTTGCGGTTTGTGGCGACCAGGATGTCACAGTAGAAAATGTCTGCCTTCTGACCCTTTTCGTCCTCATAGGCAAGCGGACGAAGCACGGCATCCAGAATCTTGCCCTTGGAAAGCTCCGGTATCTGCACATGCTCAAGGTAATTTTCGGCGCCCAAAAACGTCCGAAATGTCGCCATCAATACTGGGTTCGTCCAGCCGTTCCCGTTATTGTTGACCAGGTCGGTGCAGGCTGGCTTGACATAGTAGCCGTTTTTCTCAGTGGCGACGGATGCAACAATGGTGCAGTTGTGTACCGCCATCCTGTTCGCCACATAACTCTCGTCGACATCCACCGACAGGTTGTAAACCGGCCCCCTGTACGCCCTTCGGTCCACCGACCTTATCTCAGATACGGAGCACGCCGCGTGGCGATACCTCTGTCCCGTCCTAGACCACCGACTGAACTGCGGAAAAGAATACCGTTCCCTTATCGCACCCAAATCCGAAGACTTCGCCGAAACCTGAAAAATCGGAAACTTCCTCCATCTGGCCGTCGGACCACCCGGATTGACCCCCTCGTACACATTGGCAAGACCACCTATCCTGCTAAATATGACCTCGGCCTGAGAGGCCAAGAACAGAGAGGCCGTCGACAGCCTGACGCTCCTCTTACTGGCATCAAGATGTCCGTCTCCGGCAATCCATGTATCCAGCATCTCCGCCTGCAACTCCGGAGCCGCGAACATCACGTCCTCAGACAGCCTCTTATCACGGGCGATGTGCCCGGCATGCCTCCCACACCACTTGTAAGCCTCGTCCGAAGCAAAGCTCAAAGTTGTTCCGCCCTCTTTGGCCACCTCAATCGTCCCATGCCCTACGACTCCAAAACACGAAGCCATCAGGGAGCATATCTCCTTACCCAGCGTTCGCTTCTCCTTTTTCGATATATGAAAGCGAACGCTGTTCGACTCCCCATCCCTCTCGTCCGTCGCCAATCCTCCCTCGGAGACGTAATACCCCAAAAGCCTCATCCTCTCCTTGGTAAACCCGGAGTCCCTGACTTCGCTCATCGTCGGCGTGAACACCCTGTCTCCCTCCGACAGCGCGTCAGCCCTGACAAAGCCCATATCGCCGCCGTTGCCCTCGCATCCCCACTTCGAGCAGCGAGAGGCACGGCCATACACGCACTTCTTCCATCCCCTGTTGTGACTGCACCACGCCTCCTCCTTCGGAAGAATGTAGAAAGGATGCTCCCCAGTGCATGCCGCCTCTTTCAGCGAAGCCGGTTTTACCACCACCAGCTCCTCGTCCACGTTTCTGCTCATCACCGACTTGACCCTGCGAGACGCCCCGGTATGCGACACAACCATGTCGCCCTCAGCCACGCTCTCTATCGGCTTCTCCGTGCCATCGGACATCAAAACCATCGTTCCTGGCACGAAACAATGGCTGAACAGGTACTTGTCCGGGGTGAACTCTTTCCAATCCACCTGGATGTCACGGGCAATACGGACACGCCCACGAGCCATAGCGGTCCACTCGACCCTGGGGTTCATCAGGACGGTAGCCAAAGGCAGGTCAAGGTTTACTGACCTTGCCCCAGCCTTCGCCAAACAAACATCCCCTATGCAGCGTCTGTCCATGTCTCTCCCCGGAGATGGCTGGACTCCGCCCTTGCGAGCGGAGTCAAATCAGCCGTTTTTCCGTCGATTCCGTTATGTGACGTTGTAGGCGTTCGGGAGGTGCGTGTCGATAACGTCCGACACGGTTCCACGCTTGCCCACGCCTTCGTACCGCAGGTAGTCCACTTCGCAAACCGGGAACTTCTTGCCACCCGTCGGATTGAAGCTCGTCACCCTGCCAGGTACCGCAATCTCGTTCCTTCTGAAGAAGCCAATGGCCTCTGTCTCACGGACACGACCTGCGATTACTTCCTGATATGCACGACTGTATGCCATGACCTTACCCTCCTTTGCGGATTACGCCGCTACTAATTTCGTATGCTTCTGCCTGTTCTCGTCAGCCCACAAGGGCTGTAAGTTGGTGTAATGAAAGCACTTACCTTGCTCCTCTGGCTTCGACAAATCAAAAGCCGCACAGGGGATGATATGGTCAATCTGCCAACCGCTCCTCCCGCCGTATGTTTCCCAAGTCATGCCTTCGCTCCACTTCGACTCAAGGTGTTTCTTCAACTCAATCGTCGAACAACCGAGCATATCCATCGTTCTTGCACTCTTTGTCAAACCCTTGAGTGCCAATCTCAACCTGCATCTCAGAACGCACCTGAGTCTGAAATCAACATCCACCTTACGTCTCTGCCTAGCATAGGCTTGAAAGTAGTCCCTATGCTCTCTATTGTACTTTCGTTTTCTCTCAAGGTTATATTCCCGGTTTTCGATAGCCCACTCAGCGTTACGGACCCTAACCCTCTCCCGGTCCTTCTCATTGCGACGCCTAGAATACTCATTGTTCTTCTTCCTGTCGCACTCCGCACACGTCCCTCGACGCCATCGACCCTTCATCCTGAACTCGCCCAAGGGCTTCTCTGTCTGGCAGGAAGCACATACTTTGGACGAATCCATGACCTTATCCTCCTGTCATCCGGGGTATTCGCCCGAAATCGTTTATACTACTCCCGTTTTCTCGCACCACTCCTTGAAAGTCAATCCACCGCCAGGTCCCTTGGCATCGGTAGCCGGTGCCGTGAACTTCACCTGGATACCCGGATGGGTCCAGTAGAACTCCCACTGGGTCGCCGACAAGGCTGCTTCGGTTGCCTCATACTGCTTCGCCGAAACCTTGTGACCCTTCAGGTGAGCCGCTGAAACCTTCTTCGCATACGATTTTCCGCACAGAACGCAACGTATTGCCATAATCAATCCTCCCTACCGGATTCGTTTCTTCAACTCGTTCTTTACTGCCCTGGCTACATCTCCCCGCCAACTCGTGGCATTGGAGAGAAAATAGGCTACGATGGACTTCCCAGAATCCATGATGTAGTTGTCATCAACGGAGTCCAGCGAGAACATCGCCTCCAGATACGGCTTCGCAGCATAGTTGACCTTGCGGCCCCAGTCCTGGGCGATGAGTGCCGCAATGTCATAAATCTTCATCCTGGAGAGGTTCGAGAGGTCTATGCCATCCTCTGCCATCCGTCCACGGCGGCAAGATGCTGTCACCTCAACCTCAACCTCTCCGTTCGGCTCGACCTCTATCTCAACCTTGCGGCGTTCGGTGGTCGTCTTGCTCGTCGGAATCTTGAAGCCACACTTGGGGCAGGACAAGAGCTTGTCACTCCGAGTGAATCTCTCCTTTGCCATCTCCTTCTTGCATTTCGGACAGGTAGCACATCCTTCAGCCTGTTCCTGGCGGGTCAGACGATACACTCGCTCTGGCTCGTTCCAATACATCGCCCTACGACTGCGAAGGGGTGCTTCGGAAGCCTCAAGTTGACGAATCTTCGAGTCTGAGTACCCGATGGACTTCAGGAAGTCTCTGGCTTCCTCCTTTGTCATCCCGCCCATCACTTTGACCCCGACATCGTTCATCTTCAGGGTCTTCAGGGCAATTGCCTTCTGGTGCTTCTGGGGAACCGTCAATGCCCTTCGGGAGCGGAGTCCGTCTGTTGCCTGAATGGGAGAAATCTTCGGACCTTCCTCAGATTCCTCCAAAATCTCCTTGCGGAGGTCTTTCTGGAGGTTCTGCATAATGGAGAAACCGCCGCCCCTGGGATGGTCCAGCCCGTGCATCTCCGGGTCCCCGACATACTGCGGGTCTGCGTCAGCCTGCTCAACGGTGCTTCCGGAGGCTCCCCTAGTCCTGCGAGCGACAAGAGTCTTCACCCTCTCACTAGCCCATTCTTCAGCCTGCACCATGAGTTGTATCTCGTCCGGGTCATGCTGAACGCTCAATCCGTCACCCCAGTTGACGAACACCTTATTCAGCCTGATATCCGTGGATACTACTGTTCCGGTGAAATCGGCACATCCGACAACGGTCGATGCCACGATGTCGCCAGGGCTGAAAAGCCTCATCTGCTTGGCAAAATCCGAAGCTAAAAGCGTTGTTCCTCTGCGTGTTGTCATGAACTTCTCCTCACTAATAGTGTCAAATATCAAAAAATTGTTACACCTTAGGCAATCTCCACCGGCCATATAGGTCGGTACTTCCTGTCCGTCAGGGCAACCCTCCTCACGTTTTTCAGCACGAACCCCTTGATATGCTTCTCTTTCATGTCGTAAGCGAACAGCATTTTCCGGTATCCAGACTTGAGCCGGCGGTACCTGTACGAGTACACCGCCACCACATATCGCTTGGTTTCCCCTGTGGTTTCCTTCTTGTACGTCAGAATGACCTGTACGCCCCGGAGAGCTGCCTCCCGGATAGTCAGGTTCTTGTTCCTCAGGGCGAACATCGTGCCATACAGGGGCTTCTGCCCAACTCGCTTAGGCAGGCGCCGTGGAGCCTTCATCTCCTGCTCCTGCATGAACTTGAGCCGGTCGATGTCCCGTTTTATCGCTTCTGCAAATGATGGCATATCAAGGCAACCTGTATGTTCCGGTTACGGCAGAGGTTATGCCGTTCCTGTTGGCTTCTGACCCTATTCCCTGGTACCAGATGTAGGCAACCTCCTCCAGGTCCCGCTGGGTCACATTCTTCACCATATCAGCCCTGTTCGTAGACCAGGCTGTGCAAGCCTTCCCCATATGCTCATCTACAATGGGCTCCTCATGCTCGCCTCGGCTGTCACCGCCCCGTCTAAACCAGTAGAGTGCTGGGCAATACGTCTGATGGACGCACACCCTGCAACCCTGGTCCTTCCCCCGGACAGTTGTTCCGAGAGCAGGATATGGGAACGAAAATTGGTTCTGGTTGGCCACATCAATCCTTTATCCCGGCTTCTTCTTCCATCTTCTTCAACCGGGTGTAGTAATCCTTCACCTCAGCAAGATGGTCGAGGGAAATGCGTTCTGCCACCTCCTTGCTGGATGTGTGTTCCATCTCGACCTTGATGCCCATAGCCAGTTCCTTCGAGTCAGCATCGGCCTTCTTGAACTTCTTCTCGTTGGCTCTCCCGTGCAGGAGGAACGATACGGCTACTGTGGCAAGCCTGTAGGCAGCCGCCTCTGCCTTGTGGACATCCAACCCCTCTCCCTCTGCCCAAGCATGGAACTTCTTGTCGTCCGGGTTAGGGTTCTTCTCAATGAAATCTGCCACCTTCTTCTGAAGGTCATTCAGCTCAAACACCTCGTTCTGTGCGAGGAGAGCCTTTGCCAATCCTACCAGTTCTTTCGCTATTATTTGTCTGTTCATTGAATCCTCCATCCGCATCAGGATTCTGCGTCCACCGACTGCTATTGTAATACGTTTATCTCACCTAATTGATGTCTGCGACCCACCGCCGGTTCAGTTGTTTCAGTCGTCTTCATAATGACATACTGACTTGGCACGTCAGAAATACGGATTTATCTCAACCCTTTTTCTTCGGGACGTTCCTCGTCTCCACCGTCTTGTACCGGACACCCTTGTCCCAGCACTCATCACATATCCACTCCGTCAGGAACCACCGCTCAAAGGCCCCATATCCGCCTTGTCATCAGACCACGATGTGCACGCCCGCCCTATATTCTTATCCGCAATGGGCTCCTCTCGGAACGCCCGGCTATCCAGCCCACGCCTGAACCAATACATGGCCGGGCAATAGGTCTGATGCACACATACCCGGCACCCTTGGTCGAGTGGCCTGACCGTGTCCCCAAGCTCTGGATATGGAAATGAAAAAGGCTGTTGAGCCATCGTTCACCCTCTACTCATTCTTCTTGGGCTTCTTAGGCTTCGGCTTCTTCCAACCGTTGTCCTTCATCCAGCCCGGTGTCTTCGATTTCCCCTGCGCCACCTTCTTATCGTGGTCGGCCTTGACCTTCGTCTTCAACTGACCCGGAGGGGCTTTGTCAACAAGGGTGGGAAGATACGGCACAGCCCAGTCAGTCGGAGCAGCCATGATTGAAACGATGACAGCCTCATTTGTATCCGATGGCTTCGGTATCATCGTGAGAATCACATCAGGCGACAGTAACGCATTCAGGTCATCTAACGCCGATTGCGCCTGATTCTCGTTATTCCCTATCTGAAGAAACACTTCATGCTGGACACCGCTTGTCACAGCACCAGACTGAGGGTCTACGGCCCATGACTCAAAGACATGCTCCATAGCATCAGTCTCATTCGTACCCTTCGCCGTCACGGTTCGACTAGCATACATCGTCTGACCCGGACTGAGAGCCACTTCCAAGTAGTTACTACCATTGATTGGGTCTCCGGTGACGAGGACC
>Ga0307377_10008923_pt1 | contig 10103 bp, 15 predicted proteins | sample TR3MG_FD_202535 | JGI IMG/M metagenome (GOLD analysis project Ga0307377, IMG submission 202535) | Soil microbial communities from Risofladan, Vaasa, Finland - TR-3 | ecosystem: Environmental > Terrestrial > Soil > Coastal area > Acid sulfate soil | place: Finland: Risofladan, Vaasa | collected... | reverse complement strand
GCTTTTTTTCCACTGCCTCTTTAGATTCTTTTATGCGCCTAGTAGAATGTCCATCCCAAGAAATAAGAAATTGATAGTCAGGATATTGTTGTTTGAGTTTTATAAGACTTTGAAAAACACCGAAATGAACCCCGGTAGGAATTCCCTGTGTGCTTCTCAAGGCTTCGTTTGCAAATGCACATCTTACAGCGAGATTATTTCCATCAATTAATAAATACTTCATGTTTCACTCCTTTTTCCTATTATATACAATTTCAAACAAAACAAAAGAAAAATTAATATCCAAAATACATAAAGTGACTAAACAATAGAATCACTAGATATATTATCATCATTCCCCGATTTACTATTTTTTTCACGTTGCTCCAATTCATATTTTTCCCCCCATAATTTTACTGTATTTTTTACAGAATTACTTAGCATTGTCAATCCGCTACTAACTCTTGCCCTGTCGATTTTTTTTAAAATTTTTCCCTCTTCCCCTTCCATCTTTTCAAAATCATTATATATTGTTCTTTGCGATTTCAAATAAGGTAATGCATGTCTTGGGAAAGTATTACTAATATAAGTTTTCCATAATATAGGAGCGTAAAAATCGGCTTTATAAGCTTTCTTGAGTCCAAACCATTTTTTACCTATATCCGGCGGCATCTTCAAAGAGAAAAGAGCAGGCCATATTGGAGAAATCAAACAGAATTCTTTATACTCCTTTTCTATGGGTATACCAGACTCTTTTATACATTCAAATAGAGATTCATATATTTTTGCATATTTATAACCATCCTCTTCAAAAATGTCAGCACAACTTAAAGCTCCTGCTAAATAAGATGGACTGTCTTTGTTACATTTATAATATAGTGCAGGAACTATTTCCCAAGTTTTCATATTATTGCTACGGACAGATAGTTTTCCTCCAACAGGTGCGGTTTTTAATATTTCAGTAACATTTGGGTTGGTATAATATAAAGACGGAAAACATTTAAGATTCCAGTGTACATTACCATTCTGTGCTACTCCATGTAAAAAATCGGCATTCCATATATCTCCCTCAAATTTTAGACGATTGTGAATATACCATTTTACATGTTCCACTCTTACTCTTCCCATTACATATCTAGGAACTGGGTATGGGATATCATGTTGCCAAAACTCTCTTATTGTTTCATGAGATATATGAAGCATTCTAAATCCGACACCGCCGTATTTCAAAGCTATCTTTGCTACTAAATCACAAAGCTTCTCAAAATAACCGGGGTATTTTATATCTAAACGACGACTCATTTTATTTATTATACAAAATCTATGGTGATTTTAATCGATTTCAATATTTCTAATAGGATTGTCAAAGTCTTTTCTTTTATTGTTTATGCTTTGTATATATTTTTCTTTAATAGCTCTCGGAGAATCTCCCATTATTCCCTTGTAACATAATGAGCATATTTTTTTTCCCTCTACGGTTTCTACATAAGAATATGGCGTTTTCTTACATTTAGGACAAATAGCACTTATTTTAGCACCATAGAGAATTTTCATTCTATTATCTGATGATTCACCAATCTCATCGTCGTTATCAAATCTTTCGGTGGAATGTATCATCTTATTAAAAACATCAAAGAAAAAACTATCCGACATAACTTTCTTAAAATCTTCATATTGAATTTCGTCGTATTCTATATCTCTTACCGAAATAACATCATGCCACAAATGATTATTACAAGTTGCTATATATATTTTGTTATCCTTTTGTATTATAAAAGTCTCATAATTACAAGATGGCATTACAATTCCTATTTGACCATCTATTACATCCTTGCGCTTCAATGCTTTCGTCAAATTTGCCCTTACAATCTTGCGTTTTTTTATTATTTTTGCTCTGTATTTTTTTGGTGCGGCCCATTCTCCGAAATCATCTGTTATAATTTTAAACATGCCTGTCGCAATAGTATTCATGTCTGTATCGCCGGCATTAATATCAATAATAAAACTAGAGCTAGAACTATTACTAACAAAACCATTTCTGATTTTCATAATGTTTCTTTCACTTTATAGAACGTGCATTTTTATTGATTCGTTCAACCTCTGGCGCAATAGCAAGCGAAACTGGGTCACGCAATCTAAAGTTGTTTCCGTCCCATCCAATAGCATTTAGCATACGGCAGGCAAGTTCAGACGGAGCTAGTTTGTGGTATAGTTCATCGCGTTTCTTTTTACTGATCTTCATGCTGTCCTTTCCGCACAGGTTGATCTAAATGCCAACCAGTGCATTCATATTTTTCTGCCTCTGAATATTGTCGTACAGAAACCGCACGGCCTGTTCGCCGTGGATGATGTCCGCCGACTCACCTTTAGGCACACCGCGCCTCCGAAAGTATCCGCCGCCTTGATACTCGAACGGAAATAGGTCGTCAAATGTATCCTCATTCCGCTGCGCTTTATTCGTCACGTCAACCTCCTCATTGGCTGTCATGTTGCCGGGAAGAACACTTCCCCAGTTGCAATCGTCTTCTCTCCGATCATGCCGCACTTCGTACATTTGACATCCGCACTTGTCTCATTGCTGAACTGCGAGTCAACCGACTCTTCCCAGTCATGGGAACAGCCAACAATCGGACGGACCGTATCGGCTACCGCCGTTAGGTCAGCCGGAGCGTTCGGCGAATAGCGTTCGCACCATGCAACTGCATCGTCAAATGTTTTACACCACTCCCACTCCATTTTGCCGTCAGAGTGTCGCACACATGCTCTCCATTCCTTATCTGAAGGATCGGAGATGTGCATAATGTTGCTTTCGCTTCGATGTGATACCCATACCTCTATCTCAACAACGAGGCGCTTGTTGTACTTCTGAAGAACCGTCGAATAAGTCATTGGAGTTTACCTCCGCTTCGTTGTTTTTTGCTCATATTTCATCGTCAAAGGTTTTTGATAGTCGTTCATTTCTTTTGAGCCATTCTTTCACAGAATGCTTTCTAATAATGTCATAAATAGTATTCTGTTTATAATGCTTGAAGAAATTTTTATAATTTTTATCTATTTCTACTAGCATTTTTGCTTGCTCTCCATAGTTTTGAATTTCAACAAAATATTTAGCATTTTTAGCATAAAATATATTAGAACTATTATAATGTATTGTAGCCTCAAAAGCAATATTATTTTTCAACAAAAAGCATATAACATCATCCTGATTACAAGAGATTTCATATCCGTAATTATAATATTCCTTTTCCTTTTTTGCAGGTTTGTCCAGTTTAATATTAAGCAACTCAAGAGCTTCTTCTCGTGATTTCGTTATCTCTGGCTTGAGATCATGATAAAATTCACATACTACCTGATCGGCAAAAAAACAAGTAACTTTTTTGAAACCAAAGGCCACAAGCATTTTCTCTTCCTTTGGCGTAATTAATCGCTTTTTATTGTCCCATCCGTCATATACTTTAACTATAAAGCTGCTACTTGAACTATTGCTTACAAAACCATTACGTATTTTCATAATATTTTTTTGTCCTCTCTAGTATTATATCTAAATTATCTTTCTCTTTTCCATAATTGTCCCCACAACTTCTACTGAGTTCTTCTGCAAACTTGTATAAATCTTTGAATATTTTCTTTGGAATATTTTTTGTTCGCCCTAGTTTTCGCCCCGGTTTATTAAATTTTACAAAATCAAATTTTTCAAGTTTCATCAAATTAACAGGTAGCGTAGTTGTTCCCAATATATCAATCCACTGTCTATTATTAGGATCTTCAATGACAATAGCAGGTCGCCATATATTTTCGCGTTTACATTTTATCCAATAAAAAGAGCCGGTTTTAAGTTTTGTTTTCATCTTTTTCATCTTTTGATTCTCGTTTTTTTCTTGCGTCTTTAATTAGTTTGCCAAACCTCTTGAAATCCAATTCGTCTACAAAATACTTTTCAGGTTTTGTATGCTTAAGCGCTTTCAAGATACTATTGTATTTTATTTTAATCATAGATTTAACTAAATTTCATATATAGGACATTCTCTTGCCTTATGACAGTTATTACAATTAGATGTCAATTTGTTGCGAAAATCTATCACCTTGTTATTATACCACAATTCTTTTATATAATTGGTTATTTTTGTTACATCTATGCCTTCTTCCCATCCGCTCACTTCTTCACAAAAACTACATGGATAAAATTTTCCTTCCACGTCTAAATATTGAGAGAAAATAGAAGATTCACATGGTTCCGCAACAATTTTAAATTGTTCATACTTGGGACTGTCTTTAACTGTATCTAAAAACTTTTTTGACCCACAAGAATCCATTCCGAAATTCATATTATTATCTAAACAATACTGTACCAATGCATTATATTTATCAGAAGAAAGAGGAGTAAATTTTGTTCCTCTTCCCTTGCGCTTGAGAGAAAGCAATACTATAGCATTCAATTTAGCGAGTCTGGAATCGGTTTTGATATCCCTGAGAGTTTCTAAACATTCATCATAGGATTCTTCACAAATCATATAATGCATATTCACCTGTTTTAGCCCCCTGTCAGTAAGCTTTTTGATAGAATTATAGCAAACATTCTTATCTGAATATCTACTCACTGAAACCGCGCCACAATATTTGACAAGTTTATCAGCAACATCATCACTTATATCAGCAACAGTAATATTTGGAACAACCCCCTTTGTTCTACAATATTCCATCATTTTCCACAAATCAAGATTAGAAATTGCTTGACTGTCTGCTCCAAATGCCACCTGAGTCAACTGAATACCAATCTTATCAAATACATTCTTAAATGTTTCAAATGACATATTCTTACCATTTGGAGTATTAGATTTATAACAAAAATCACATGGAGACCGGACGCCATTTTTATTAGGCACTCCATTACAAGCGGTAGTAATTTCTAGATCAAGAATTTCGCCGCCTATTGGACTATATTCAGGATCGTCTTCGTAAGTTTTACCCCATCTCATAAATTTACCATTGATTTTATCAAAAATGTAATTATAATCATCTCCTATAGCAAATTTATTATATTTTCCATCAATAACCATATACTTCTTGCCATCTATATCAAAAAAATATCGTTGCCCATTTAACAAATCAACCTTTTGTACAGAGGTGAGTATCATAAACATATTATATGCCGATTCAACGGACAAATAGCCACTCAAATCAATTTTACCAAAGTTGTTATCAGTTAGATCCATAAATATTAACTCGCTTTCTGTGCTTAATTATTTTCTATTGTTTATACACATATAATACCACAATCCAAAAGAAAGTCAAGCATTATTTTGTTTTTTGGCATTTTTTTTGATAGCGAGAGTATTTTGTAATATAATCAGGACAAATGACATCTTCTATTTTGCGAATGTTTATTTTTAGTCCATGTTCGCCGCAAAGTTTCTTGAAATCTGAAGGCAAAATTGTATTATGATTTATCAAATGATTTGCAATTCCTATCAACAAATCTTTATTTTTTGTTATCAAGTCTTTGGTACGTTCTGTAAGTCTGGCAATTACTTCTTCTACTATTTTGCTAGTTCCGGTCATATCTGTATTAACTACATCACTCTTAGATTCGCTACCCACACAAGAATTTATAGAGTTCATAGAATATCTTCGAATCATTAATGCTGCTTGTCTGGTAGCTTCTCTTAAGTCGTCGTGTCCTCCATAAGTAGCATTTTCTTCTCCAAATACAATTTTCTCTGCAATTGTTCCGGCTAAAACAGAACATATTTTATCTTCTAAGAGTTGTTTAGAACCACAATCTGTATGAGTACCTATAAAACCGCCTACGTTTTGGGCAGCAGGAGAAACGGTAAGTTGTGGCGGAGCTAATTTAAATAAATGGGCATAAATAGTTGCGTGTCCAGCTTCATGTACAGAGGCAAGTGTTTTCTTATTTACATTTCGGTTTTTTTGTTCTCTTAATTTATCTACGTCTCCGAAATAAGATCTTTTTAAAATATATCCTGCTGATTTTATGCAAATTTTTTGATGCTCATAATACATTTTAGCAGTTTCATTTCCTTTTGTCAATATGCCCAAAAGAAAATCCGGCAATGGTGATTCTATTATTTCAGAGATAGTAGAAAAAACTGGTCTTGTGCCTTGAGCTGGGAACACACCATTTTGGTATATAAAATTCAACATGGTATCATCTATGTCCATTTTTATTCCATAATTATTATAAATATTCTTTTCGATTTCTGCTATTTTTCTTCTAATAATTATTTCGTAGCTCTTTTTACTAAGTGACGGATAAATAACATAATTGTTGCCAAAACGCGCTATTTGTTCGGGCTTAAATCGTTTACTTAGAGCCTTTTTAATATCTAACACATTTATTTTTCTAGATAGTTCGTGAAATATGTCTGCATCTATATCTATATCATCTGTTTTTGATGCAATTAATTGATAAGCCTCATCTATATTACCTGAAACAAATATCAATGTTTTTGTATAATCTGTATCTTCATAAAAAGAAGGGTCATTCATCGCATCTAAAATTTTCTGTTTCTTTTTGGCAATAGACCACGTAGCTATTTCCTGTATAGATTCTTGAAGTTTTAAACTTTTCCTAAAATGACTTAGTGAATAATAACTGAGTTCAAAAGTATCATCAAATTCTGTGTCTTCATGGCTACCCATACCAGCTTCTTCTGCCCCCTCTTGCAATGATTTAAGAACCGACGATGAAGGTTCAATAGAGCCAGCAGAATCGTCACTTTCGTCTTTATTTTTAGGAACAGGATTAATCAAGTGTCCACAGGTTTCGGGATTATTATCGTAAATATCATCATTTGTATCACCATTTGTATCACCATCGTCATGAATGTCATCTCCTGTGATATCATTGGAAAATTTCTGCAACTTCATACTCAATTGTTTCGTTACAGCTTGAATTTTTTTATCTTTTTGTTTTTGTTTTCTTTCTTTCTTATCAAAATTCCATAGCATTTCTAAGAGATAAGTGATTTCAACATCGCATGACAACTTTCCATCACTTAGCAAAGACCACACATCTCTAAATTTATATTCTGCCAATTCCCTTCCATCTTCATCTAAGGCTCTAAAATTCTGCATTTCGTCCAGCAAAAGAATAGATGGTTCGCCGGATTCTATTTTTGGATTTTGAGACAATACGGAAGAAATACTATTTTCATAACCATAATTTCTACTTGTTCTCCCTTTGTTTATCAATTCTATTTCGCAAAACCTATCTCTAAAACCAAGAAGTTTGACAAGCCGACGCACTAAATCTGACTTTCCAACTCCAGTAGGTCCAAATAAACAAATTATAACAGGTTTTGTTAAAAGTTCTGGACAGCAATACCATGTTTCAATACTACGAATAACTCTTTCTATTTGACTATCTATTCCGACAAAATGTTTTTTTAGTTCTTTTTCGGCGTATTTCAACACTTTTCTTTTTTTAGATATTCTTTTGATATCTATAAAACCCAATTTGTTATCTTTGAATGCCATAATGAATTCCTTAGTTTTGAGGTATTTTCAAATACTTAAACAATCTATAGTCTAGTTGCATGGTTTTCCACTTACAAGCCGATAATATATTTTTGAAACGATCACTGTTGAAAAATTTCATTATCTTTCGCCCCTGTTCTTTTGAAGCTATGGGAATACCAAAAGCCACTTCACACATACCATATTCTCCATTACTATCCAATAAAGGATAAAAACCGCCCATTGGTATTATAATTTTAGGCACTCCAAAATGACCTTCTTTGTTTGTTGAAGAATAATAATATCTAATACCATCCTTATTAACTAAATAAACACATGGGTATTTATAAACATCTGTTTTTGTTTTAGACATATAGTCATGCGTGTAATGATGATATTTGCAATTATATATTACTGTTGTGTCACCAGAAAATACTTTATAGACATCATTATAAGAATGGTTTGGGATAAATGGTTTTTCGTCTATCTTTATATTATTTGTAATATTTTTTTCGTCAATTATGGTTGTAGGCTTTGTTGCTTCGACTTTATTTATAACATAATAGTCTACCTTAGTGCTGCAACCAAATATACTACTAGATTCTTTGGTAGACATTATTCTTATAAAATCAAGCTGGTAATTTTTCATCAATGCCCATAATTTATGTTCTGGTTTTCTCCATAATGACGGATGCACTAAACACAAATACCCATCATCTTTTAAAACGTTTCTTATTATGTGTTCAACAAATAAAGGCCATAATGGATTACAATTATTACCTTTTTTATTTTTTTTCTCTTTATTGTACGGAGGATTGCCTACCACAACATCAAATTTCAATCCCCAATAATCAAAGGTTAATGCGTCTGCACAAACTATATTACCACCATTCAATCTTTTCTTTGTTTCGTTGGCATTGTCTTGTTGTATGTCAATGCCGTATATCATGTTTGTCAATATATGCGCTTCTGAATGATGTTGCAATAATCGTTTTTTGACTTCAACAAGAAAATTACCATCGCCACAAGAATTATCTATCCATTTTAATTCTGAATTTCTAAATAGATCTGGACACAAATGATCTAACATCTCGCTAACCAATTTTGGAGGTGTCATCACTTCGCCAAATTTATTTATTCGTTCTTGGGATTTTATCATTTATTGTCTGTTAGTCGTTTTGCTACCTGTTCTGTCATCAAATCTCTTGTTGTCCTTTTCTTTTAGAATCTTTATTATTTTGCCGCTTTTGCATATCATTCTAATTTTCTTCCAAGCCGTTAGTCCCCTATTAAAGTCATCAGCGAAAGACTTCCACGTTTCTTTAGGATAAGAATTATTAGTTCCATCGTGCCATATTGAAACCTTTTCCCATAATCCAGCCGAGTTCATGGCCTCACAGTAAATCTTTTTCATTCTATTGTTACCTCTTCTGTCGTTACTTTTCAAAATCATCTAAATCATGCAATTCGACATCTAACTGGATCGATGTTGCATAATCCATAGCCTGTCGCATTAATTCTGTAGGAATAAACAACTCTACTTTTCTCTTAGATAATATGGGGAGTCTGGCTTGCATAACCTTAGTATGATCTAGCAAATCCTTTACAGCATTCCAATCCATTTTATCATTCATTGTTTTTGTTACTTCTTCTGTCGTTTTGTCACTAAGTCCCATATTAACCATCAAATCTCTGCACTTTTCAATTTCCCCTTGACATAAAGCATGACGTTCTGCACACTTATCAAACATAACAAGAGATTTGTCTTTATCATAAACAGGGATGAACATTTCAATTGCTCTTTTTGCTCTATAACTAATTTCATGTTCTGCTCTGCGTAAAATAGTGTCCGTATTCATTTAGTCTCACCTTCTATTTAATTTTCCAATAGTATGACCGAATTTAGAAAAATGTCAAGATTTATTTTCGTTACCTTCTGTCGTTATGTCGCTAACCTTACCAACTAGTTTGACATCCTTGTAGTATTTTAGACACGCGATTTGCAACTTTCATTGGAATATCTACAAGACCAATCTCTACTTTTTCGCCAAGTTGAACTGATTTGTAAGATTTTATATTGGAAGCAAGTTCTTCGGCTATGACATCGCAAAAAACATCTCCGAACTCCTTATTCTCACATGCTCCTCTTAGTCCTCCCTTAAGAACATCTCTTGAAATTTCTTTATTTGTGATTAAGCTTACTCTTAATGCAGTTTTTGCTACATTTAATGACTCCATATCTGCCATTACTTTTTGACTCATTTTCTTTCTCCTTTTATTAGTTTCCTGTGTGCGTCTATGTCTATTGTTACCTCTTCTGTCGTTTGTCATTATATCAAAACTTTAGAGTAATTCTCCATATTCCCAATCATTTTGTCTAATACCAGCATATTGTTCATCTGCTCTAATATAAACAATTAATGGATGTCCCTTTTTTAATGTTCCCACAAGCTTTTTTTTTCCACAGAATTCTTTTTCCATCTCTATATCATAATAGACTGTTTCAGGTGCGGGTTCTATATCATGCATTGGATGGAATTCCCCGTTCTTTGTTCTAATAACAACATGTTTTTTTAATTGCCTTTCTGTCATTTTATTCAATATTTCTTTTAGCGTTTTATAATTCATTTTATTCTCCTTTTGTT
>Ga0307377_10008922_pt1 | contig 10104 bp, 9 predicted proteins | sample TR3MG_FD_202535 | JGI IMG/M metagenome (GOLD analysis project Ga0307377, IMG submission 202535) | Soil microbial communities from Risofladan, Vaasa, Finland - TR-3 | ecosystem: Environmental > Terrestrial > Soil > Coastal area > Acid sulfate soil | place: Finland: Risofladan, Vaasa | collected... | reverse complement strand
GAGCCTGTTTGAGGGTCACGATCGGGCAACAGGCGCGCTGAAGTGGACCGCCACGCGGGTCGATCTGATCTTCGGCTCCAACTCCCAGCTCCGGGCGATAGCGGAAGTCTATGCGTGCGAGGACGCGCAGGAGAAGTTCCTGCAGGACTTCGCGGCTGCGTGGAACAAGGTGATGAATCTCGATCGGTTCGATCTTGTAGTGTGACAAAGCTTGCGGAAATAGGAGAACCGCTCCGAAATGAGAGCGGTTCTCCCCTCAATCCGGCTCCGGCGGGAAGCGCTGGAGCCCACTCCCGGCACCCTCAAGTGATCGAAACACTGTGATTCTGACTCGAATCATGAATACACGCGTCGGGTGCTTCCAAACTCTCTATACCCTGGAGCCAAGTACCTACCGGCGTATGCACTTGGCCTGAATCGCTCAACAAGCTTTGTGACACTACTGGTTCGATTTGTGGTGTGACAAAGTTTGAGTCATCATTGATGCCGCTCTGCAAACAGAGCGGCGTTGCTTTGCATCCGGCTCTGGCCGGACGCAATTGAGTTCGCGTCTCCCTCTTCCCCGTCCACAATTTACGAGCAGCATGATCTGACGCGGGGAAACCGGCGCCGGGTGCGCCGGAATGATTCACGCAAGCAATTCTGCCCGAAAGATACCGGATGCACATCTGGTGCACGCGGCCGATCCCCTTGAGGGTGCGCTCGCGGCCCGGAGCCTAGTCTCGTGGTGACTCCGGCCGATTCTTCATCGCGGCGTACGGGGAAGTGCGTTCCGCAACCGCATCGATAGGCCCTGCGTAACCGACCATGATGGGATGATGGCGGTGACAAGAGCCGGGAACGCGTCGGTCGTGCGAAGACGACGGATACCACTGACCGCGTACTAAGGGTCGTTGAGCTACCCCTTCCCAAACCTTGCGGGCGAGGTCCGCATCATGACCGACGCCGCCCTCATCTGCAGCACCGACGCGCGGATATCCAGGAACGGCGCCTCGGTTCAGCCGGTCACACCTAGGCGCGGGATCGCGCGTACGGTCGCAGCCGTCGGTTCGAAGGTGACGCATTACCGCGATGCCATGAGGGTAGCGGCCACACTGAGCTCTGTTCCGAACTGCTGGCGCCGGGCATCAATTCCGATGGCGGATTGGCCCGTCACATTGCCGTTCCTGCGGCCGCCGTCAGACATTGAAACATCGTTGAAATCGGCGGCAGCATCTCATTCCCGGAGGCTGCGGTCGCTGTGCCGCTCTCCCGTGTCTACTGCTCGGGTGATTGCGTTTGCTTCGATGGGCGGGAGCAGCTTGTTTGCGGCGTGGGCGCCGGAGTTCATCTCCTGCCGGTCAATGGTCGGGACGAGTACCGGGTCACAAACGGCATAAGCGTCAACTTTCCCCTGGCCGAGTCCGTGCACTTCGCCGATGCCATCCTGATCGAACTGAACGGTATCTGCTCCCCGCGTGGAGTGTCTTATATCACTTCAGGCGGAGCTTTCAGTTATGAAACCAGTTATGGAAACTGCACGGAATATCTTGACGCCTCGCGTCAAGTGGATGAAAACGTGGCCACCCGGTCGTCCCGGCGGCGTATCTTGTGCAGCGGAAAGTGTCAGTCAGCCAGGCAAACAGGAAGCAGGTCCTCGATTTCCTGCGGGGTGAGGGCGATGTTACGATTGCCGACATAGCAGACAAGGTTCGACTCAGCAAGTCCACCATCAAGAAAGTCATCGATCTGTCGCTAACTCAAGGCATGGTTCGGGAAGCGGCAGGCGATATTCCGATTCAGTCACGACCGGGTTCTGGCCCGCGTCGTTGATCACGTCTGCGGAACAATTCGAGAATTGTAGGAACGAGTGAACAGGCGGCGCACGAGAGTCATCGGAATCGGTCCGCCGGGCATCGTCGACAGGCGTACGCGCATCTCCATACTCTCACCGCACTTCGCCTCGTGGAGTACTCAGATGCCGTTCCGCCGCGAGCTCGACATTCCGATCCTTCTGGAGAACGTAAGTAGACTCCGGGCCATTGCCGGATATACCGGAGGGCCTGGAATCCGCGCGCAGAACCTGGTTGCCGTTGACGCCGTATGCGAGGGACTCGCGGCAGGAGTTCTCGTCGGAGGCGAAATGTACGTTGGTCCCGACTGTATCTGTGGCGGGCGCGGTTGTTTTGAGGCCCTCGCCTCCACCCGGCGGATTCGGAGGACGATCACCGAGTCACGGGATAGTCACAAGGATTCAGTCGTCTACAACGATTTCTTGCGCGAGGACGACAATCTCGATGGCCTGTTCCGCGCATATCGCCGGGACGATTCGTTCGCGGCAAAGATCATCGCAGACTATGTGCGGTGGTCTGCGGTTGATGATCTCGGTGTTAATAAATCAGATAAAGAAACCGTTGTCAGGGAAAGTTGCCATCATCACCGGCGGCAGTTTCGGCATTGGTCTCGCGGTCGCAGAGGCACTCGATCGCGAGGGGGTGGACATTGCGCTTCGCGCACGGAGTACGCAGTTCCTTTCACCCCTGCTGTACAATGCGGACTCCGGGGAGTTCCTGCCCTAACGCAGGAATGAAATCCGCAGGTTCGAAATTACCGGGGCACGCGAAGGGGCTCGTATTCCTTCCCCTCCTGCTGGGCGAACGATCGCCCGGTGACAGAAGTCATCACCACGAACTTGGGTATCATTCCGGACATCTTCCGCCGCCAGCTCACAATCGATGAAATCGTCGTGATAGGTAGCGGCGGCAAAGGAACCGTCTGGCGACTGATAATGGCCGATGTGTACGGAGCCGACGTGGCAAAGGAAGTCTTTGAACGATGTTACCAGGCCCTCGAGCCGGTCTTACCGGCCGCCGGCAACACCGGGTACTGATTGGAGTCGCCTTCGCGTGGTAATTCATGGGTGACACCGCTTGTCCGAAGCAGCGCTCTCCGGCGATCGGGCCGGCAGGCGCCGTTCATCCGAATATGCCGGGAGACATTGCGGATCTGTTTCGGAGTATTTCCGAGTCAACGACAGAAATTTCACGTGTGCTTGAGTTCGAGCGAAAGAACTTCTCGTCCTTCCTTCGCAGCGAGGAAGACAGTCGGGCAGCCCGCAGTTTTGTGAAGCGGAACGGGTTGGGCCTCACTCTCCTGTTCAACGCGAGTATTCGGTCCCTTGGCGATCTGGTCGGTTTCGGAGCTTGCGACAAGCGGGACTCTTCAATTCAACTCGTTCTGCTGAACCAAGATGCTCGCCTCCATTGTTGCGAACTACCTCACATATTGCGACATCAGCTATACGTGGTTTTCCGGCATGGTGGACGATGAGCAATTCACAGAGCGATTTCGCGTGACGATCTGCGCGTTGAAGGCCGAAGACGCGCCATTCAGCGGAGGAGATCGCCGAGTCGGCCGAGCGCGAGCGCTGTGATGCGACAGCAGCGAAGAGTACCGTCGATGAGGACTGCTCCACTTCGGGTGCGGTACGGGCCCGCCGTCTATGGCATGCTCAGCCGATTGAATGAGGGGGGCGCCGATGCTCCGTGCGAAGGGGACATATCCTCAGTGGTCAACATGATCGTGTTCAACGCCATGAACGGCGCAAGGGCCTCTTTGCACGATCTGGTGACGTGCGATGAAGAGAATGCAAGCTTGAACCTGTGGCGCCGCGGCGTTGACGACGAAGCGGCTTGTCGGGGAAGCAGCGGCTGGGTAAACAAGCTGCGGGTCAATGGGCGCGAAGTATCCATTGGCGATCTGACCAACACGATAGTTGTCGAACGGGTGAACCTGATCCTTACAATCGGCCTCCTCACGGCTGCATGACGCGATTTCGCGTGAAACGGCTCATGTACAGTCGAATTACTATCTGCTCATATAATCGAACAGTATCAATACAGGTGGCAGTTTGTGCCTCATTCTTGTTGACAGGATAACCATTGTGCACGAATACTTGAGCCAGGAAGGCAACTGAGTATGGAACTAAGTGATCGCACAATCAACAAAGCTTCTCCCGTTCCACTTTACTACCAGCTACGGGAAATTCTGCTCGAGAAGATCGAAGAGGAGACAGTCGGAAACGGTTTTCCCACCGAGCTCGAGCTCTGCGAACGGTTTGGCATCAGCCGTCCAACCGTGCGGCAGGCAATCAATGAACTCGTGAATGAGGGGTATCTCACGCGGTTCAAGGGGAAGGGAACCTTCATAGCCAGTGCAAGAATCAGGCAGGATTTCCTGACCACGCTGGAGAGTTTCAACCAGGAGATGAAGCGCAAGGGCGTGGTACCGCGCACTGAACTTCTGGAGTGCAAGGTCTCAAAAGCGAATGAGCACATTGCCCGGATGCTCCAGATCAATCGGGGGCAGAAGGTTGTTCAGCTGCGCCGGCTCCGGTACGCTGACGAGCAGCCGATTGTAATCGTCCACACATTCCTGCCGCACGCTGCCGCAGGAGGAATAGTGGCAAAGGATCTCGAGAAAGAGTCGATGTACGAAGTCCTCGAGCGCGATTTCGGCTGTGCGATTAGTCGCGCCGTACGCACCCTGCAGGCGACAGTCGCAGGCGAGTATGAGGCAAATCTTCTGAAGGTCAAGCGGGGAGCGGCCATTCAGTACATCGAAACCACCACCTATCTGCTTACCGGTCATCCGATCGAGTTTTCCCAGGCTTACTATCGCGGGGACCGCAACACGTTTACCTACGAGCTGTCAAAATAGCTCCATCCGCTTCGCCGCGTTTCGCCGTTCGGCGCATCGTCCTACCACTCGCACTGTGAGTTGTTGCAGTCCCGTCTACCGGTTCGCCACTGCGGAGTGAGTTCCTCTGCGGTGTCGTCTCATTGTTGCGAGTTGCCTCGCGCGATCGGCGACTCAAGAGAGTGAGATTCTATAGCGCGCGCTTCAATAATGCCCGTTTCAATAGTGTCGAAATTGCGGAGAAATCTCCGCAGTGATTTCAAAGAATTCAATTGCAGTCTCGTCAGGTTTACGGGTTTCAGTTCGAACAAGGGTCAATTGAATATAGAAGTTATAAAGTCAGGAATGTCATGTTGAAAGGTTATCATGACAAGATGACATTAGTATGAGGTGACAGATTTTTCTTGACTTCTGGTTGGATCGGTCTATAATGAGCCTCATTAGGAGGCCACGGCTATGAATCTCAAGAAAACATTCTGGGCTATCTCTGCGCTCGTGATCATTCTTATCGCGACCGGACCGTTGTTCGCGAGCGGACAAGGCGAGTCGGCATCAGGGAAAGCCGCGCCGACGACACTCGTCGTGTCAATTCGCGGACTGGACAATCCGTATCACGCGAATTACGCGGAGGGGGCTAAAGCTCTCGGTCAGAAGTTGGGACTTCCCGTTGACGTGCTTTCTACCGAGGCAAACAGCCAGAAGGGTATCTCCGATATCAAAGCGGAGGTCGCAAAGACAGGTGGCAACTTCGTGCTGAATCTGGATCCGAATCAGGCTCCGGACGTTGTGCCAATCGCAAAGATTCTCGAAGATGCAGGCGTTTACTGGGTCAACTGGTGGAACAAGCCGGATGACGTCAAGGTTGCCGATTATCCACATTGGATTTCCCACATCACTTTCGACAGCGTCGGCGCCGGATACTTCAATGCTACTGAGTTGATCAAGACCTTCCCCGGCGGCAAGGGAAAGATGATCGCGCTGCAGGGACTCCTCTCCAACACCCCCGCCATCGGCCGTTTTGAAGGACTGAAGAAGGCAATAGCCGAGCATCCGGGAGTTGAACTGGTCCAGTGGGAAGCAGCGGATTGGGACCGGACGAAAGGTTACAATGCAACGAAGGCGATGTTCGTAGCGCATCCTGATATCAGCGGCGTCTGGGCCGCGAACGATGAGATGGCACTCGGTGCGATCCAGGCGTTGAAAGAAGCCGGTGTTGCCGGCAAGGTGAAAGTCACGGGAAACGACGGTATACCGGAAATCTTTGACGCCATAAAGGCAGGATACGCCTGTTCGACCGTGATGCAGGATGCGAAATATCAGGCAGAGCTCGGACTCGCAATGAGTCTGGCAGCGAAGCAGGGAAAACTCGATGTGAAGGCACTTCCTGCAAAGTATCGCCAATTCATGATTCCTGGTATCAATGTCAACAGCGCAAATCTCGATCAGGTCATCAATGATTATGTGAAGAACACGCCGGAGTACGATCTGACGGACTTCTTCGCGAAGTTTGTCGCCGAAGCACCGTGACGGATCTCCGGGCTCCGAGCAAGTAACGGAGCAGTTGGAATTAGTCTGACACTGCACGTCGTTTGTACGGCGTGCAGTGCGTATTGTGACTGAAGGGCTTCGCGTCCCGTTTGTAGCGGCGCGAAAGTGAAACTGATCGAGGAGACTATCGGGTCATTATGGTACAGAACCAGACTTCGAAATTGAGCGCGACCGACAGTCGGCAACGAATCTCCGGGCTCTCCCGGCGCGCTCTCCGGTTGATTCGCAAGACCGGGGTGGCGGGACAGCTTCTCGCGCTGATTATCGTCATGGGCGTATTTGCCGTCGGAACCGGTGGGAAGTACCTGTCATGGGCGAATCTCCAGGTTATCCTGAGCCTCGCCGGAATACCCGCCATCATCGCCTTAGGCCTGCATCAGACGATCATTCTCGGTGGAATTGATCTGTCGGTCGAAGGCGTTGCTGGCCTCAGCATCGTTTTTGTCGGTCTATTACTGAAGAACCCAATGAACTCCGGCGACGTCGGGTTGTTTATCATTCCAATTGTCATGGCAGTTGGGGCGTTTTCGGGCATGATCAGCGGGCTTGTCACGACGAAACTTCGCATACCGTCGTTCATCGGGACGCTCGGTATGAGCTGGACGCTCTACGGAATCGCCGTCTATATCAACAAGGCAACCACAATCCCACTTCTGGATCACAGAATTCAGGATATTGTCAACGGAGAGACCCTGCTGGGAATTCCGGATATCGCGTTGATCGCAATCGGCATCGCAATCGTGATTCAGGTGATCCAGGACCGCACGAAGTTCGGACGCTATCTGTACGCGATAGGCGGTGACGAGGCGCTTGCCGGGCAGGCGGGCGTCAAGGTTGACCGGATCAAGATAGTTGTCTTTGCGATGGCGGGGCTTCTGTACGGTCTTGCGGCTCTCTTCCTGGCCACCCGGCTCGGGAGCGCGCACCCGCGAACCGGAGCCAATACCCTGTTCCCTGCGGTTACCGCTGTCGCGGTCGGTGGTGTCGCACTCACCGGAGGAATCGGAGGCGCGAAAAACGCCGCGCTCGGGGCGTTGATTGTGACCGCCTTGAATGACGGCCTTGTGCTCATGAACGTCAATCCCTACGCCCAGCAGGCGGTGAATGGGCTCGTGCTGATTGGTGCAGTTGCGCTTACCCTCGATAGACGAAAACTCGGGTTTATCAAATAGCTGTGGGTTGAACGATGAACAACAAAGTAGAAATCGATATGAACGGTAGCGTCCTCGTTCTTCGCGGCGTGTCCAAATCCTACCCGGGCGTCGTAGCGCTCGACCGCGTCGATCTCGACGTTAAGCCGAGTGAAATACTCGGACTTGTCGGAGAAAATGGCGCGGGGAAGTCGACACTGATGAAAATCCTCGTCGGCCTTGACCAGCCGGACGCGGGACAGATGCTCCTGCGGGGGCAGCGGATCTCTCCCCGTAACCCGGCAGACGCGATACGCCACGGCATCGGGATGGTGTTTCAGGAAGGGTCGCTCGTGCCGAACCTCTCAGTCAAGGACAATCTCTTCCTCTGCCATGAAGACGGCTTCCGCAAGTTCGGTCTTCTCTCCTCCCGCTCAATGGTGCAAACCGCCCGGAAAGTGCTCGAGGAGGTGAAGGTGGATATCGACGTCGATACTCCGATGTTCGAGACGACCCCGGCTACCCGTCAGATGATCGAGATTGCGCGTCTTCTCTGGTTGTCCAGGCTGTATGCACAGCAAAATCCCATTCTCATTCTTGACGAGCCGACCACCGTGCTCACCGATGGCGAGCGGGAGACACTTTTTCTGATTCTCAAAGAGATAAAAAAGAGCGCTTCAGTTATTCTCATCTCCCATCGTCTCCAGGAAATTGTCGAGGAGTCGGATCGCATAGCGATTCTCAAGGACGGCCGCAACGTGACCGATATGGCGGCCGCCGACGCCGAGATTTCCGAGATTGAGCGCCTGATGGTCGGTCACGTGTTCTCTTCCGACCGCTATCGAGAGGATGAACAGGCTGAACCGCAGGATGAAGTGGTACTGAAAGTCGACAAGCTCAGCAAGGAAGGCTTTTTCGAACCGCTCAGTTTCGAAGTCAGACGGGGCGAGATCGTGAGCATTGTCGGTCTTGTAGGGTCCGGCAAGGAGAAAGTGTGCGAGGTGCTGAATGGACTGGAACGACCCGACGGAGGTGCCATCTACCTTGACGCCCAGCGGCTACCGATGGGTGCACCGAGCTACACCGTAAAGGCGGGAATTGGCCATATTCCCATCGATCGGCGGAGTGAGGGACTTGCGCTCGGGATGAGCGTGGCGGAGAACATTAATCTGCTGGTGCTCAAGAACCTGCGGTCGGGGGGTGTCCTGAGCTCACGGATGGAAAGAAAGAATGCGGCGCGCTGGATCGAGGAGTGCCGCGTGAAGACCCCGTCGATGAACACGATGGTCTCAAATCTCAGCGGCGGGAATCAGCAGAAAGTGGTCATCTCGAAGTGGCTGAGCTCGCGTGTTCGCTTCCTCGTTCTCGATCACCCAACGCGGGGGGTAGACGTCGGGGCCAAGGACGAGATCTACAAACTCATCCGAAAGCTCGCCTCCGACGGCATCGGCATGGTCATCATGTGTGACACACTCGAAGAGGACATCGGCTTGAGCAATCGAATGCTGATCATGAAAGACGGGCGGCTGGTCAGAGAAGTCGATTGCAGCGCGACCAGAAAACCCACGCCGGCCGACCTTATAGATTTTATCGTATAGGGCACCAAATTCGACAGGAGCAGACACGTGATAGAGTCAGAACGGCCGGGAAACGTTGCAGAACCTCAGGAGGTGTCCGCATCAGCGAAACGACGAGTTCGCGTCCCAACAATCGTGTATACACTTGCGTTGCTGTTTGTGGTCGGATTTCTATTCGCACTGGGGAACAGGAACTTTCTGTCACTCTACAATCTGAATACAATTCTCAGCTTTGGCGCGATCCTTCTCATGGTTGGCCTCGGGCAGATGAGCGCAATCCTCATCGGCGGCATCGATCTGTCGGTTGGCGGATTGATGTCCTTCATCTCAGTCATCTTCACCATCCTGGTGCATCCCCTCGGCTATCTGGTCTATCCGATCTGTGTCGTGGTGGGAATCCTGTTCGGGTACCTGAACGGCCTGCTGGTGACCCGGGTGAAAATCCCCTCGTTCATTGCAACGCTGGGCACCGGAGGAATACTGACCAGTCTCGCGCTCTTTGTTTCAGCGAGACCGGTGAACGTCCCCTCGTCGACCTACGGCATCCTTGACCTGGTGAACGCCTCCTTCCTCGGAATCAATAACATCCTGTACTTTGGATTCGTCGTGTTCATGATCTACAACATCATCCTGCGGCGGACCGCCATCGGACGCAACGTCTTCTACGTCGGCAGCAACATCCGAATGTCCTGGATGTCAGGTATCAATATCGTCAGCACTCGGAACTTCGCGTTCATGCTATCCGGCGCCGGAGCCGCAATCGCGGGAATCCTCATATCGGCGGTACGGTACGGCGGCGATCCGTCGGTTGGCGGCGTGTACGTGCTCAGTTCCATCGCATCGGTAGTGGTCGGCGGCACCGCGCTCACCGGAGGCACCGGCGGGCCGGTCAACACTCTCTTCGGCGTACTGCTACTCAGTGTTCTTGACAACGGAATGAACGTAGTCGGAATCGATCCGTATTTCCAGCAGAGCATCCTCGGTTTGATGATCATCATCAGTGTTGTGCTGACGTTTGATCGAACCAAGACCCCGATCATCAAGTGACGATCGTACTCGAGTGAATCGGGATTCGGGGAGGTAGAAGATGAAGCTCAGGACAATGGTCCTTTCGGAACAGGCGCTCAGCGGTGCCGGCAGGCTCCTCACACCGTCGGGGGTTCCCGCAATTG
>Ga0307377_10008921_pt1 | contig 10105 bp, 8 predicted proteins | sample TR3MG_FD_202535 | JGI IMG/M metagenome (GOLD analysis project Ga0307377, IMG submission 202535) | Soil microbial communities from Risofladan, Vaasa, Finland - TR-3 | ecosystem: Environmental > Terrestrial > Soil > Coastal area > Acid sulfate soil | place: Finland: Risofladan, Vaasa | collected... | reverse complement strand
GGCCCAGGAGAGGAGTTCCTGGCGTTTCGTGTCGGGGAGCCCCTGGACCTGGCGGGCATAGTTTGCGAAATCCGTCAGTTCCTGGGCGACGACGCGGGCGCGGGAAAAGATCTGGTTTCTCTGGCCCCCCGGCAAGATGTTCTCGCGGAAGTCTTCCAGCCGCGCCAGCGCCACCCAGTACCGCGCGTCGGGGTAATACTCGGAGTCCTGCGCGACCTTGATGAACTGGCCGGCGGCCTCCTCGTACTTGGCGCCGCGATAGAGAATCAGGGCGTAGAAGTACTGCTGGTCCGGGTCCGCCCGGAGCCACTTCGACACAAACCACGCGAGGGCCTTCTCGTAGGCGTCGCGGTTCTCGTCGGTCTTGGCGACCTCGTACACCTGGCCGCGCACCCCCACATAGTATTTGGCGGCGTCGGGGGCGTAGCGATAGTTGGGGGCGGACTCGGCGACGGTCTTGAACGCCTCGGCCGCATCCTCTTTCCGCCCCAGTTGCAGGAGGCAGGCGGCCTGGCTGTAGAGCGCCGCCGCGTAATTCTCATCCTGCGGGCCGACCTTCTCGGCGTAGATTTTGTAGAGGCGCATCGCATATTCCAATTGCTTGGTATCCTCTTGCTGGCGGGCCTTCTCGTAGGTGTCCGTGGCGAGGATCCACAGCGGGAACGGGTCCATCTGCTCGACGTCGTCGGGGGTGCCGACGAGGCCGGGCATGACGAACGAGACGATGGCCGGCCAGGGGGCGGGGCGACTGTTCATCTCGGCGAGGATGTCCAGGCCTTTCTGCTTCAGGGCCGCGTTCGGCTTGGCCTGGGCCTCCAGGATGTAGGTCTCGGCCTCAACGAGGGGCATCGCCAGGCCGTAGAGGTTCTGGTCCACCTTCTGGGTCCCGAAGAACTCGCGGGCGGTTTCGATAGCCTCGCGGGCCTTCTTGTACTCGCCCTGGCGGACGCGTGTGAGCGCCCGCTCGAACGCCACGCGAATCTTCAGTTCCTCGGGCGCCGCCGCGTTGTCCGCATACGCCAGGCTCGTCAGCGCATCCTCGTATTTCCCCAAGGCACGCTGCGCCAGGCCGATGACCAGGTAGGCGTACCACTTGGCAGCCACCTTGTCCGGCAAACTGAGGTAGCCCTCAAAGGTCGTGATGGCGCCCTTGAGGAGGCCGTCGCGTGAGGTTTCGCCCTCGGCCGGCTGATAGTCCTTCGGGCGGACCCACGCCAGGTAATACATCACCCAGGCGGTGTGGTACTCGGCCTCGCGCCGCAGGTTCTCCACCCGGCGTGAGTACGCATTGCGGTACTTGGCCGGGTCCGCGTCGCGGTCAATCTCGCTGAGCCACTCCGTGCCGCCCCGAAAGACTGCGTGGAACTGCTCTTCGGCCACCTTGAGCAGGCGGGCCGCCTCCTGGCGATTCCCACCGCGGCGGTCCGTCACCTCCAGGACGTCCAGGTCGCTCTTGAGCCAGTTCTGGAAGATCATCTTGGCCAGTTCCGCCCGCCACTGGAGGATCTGGAGGCGGGCGTCCGCCCGCGCCTTCCACTGGGCGGCGGGGACCTGCGCCAGCGCCTTCTGCGTCTCGGCAATGGCTTCTTCATACAGGGCGCGCGCCCGCTCAAAACAGGCGTCGCGCTCTTCGACGCTCTTGGCGGCCGCAGCCTTCTCGACCTCGAGGGCGGCCTGATCGGCCTTGGTGACATGGCTCTCGGCCTCAGCACCCGAGACACCCTTCTCTTCCAGGTAGGCCCGCATCAGGCTCTGAAGGCCTCGCTGCCGGAGACCCTTGTAGAAAGGATCGTCCTCGGCCCCTTGGGCCTGGACCCTTGCCGGGAGCCAGATGGCCCCAGCGGCGGCCAGCACCGCGGCGAAGAGTATCCACCTGTTTCGGGTTTTGGTTTTCATCCGGTTCATCACGCGCCTGCCTTGAGCCCTCCGGTAAACAGACGGGAGCGACCTCGCCCCATTCGGACGGACCCGCCACTTCGCCGGATACGTCAGCCCGGGACGGCGAACTGGATGTTCGTGAAGCGCGAGAGAACGGCCGCGTCGAACGCCCGCACCACCCACTTGTGCCGCACCGCCATCCCCGGGGCGATCAGGACGGGGTGGTTCGGCGGAAGGCCCTCGGCGCGGTAGCCTTTGAGGGCGGCCTCCAGGTCGTCGAAACTCGACCCCAGGACCAGGGTGTCGTTCAGGACGATGGTGACGTCCTGGTTTTCGGCCCCTTCCTCCACCAGTTCGATTTTGATCCGCTCCAGGTCTTTTTGGGTGGTGGGGTTGGGCCCCTGCTCGCGGGGGAGGTTGGTCGTCAGGTAGCCCTCGGACGTCTGCGTGGGCATCAGCATGAAGAAGATGAGCAACTGGAAAATGACGTCAATCATGGGCGTCATGGGCGGCTGGATTTTGACTTTTCCGGGTTTTCGGCTTGTGGCTCGCATGGCCTCTCCCTGACCCAAGGGACGCGCCCTAAAGGGCCTTGTCCGGCTTCGTGGTGGTGATCCACCACCCTTCGATGCCCGCGCGACCGGCGCAGAGCATGACGCGCGCGACGTCCTCGTACGCGATGTCCTCGTCGGCGCGGAGGATGACGTTCAGTTCGCGTTTGCCCTTGGTCTCTTTTTTGCGTATCAGGAGTTGCGCCAGTTCGCTGTTTTCAATGCCGCGGCTGATGTCCGACGAGACGACCTCGCTCATGATCTTGACGATCCCGCCGTACGAACTGGACGGGTCCTTGACGATGTTGATGACGATGTTGACGTACTCCCGCGGGTCCTTGGCTTCGGCGGCCCGGGAAACGGGCAGCGTCACAGGCTCGATCTTCAACTGCTCGAACTGGCTGATGAGCATGAAGAAGATGAGGAGGTTGAAGATGATGTCAATCATCGGCGTCATGTTGAAGCCGACATCGCCGCCGCCCCTGGATTTCGCCACGCGTGCCATATCTGGAGTTCCTTGCCGCAAGTCCGCCCGGCCGGTCGCCGCTCAGGCCGCGGCGGTGGGCTTGAAGTTCGCCAGCAGTTCTTCGGCCACCAAAGCCGCTTCCATGGACAACTGCTCGATGCGGTTGCGGTAGATCGCATAGGCCGACAGCGCCGGAATCGCCACGAACAGGCCGGCGAACGTCGAGAACAGGGCCGTCAGAATGCCGCCCGCCAACTCGGAGGCGTCGGGGCTCCTGAGCGTCTCGATCTTCGCAAACGCCACCATCATGCCATACACCGTCCCAAAAAGGCCCAACATCGGGCTGACGTTCCCGATGAGGTTCAGGTACTCGATCTTGCGGTAGAGGCGTGAGGTGCGTTCCTCGGCGGCATCCTGCATGGCGCGCTCCATCGCCTCATAGCCGTTCGCCGCCTCTACCAGACCCGCGTGCACCACGCCCGAGACGAACGACGGGTCCGCCTGGCAGAACTCCAGCGCCTCGCGGAACCGGCGCTCGTCGAACATCGTCTTGACCTGGGCGACCGAGAGTTCCGGCAGGAGCACCACCCGCCGGATCGTAATCCCGTGTTCGATGATCAGCGCAACCGCCGTCAGCGAAAGCCCGAAGATCGCAAAAATGTCGAAGAAACCGATCCACGTGTTCCACGTCGCGTCCCACGCCATCTCCGCGAACGACCGCTGCCGGCGAACCGCCTCCTCGCCCAGCGCCCCCGTGCTTGCCAGGAGCACGACCAGCAGCATCACACCCGCCATCACCGCCCGTTGCTTGCCCATGTCGTCCGACTCCTTTATCACTAGTGGCCGACTGTTCGAAGACGCATTTCGCTGCCCGTCAGCCCTTCGGGGCTGTCCCTTTCGCAAGTTCTTCCTTCGCACGCTCGGCGCCGGGGGTTCCCGGATAGTCCCGGACGGCCTCGTTATAGACCTTGGCAACTTCGGCGGCGGGCAGGCCGGCGGCGTCCATCGCACACCCCGCACGCCACAGCGCCTCCGCCGTCCGCAACCGATCCTCCTGCGCATACAGGATCGGCACCCGCAGGAACTCCAGCGCGGCCGACACGTGCCGGCCGCGATCGCTCAGGATGCGGCCGCGCAGGTACACCGCCGCCGACGGGTCCGACGCCTCCAGCGCCCCGGCCGCCTCGTCCAGGCGTTTTTCGGCCTCATCCACCTGCCCCGTCGCCAGCAGCAGTTCCAGTTGTTTGAGCGTCGCCCACTGGCGCGTTTTCGGGTCGGCGCTGGCCAGCATCGGCCCAAGGAGTGGCAGCACCTCTTCGGGCTTCCCTTCCAGGAGCCGCAGGGCCAGCCGAAGTTGCTTTAGTTCCTGGGCGTAGGGTTTATCGCCGGCCTCCTTGATAGCCGCCTCCACCTTCTTCAGCAGCACCTGGTTGTCGGCGGTCCGGTCGGCTTGCGGCTTGGGGAAGCGGAGGCCCGTCACCAGACGCGGGGCCTCCTTGGCCATCTTCAGGTAGGTGTCGAGGGCCTCGGCCATCCGGCCGGAGTCGGCGTACACCTTGTACAGGCGCATGTAAGTGAGGGTCGTCAGCCAGGGCGGCGCGCTCGGCCGGGCCAGCGACCGATACAGCCGCTCCGCCTCCGCAAAGGCTGCGCTCGCCTCCGGCCCGCCTGCCTGGGTCTTCGCGTACGCCTCCTCGGCCCGGGCCAGGGCCGGCACGCCGTCCACCTCGATGGACGCGATGTCGGCGAGGGGGATTGTCCTTCGGCCGCCCGCGACCTCGAACAGGAGACCCTCGGCATCCAGGCCGACGACCTTGCCCACCAGGCCGATGCCCACCTGGGTCCGAACGCGGTCGGCCTGGGCGGCGGAGGCCGCCGCCAGCACCGCCAGCACCAGGACGGACGCCCTAGTGCACCAGCGTCGCCAGGTCTTTCTCGGTAACGAACTTGTAGTTTCCATTGTTCTCGTCGGCAATCTGTTTGAGCACCTGCGCGCCGCCATCGTAAAGGAAGCCGATGGTATGCACCGTCACCTGCTGGTTGCTGTTGAGCTGCTTGACGAGGCCCACGATCGAGCGGTCGAACTCGCCGTCCGTCAACAGGTAAATGAGTTCGGGCTTTGTGCCGAACGCCCGCTTCAGCGCCTCCGACGGGTCCGTCTCGCCCCGCGCGATGATGCCGTCAATGAACTCAAACGCCAGTTGCTTGTTCCGTTCCGTGGCATTCACCAGGCGTCGCGTCGGCATCTCCACCGGCGGGCCGCTCGAATAGAAAATCACGTGGAACTCCTTGTCCTCCCCGAGTTCCCCGATCTCACGCTTCAGTTCGAACTTCACGTAGTCAATCGAGTCGGTCATGCTGCCGGACCGGTCCACGACGTAAACAATCTTGCGGGCCTCGTCCACATCGTCGCCGCCGGCGCCGAAGAACCCCCGTCCCGTCCCCAGGCCCTCGAACCCGCCAAGTTCCTTCCCCCCGCCGCCGACCCCCATCACCGTCAGCACATCCATCTGGTTCGCCGCTACGTCCGGGAACGGGTTATCCAGACTGTGCACCAGGCTGCTCGGACGCGGAATCATTTTCCCGCGGCTCGTTTCCTCCTGCATCTTCAGGCGCGGACGGGTCTCCATCTTCTTCTGCGTCTGGGTCACAACGGCCGACTTGTACTCGAACGGCGGCTGGACGGCATAACTCTGCCACGCCACGAACGCCGCCAGAATAATCACCCCCGCGTGCAGCACGACGCTCGTGCCCCAACTCGGCAGGTACAGCGCCAGCCAGGCCATCACCGTGTCCATGGCCGTCTGCTCTTCCGACGCTTCCTGCTTTTCTTCCTTGCTCTCGGGCACCGACCCCGCCGCTGACGCGCTCCCCACGACGCCACCCGGACCTGTTGCCACCGCATCCGCAGGCACCACCACCCGCTGGTTGCAGTACGGGCACGTCACTTCCGCGCCCGCCGGCTCGTCCACCGTCAGCCGCTTGCCGCACTTCGCGCATCGGAATTTCAGTGCCATGGCACCATCTCCCCACACCCGAAACGGGTATGTTAAGGTAAGGCGGGAAACCCTGTCAACTGCCCTTTGCCCTTACGCTCCCCGATTTCGCCCCTCGCCCACCATTACATACGGACAACCCGGGCAATCGTTCACCAAAAAATCGGCCGAATCCGACCTTCCCCGCCGGTCCTCCCGGCCCGCTACGGAACCAGCGACCCCAGGTCCTGTTCCGACACGAACTTGTACTCTCCACCGTTTTGGTCGGCGATTTCCTTCAGGATCGCCTCCGCGACCGAGCCCGGCGGCGTGTAGAGAAAGCCGATCGTGTGGACCGCCACCTGCCGCTCGCCCCTCAGCCGACGCACCAGGCCCACCACCGCCCGGTCGAACTCGCCGTCCGTCAATAGGTAGATCGCGTCCGGCCGGACGGCAAACGCCCGCGCGAGCGCCTCCGACGGATCCGTCTCGCTCCGTGCAATGACGCCGTCAATAAACTCCAGCGCCAGACGCTTGTTCCGCTCCGTCGCGTTCACCAGCCGCCGCGTCGGCATCTCAAGCGGAGGCCCGTCGGAATAGAAAATCACGTGGAACTCCTTCTCCTCCGGCAGTTCCCCGATCGCGCGGCGAAGTTCCATCTTCACCCACTCCAGCGAATCGGTCATGCTCCCCGAACGGTCCACCACGTACACGATCTTTCGTGCCTCTTCGCTCGGCGGGGGGAAAATATCCGGCACCCCTGGACGGCCCGGCCTTCCGTCCGCCAACGCTGGGATTCGCGGACCCTTACCATCCCACAACCTGATGACCACGTCCGGCGTGAAAGTCATGGGCGTTGGCGGCATGTCCAATGTGCGGCTGAAATCCGCAGGTTCCGGCCTCCAGTGGTCCGACCCTTCCTCTGGCCGCTCCTCGGACGTTTCCAGGGGCGTGTCGCGCCGCTCCACCTGTGGCGGCGGCTTCGGCACGTAAATCCCGACCGGAATGACACGGGGTGTCCCATCCGCCGGCGGCTGCCACATCATAAACGCCGCCAGCACCATCACCGCGACGTGCAGGACGACGCTCGTCCCCCACGTCGGCACATACAGCGCCAGCCAGTCGAGCGCCGCCGTTTCTTCGCCGCCGACGCCCGCCGGGCCCCTCCCCTCCGCCCCTCGTGCCGTGCCCATCGTCCACCTCCTTTCGGAGCCGCCCCGACCGCCGGCCCGCGCGGCCGCTCCGCCGGGCTTTCCGTAAAACCGCACGCAGGCGGGCGGCGACCGTCCCGAGAAATCCTTTACAATCGCCTCGCCCTGTGGCAAAAAACCCAGGGAGGAGGCCCGGTAAAAACCCAGGGAGGAGGCCCGGCAAAAGCCCAGGGATGAGGCCCGACTGCGTCGGGCCGAATCCCTGGGACAACCCCAACCGACACGCGCCCTGCACACAGGAGAAACGACGATGGCCAAACGCACGTTCGCCCTTGGCATTGATTACGGCACCGAGTCCGCTCGTGCGCTGCTCGTGGACGTCTCGAGCGGCGAAGAGGTCGCCACCGCCGTCTATGAGTATTCCCACGGCGTCATCACCGAACGCCTGCCCGGCACGCGGACGCGCCTCCCCGCACACGACTGGGCCCTCCAGGACCCCATGGACTATCTGCGGGCGCTCGACGAAACGGTCCCGAAATGCCTCCGCCTGGCCAAGGTCAAGGGCGACCAGGTCATCGGCATCGGGACGGACTTCACCGCCTGCACCATGCTCCCGGTCAAGGCCGACGGCACGCCCCTCTGCACCCTCAAGGAGTTTCGCGCCAACCCCAACGCCTGGGTCAAACTCTGGAAACACCATGCCGCCCAGCCCGAGGCCGACCGCGTCAACCAAACCGCCCAACGCTTGGGCGAACCGTGGCTCCGACGCTACGGAGGCAAGATCTCCAGCGAGTGGTTCTTCCCCAAGGCCCTCCAGATCCTCCACGAGGCCCCCGAAATCTACCATGCCGCCGACCGCCTCATCGAGGCCGCCGACTGGATCATCTGGCAACTGACCGGCCGCGAGACCCGCAACCTCTGCACCGCCGGCTATAAGGCCATCTGGTCGAAGCGCGACGGGTTCCCGCGGCGCGAGTTTTTCGCCGCCCTCCACCCCGACTTCGCCGACGTCCTCGATAAGAAGATGTCGCGCGACATCCGGCCCCTCGGCGCCCGCGCGGGAGGGCTGACCGAAAGAATGGCCAAGCGCCTGGGCCTTGCGCCCGGCACGGCCGTGGCCGTCGGCAACGTGGACGCCCACGTCGCCGTCCCCGCCTGCACCGTCACCTCCGCCGGAAAAATGGTCATGATTATGGGCACCAGCGTCTGCCACCTCCTCTGCGGAACCGAGGAAAAAGAGGTGCCCGGCCAGTGCGGCGTGGTGGAGGACGGCATCTTGCCGGGACTTTTCGGCTTCGAGGCCGGACAGTGCGCCGTCGGCGACATCTTCGCCTGGTTCACCCGCACCGCCGTCCCGCCCGAATACCACGCCGAAGCCAGAAAAAGGAAGGAAACCGTCCACGACCTGCTCGCCCGCAAGGCCGCCGCCTATCGCCCGGGCGAGACCGGCCTCCTGGCCCTCGACTGGTGGAACGGAAACCGTAGCGTCCTCGTGGACGCCGACCTGACGGGCCTCACGCTCGGCATGCACCTGGGCACCAAGCCCGAAGAAATGTACCGCGCCCTCATCGAAGCCACGGCCTTCGGCACCTACAAGATCATCCGCACGTTCGAGGAAAGCGGCGTCGCCGTCGAGGAAATCTACTGCTGCGGCGGGCTGCCCGAAAAGAACGACCTCCTCATGCAAATCTTCTCCGACGTCACCGGCCGCCGGTTCCGCATCGCACGCAGCCGACTCGCCTGCGCCCTCGGAAGCGCCATGCACGGCGCCGTCGCCGCAGGCAAGGCCGCCGGAGGATTCGACTCCATCCGCGAGGCTGCCGCTCGCATGGCCGGCGTCCGAAAAAAGACCTACAAGCCCGATCCCAAGGCCCATGCCGTTTACGACAAAATCTTCGCCGAGTACGACACCCTGCACGACTACTTCGGCCGGGGCGGCAATGACGTGATGAAACGCCTCAAGACCCTCAAGGGCGTCCGGTAGCGGCCAAAAGAAGAGCACGGCCGGGCACAACAGCCCGGCCGCGCTTCCGTTTGCATCCTGCCAGCGGGCGCCGCTACTTGGCGCCTTCACCCCCACCCTCAGGCGCACCCTCGGCCTCCCCTTCGACCTTCGGAGGCGGCGGAGGCGCCAGGGCCGTCCGCAGCAGCAACCCGAAAACCGTCCTGGCCATGTACGTCTGCGCGTCCTTCTCGCCAAGGACCTCGACGGCGGCCGCCTTGAACTTCTTCACTGCCGCCTCGATGGCCGTCTTCAACTCCGCCACCGCCGGCTCCAGCGCCGCCTGCTGCTCTTCCGTCAGCGTCACCGGCGGCGGCATGCTGCGGCGTCCGCCCCGCTCGCCAGGGGCCTGAGGTCCGCCGCCGCCTTCCGTGCCTTCTCTGTCGGCCCAGCGGCTTCGCCGATCCCCGCGGTCTCCCCGGTCGCCGCGTTCTGCGTCCTGGGCGCGAAGCGCCGGCACCAACACCAGGCCCAGAACCGCCACCAATCCTACCAACCAGAGGTACCTCATACCGTCTCCTTTCGCACCGTCATCCGGGGGAAAGACCCTCTCTCCCTTCGCGGACGCTCTCTTATTGGAACGCACCACCCGGCCGCTTATTGCACGCCGCGCGCCACGCTTAGCCGCGAGCCGAAGGCGAGCGCGCGCGGTTTTAGGCGCGCGGGCAAAAATTCCAAAAAATTTTTTTGGGGGGCGGGCGGATTTTGGGGCGTTTTTTTGGGGGTCGCGGCCGCATTTTTAGAGCGGCAGGGGCGTTTTGGGGTGTGGAAGGCTCCGCGTGGAGTGCAAAACGCCCCATTTTCATGCGACTGTGGGGCGACTTCGGCACGAAAAGGAGCGACAATCGCCCCGGGTTTGCCTCGCAGAACCCTCGTTTTAGCGACTATGTTATGGAGCGCGGTTGATGGGATGGCCGTTTCCCTGCGAAGTTTGGCACGGGATTTGCACGCCGGGTGTGGTTTCAACGCAGAGGTCGCAGAGAACGCAGAGGACGGCTGAACATTGGGAAACGGCAGGCGGCCTACCGAAGAGAGAGAAACCCAGAGGACGCAGGAAGCGAGGCAGGGTCCGTGGGCGCGTT
>Ga0307377_10008920_pt1 | contig 10105 bp, 11 predicted proteins | sample TR3MG_FD_202535 | JGI IMG/M metagenome (GOLD analysis project Ga0307377, IMG submission 202535) | Soil microbial communities from Risofladan, Vaasa, Finland - TR-3 | ecosystem: Environmental > Terrestrial > Soil > Coastal area > Acid sulfate soil | place: Finland: Risofladan, Vaasa | collected... | reverse complement strand
TTTTGGATTTCTCTGGGAACGAAAGTACATTAATCGTGGCACAGGGGGAGCAGGGAAAGCTGGAACCCAAATCACACTAATGAGGATCAAGTTAAAAGCTAAATTGAATTAGCTGGCATTTAACATTATACTCTAGTTCCTTCTATATTTCCGCAACCGCCCCTTGTTGGTACAAATACTTCTGGAAACCCACAAACGCCCCGTTGATTTGAGTTGGATTACCCAGATCAGCAACTGCATCTGCAATGGAGTCGCCATACTTCAGTCTCAGCAACGGCGTCAGCTTCTCCTTGTCGAGTTCTTCCACACCCTCGCTTATGTAATGTGACAACACGAAATTCAGAAATACCTGTTGCTTGGTGTTGAAGTTTGTACTGATCAGTGCCATTGCTTTAGCGGCTCGTTCTTGGCGGGTGAGCGGTTCCAGTGCATAGGCGACATTGGCAAGCACATCGAACAGATCGCTTTTCTCAGCGTCGATAATCTTTTGCATTTCAGTTAGCTGATCTTTCCCGAACCCCTTCTCGGCCAGACCTTCCAGCAACTTCTTGCGTGTGTCAGGCGAACTCCACAATGCTCGTAGTTCGACTTCATCCTTGAAAAAGTCTGGAACCTTACCGAATAGCGCCTCCATAAACTGTTGCGCTGACATGGGTGTGCCGTCCGGATGCCAGAAGCTAGTCACCATCATGTGCTGAATGGTTCTTTCCTTGCCATCTGCAAGTTTAATCTTTGCCTTCTTTTTGCATACACAAGGGCGTTGACCACATACCTTGCAGGGCTCTTTTGGGCATATACATGGACTCTGGCCACAGATCGGACAAGGTTGAGGTGGTCGCTTCTCACATACACATGGGCTTTGACCACACTTGGCGCAGAATTCAGGTTCATCGGGAGGGCCATCCCATTCCGGATCGTTGAAATGATGATATGCCTTCACGAAGTCATAAATCGTGAAGTAATCCTTGCCGTCATAAAGGCGTGTTCCACGTCCGATGATTTGCTTGAACTCGATCATCGAATTGATTGGCCGCAACAGCACGATGTTTCGAACATTCCGTGCATCTACGCCGGTAGATAACTTTTGCGAAGTGGTCAGTATGGTAGGGATGTTCTTGTCATTATCCTGAAAATCTCGCAGGTGTTGCTCTCCGATTCCTGCATCATCAGCAGTAACTCGATGACAGTAGTCCGGATCAGTGCTTGTTTTTATCTGGTTGATTAAATCCCGTATCACCAGGGCATGAGCTTGGTTAGCACAAAACACCAGCGTTTTTTCACGTTGGTCGATTTGCGACATGAAAATTTCGACCCGTTTCTTCTCCCTCGCCTTGATCTCGATGATCTTGTTGAAGTCGGCTTCTTCGTATCGCCTCCCGGCTTCGATTTCACCCTCGATCAGCTTGTCATCTGGGGTAAAGATGTACTCGTCCAGTGTTGTGGATATCTGCTTCACTCGGAACGGAGTAAGGAATCCGTCGTTGATGCCGTCCTTGAGTGAATATACAAAAACCGGATCACCGAAGTAAGCGTAGGTATCCACGTTGTCCTTGCGCTTCGGCGTAGCAGTCAATCCAAGCTGTACGGCCGGTGAAAAGTATTCCAGGATGCCACGCCAGTTGCTTTCATCGTTAGCACCGCCCCGGTGACACTCATCAATGACGATAAAGTCGAAGAAATCCGGCGGGTACTCACCGAAATAAGGCGACGGGTTACCATCCTTTGGTGGGCCACTCATAAATGTCTGGAAAATGGTGAAGAAGATGCTGCCATTCTTAGGTACTTTACCTTTCTTGCGAATGTCGTCGGGAGCTATGCGTACAAGAGAACCGGGGTTGGTATCCTCGAAAGCTGAAAATGCATTGAACGCCTGGTCAGCTAGAATGTTGCGGTCAGCCAAGAAAAGAATACGAGGTCTGCGGGTTGGTTCAGCGTCTGATTTCCAGTCGGTAAGATTCCAACGGCTATGGAACAGTTTCCAAGTAATTTGGAAAGCAATGAATGTTTTACCTGTACCTGTCGCCAGTGTGAGCAGGATTTTATCCTTATGTTCGGCTATTGCCTGCAGGACTCGCTCGATGGCAATGTCTTGGTAATAGCGCCCTTGAAAAAAACCGCTTCTATCCTCGAACGGTACTTTTGAAAAGCGGTTGCGCCATACATTCTGCGTAGCAAAGGTGTGGTTCCACAGTTCTTCCGGCGTTGGGAACTTTACCAGTTCACCTTCGGTGCCGGTATCCATGTCAATCCCATAGATGCCTTGCCCGTTAGTCGAATAGGTGAACCTTACCTCCAGCTTGCCTGCGTAATCCTTTGCTTGCCCAACCCCCTCGGTCAGCTCTTTATCCCATGCTTTTGCTTCGACAACGGCAAGCTTGGTATTACGGTACTCCAGCACATAATCGGCAGTTAACGCCTTGCCACGTTTGCCATGACCCTCGATTCGACCAAGGGTTATTGGGTATTCACATCGAATACGGCTTCCTTCGACCACCCCCCAACCCGCAGCTCTAAGAGCTGGATCTATATGGTCGAGTCGGGTTTCGGCTTCGTTCATGTAAATTCTTTGTTTATTTATTCAAAAGCTTCTTGTTACCAACGTTCCAGACTAAGAAATCCATAAGACGCACTGTGTCAAATTGCTCCAGTCGTGAGTCACGTGCTTTGATTTTACTTATAAGGAGTCTAAGTCTCTTGTCCTTCTCCCACTCAATATAGCTATTCCTGACGTGATCCAAAAAATCAATATACCAATTAATTCGTATTTTTTTATCTATAGTTGCAGCCGGTGCCTTTACCCCGAAAAATGCAAGAACATGCGTATCGTAGAGGGGACTGCTTTGTTGGTGAATGGCGACAAGTTTTGAAACAAACGAAAACTGCAATGAACGATCCCCTTGCTTGCGTTTAAATTTATATAGTGTGTTAAGAATTCTGCTGTAATCAGGTTGACCACTATCCTTGTAAATACTTCCATCGAACATAATATCAAAATATTTTTTTATAAAAGATTTTGTAAGTCCACCACGATTTAGACCGTAAATCTTTATGAAAAGATAGCGAAAGCGTTCTCTTTCCTGCGGGGTCATTTTATTATTCAGTAACTCCTTCAATTCCAGATGAGGGCATAAATCCGAGTGGAATATCCAAGATTCTGCTTTGGCCAGGGCTTCAATATGCCTTTTCTCAAGCTTCATTATTTTGGTTTCGGCTTTGCTCGTGGCCATGACTACTTATCCGGATCGTCTTCAAGGATTCGGCGAAAGTCCATTGCAACGTATTTCAAATACTGCGGAAGGGTATGCTCGGAGTTCTTGCTTGTGTTCTTTCCATTGAACTTGATTGATCGTTTTCCGGCATTTTTTCCTTCCTTGTTCTGACGTGACTCTTTTATGAATTCGTTGGAAGACATCACCCAGATAGTATTCATTCGTTCAGAATAGAACAAAAACCAGTAATTATTTCGCAGTTCGTGAGTTAATGCAGCGAACAGCCCACCATCCCCAAAGGCGACTGCTTTCGATCTAGCCTTTATTTGTACTTCCACAAATCTTCCATCGGGACGCTTGACCACTGCATCAATAGCATCATCATCTACCAGAGGCAGGTAAACGTCCAGCCCCTCCTTGAGCATCATGCCGACGACAAAAAACTCTATTCGTTTGCCGAAGGCTGCGGAGTTTCTGAATGGAATACTCATTTCGGTGTTCCTAAAGTGCCCCGGAGAAGGCTTGGTGGAGCAGGGATTTCTTTAGATCGTCGAGGGTGGCGAGTTTCTGCTGGTAAATTGATTCGAGGCGTTGGGTTTCTTCGTTGAGAAAGTCAAGTTTAAGAACAATCTGCTTTTGTTCGGTAATTGATTTTGGAAATGATATTTCAATCAACTTTAACAGGCTCGCTTTGATACCCTGAACTGTGGCACCGGTTCCTTGCGCACGGATAAGTTGCTGCGCTGGCTGTGAAAGTAATAGGTATTTAAGAAAGGTACTGTCAAGTTTAGAAGCATCGGGTTGCATGATAATAACCCGCTGGGCAAATGCGACTTTTTCATTGGTATTCAATTGTGCCACATTAGCCAGAGGAGCTTCGGTCGTGAAAAGCACGTCACCCATACGTGGAATTCCACGCGTCATCCAGCCGTTATAATTTTCAGGCGCTATAAACTCCATTGGTGAATCTTGAAGATAGCCCATCTTTACGTTCTTTGCTGTGATAAGACGCACACCACTCTCTGTTTTGACTGGGGTTTTTCCACGATAGTCGATGAACCTGATACATTGATTTATGGTTGTATCCACCCACCCCTCACCCCGCTGACTGAAAACAGATTCCAAGTGGCTCTCAAACAGCGCCTTGGCATTTCTCAGATTCTTTTTGGCATTAGACTTGGCGGTTGCAATGCCATCAAAAGAATTGTCGAGGATTTTGACGATGCGGTGCTGTTCGGGAAGGGACGCAACAGGGATTGCCACTTCCTTCAGCTTGCCACCAGACAGCTCTTTGAAGGTAGCGCCACTTCCCAAATCGTTCAGCAGATCGACTGTGCTGCTCAAGTAGTAGAACAGGTATTTGTAGTGCAGGCCATCACGGGGAATTAACCCTTTGCAACCTTGATTAGTTGCCATCGGCTCGGTATTTATTACTAAATGACCGATTGGTGCTCTCGATGAAAGTATGACTGATTTAGGTGGTAACAATTTTGCTGAGCTGTTCTTCAATCCATTTTCTGTAAGCCTTCTCTCGGTCTTACTGACATATGGGCTTTCCCGCTTTCCCATTTCTGCAGGCGTTATCCAAAACAATTTCCCATCCCAGTATTCTTTCGTTCCTGTCTGAGGGGTTCCACCATTAACAACTTCACAAACATCGCCGATAGTCTTGGTCTGCCATCCAGCCTTCATAGCAGTGCCCTGATATTACTCAGAACCTCGGCACTTTCGGCATCCAGAGCAGCAATCTCGTCCATGATTTCCTGTGGGCTGCGGTGCACAATTGCTTCCCCACCATTGGGATTCTTCACCGACAGATCGAAGGTCACAGGATCAATGGTCTTGGCATCCACGCTCCAACTCTTGGCTGAGTCGGCTTTGGTCTTTTGCAGTTCAACAAATTCTGCCAAGTCAGCATCGTTAAGCGGATTGGTCTTGCCCATGTTCCTGCCGGGTTCGAGTTGGTAGTACCAAGTCTTGCGGGTGGGTGAGCCTTTTTCAAAGAACAGCACCACGGTTTTCACACCAGCACCCTGAAATGTACCGCCTGGGCAATCGAGTATGGTGTGCAGGTTGCAGTTTTCCAGCAGCAGTTTCCGCAAACTCACCGAAGCATTGTCGGTATTGGACAGGAATGTGTTCTTGATGACTATGCCAGCTCGTCCACCAGCTTTCAGAAACTTGATGAAATGCTGCAAAAACAGGAATGCAGTTTCACCGGTCTTGATCGGGAAATTTTGTTGCACTTCCTTGCGCTCTTTTCCACCGAAAGGAGGATTAGCCAGGATAACGTCGAATCGGTCTTTGTCCTGAACGTCGGCAAGGTTCAGTGCCAGTGTATTTGAATGAACTATGTTTGGTGTCTCTATGCCATGTAGGATCATATTCATGATGGCAATGACATACGCCAGGCTTTTCTTTTCGATGCCGTAGAAGGTGCTTTCTTGCAGTTTCTTGAGGTCTGCTGTGGTCAGTTTAGGCTGAGCCTTGAGATAGTCGAATGCCTCACACAAAAAGCCTGCTGACCCAACTGCACCGTCATAAATGCGTTCACCAAGCTTTGGTTTAACCACTTTAACGATTGCTCGAATCAAGGGACGTGGCGTGTAGTATTCCCCGCCATTACGACCTGCATTGCCCATGTTCTTAATCTTGGCTTCGTACAGGTGTGATAGCTCGTGTTTTTCGGTTTGAGAGCGGAAGCGCAATTCATCGATGTGGTCGATGATTTCCCGCAGGTTGTAGCCGCTGTGGATCTTGTTCTTGATTTCCCCGAAGATTTCACCGATCTTGTATTCGATGGTGTTTGGTCCGCTGGCCTTCTGTTTGAAACCGTGCAGGTAGGGGAAAAGCTTACGATCCACGAAATCCCGAAGATCATCCCCAGTTAGAGCCTTGTTATGGTCAAGTTTGCCGTCTTTATCCTTCGGTGCAGCCCAACTTTCCCACATGTAGGGTGCTTCAAGGATAAAAGTGTATTTCTTGCCTTGTAATTCGGCTTCCATGGCCTTGTCCTGCTCCAGCCCATCCAAGAATTTCAGGAACAGCAGCCAAGATGTCTGTTCTGTGTAATCTAATTCGTTGGAACAACCGGCCTCTTTCCAAAGTACGTCATCGATATTTTTAAATGCTTGTTCGAACATGGTTGCCTATTATTGTTGGATTTGGAGAAGAGTAATACTGAGGGAGGGAACTATACATTCACTTCATATTGAAGTCGCCCAGTTATTAGAAAGCATTTGGTTTGCATTAAAGAATTGATAATCATCGCAGCCTCGTTTCAATTTACCAGGAGCATCGTCGATAAGGCTTAACACCCCGGTCCTACATCCAAAATCTTCAACTCGTTTTAACGCTACAGAAAAGTCCTGGTCGTTGGATAGCACAATCGCAAATTGACAGTTTCTTGATGCGGCATGATAAACAAGATCTGCAACTAATAATGCATCAACTCCCTTTTCCCTATGCCTGCCATTAGGCAGCTTTATACTTTCACCAAGAATGATTCTGCAGCCTTCAAATGCTTTTTCACCATGAACCGCAAAAGCATCATCGAGCTTTTCCTGACAAGTATACAAATAGGTACGGTGAAGCTGACGCTCACGACATGCAAATCGGGAAATATTACTAAAGCTATTTACTTTCAACTTTGCATCGCGGAGACGAATGAAAAGATTAGATCCATCAATAAAAACCATAGTTTTATCAAAAGCAGCTGGTGGCAACGGACTTGAGAACATTCCGCTCATGATTTTCCTTTATATAATTGCTTCGTCAATTGACTGCATAGTTGCATCTTGAGTTTCCTATTCTGCACTTTCTTCATAATCCTCAATTACCTTATCTGAGAGGTGCGCAAGATGTTTCAATTCGCTGATTTCCTTAATGCTGTCGTATGATAAATACGTACACATTTCTGAAAGTTCACGTCCCTCTAACAATGAAAACACAGGTCGTTGTATTTCTTGCATAACCTTGTCACGTTTTGAAGCTGGCGCCACGATATGAAGCCTAATATTGATATTTGGTTGCAATGCTACAAGATCCGCCATTCTCAGTAGCCCTGAATACACGGAAGTTGTATGTTCAACTTCAAATGCCCTTGCAATCGAGCGCCTTCTTAGCCACAGTACATCAATCTGTTCGATGGTCTTCATGGTTGCGGAGTCGTAGCCCAAAGGAAGTTCATCGACCAATTGTCCTTCCTCTGGCTGCCATGCCTTAAGCACTCGACCACGATCAGATTTGGGTAACCAAATAGTAAAGCCCATGCTGGTACCAATCTTTGCAATTAATGCTTGCATCTGCATAGACTCTCTTATCGAATCATTATCAACCTCTTCTACATCCTCCACATCGGCAGTTATAGGGATCGTTACGCTAACGCTTTTATCAGTCCGTTTAACGGTATGCTCCCCCTTCCAGAGAGGTTGCATGGTTTGGGAATAGCAGAACCTAGCTATCGTACGTGCCGATCCTACTAATCCACACGCTCGAAATCCATCAAGAATGATTTTGTTTGTGGAGACATTTCTTGTACCAATTGAAGAAGTATCCCAATCAAATGGAACACTTAAATCAAGATATTCGATCAATGCTCGTCGATCCTTAAGTGAAATGATAGAGAGATTATTTATGGGGTCAAACGCAGCCAGATAAGCGCAAACAGCATTCCCGCTGGGGCCAGTGAGATTATTTCTCTGCCCTTGGTTTTTCTTGTACAGATCATCTATAAGCTTGGCTTTTCTGATAGGATCGGTCTCACCAAGAACTTTGGTAACGAGTGAGGCCAAATCCTTGTTAGAATGAAACTCATTAAGCATACGTCGCCATGCGCCCTGAGGAATCATCGCCTTAGCTACAGCTTCGCTGTCTTTTGTATTTCCCTTGCCATTTCGATCTAGTATCCGAATAATTTCGTCGCAATCAGCATCTGATATGGCATCAGACGTACCAGATAACACACGATCATTCCAAAAGGTACGAAACTTCTGGCTTTGATCATTCCAGATTTGATCCCCTGCTTTTGAATCATATAAAGATAGAAAATCGCCGATCAGGGCAGAAATATTTGGTGTTGGCATCAGTTAATTCTCCATAATTAGTCGATTTTTCGGGGAGCAGGACCTAATCCACGTGCCCAAAACCTCGCCCATGCCTCGCCCCGTTAGCATGGACAAATCGCTTATAAGCCTCGATCCAATCTGTAGCCATCTCGTGCTGAGCCTCGGCAAGTGATATCTCATCCCTACACACCATCTTGTAAAGCACAAACTCTAACTGGTCCTTCTTTTTGGCATTCCACTCACTTTTACGTGGCTCAGGCCAAAGGTTGCGAGGATCGTGCGGGGCACCACCGATTGAAAGCGCAATCAAATGATCTTCCTCGTAATGCTTGGGGTTCCTGTCTTCGTAGCCGTATTCCCGGATCTGGCGCTTCTTTAACTTGTTGGTCCAATGAGCCGGTGGCCTGATCGTTTTGGTGTAGCCATGTATACAGACTGTTTGCTGGATGTTTTGCTGCGTAATGGATGGGTCGATTGCGCCTGGTGTTAGGGCTGGGTTGGGGAGATCTAAGGCGAAGGATTGGGTGGTGAAAAGGGCTAGAGCTAGTGTGACTAGTAGCAATTTCAGCTTCGTCGATGCTAGCAAGTATGGCAACCGAATTATCATAGTTCTGAATTGATATTGGTGCGCCCGGAGCGATTCGAACGCCCGACCCCTTGGTTCGTAGGGGGTCATTGTAACTTACTGTTTTTATTGATAAACAGCAACTTGCAATGCTTGCCAATTTTTCGATTCAATTGCGCCAAATCTCACTTGCATCATGCACAACATGAGCGAGACACAACAGACCAAAACTCGCCGCAGTCTGATTTATCCAGGCTGCACCGACGCAAGTGCAAGAGTATCGCTACGCCAGTCTGAGCCTACCCAATCACAATTGCGCAGCATTTGTGGCACTTGTAATCTGTATACTTACGCTATACACTTCGTCCATGATTAAATCCTTCGCTCACAAGGGACTTGAAAAGTTTTTCAAGAAGGGAAACAAGTCCGGCATTCAGGCGGCGCACGAAAATCGTCTTCGTGTGCAACTAGCCAAGCTGGATTCGGCAAAATCACCGCAAGACATGGGGTTGCCTGCGTGGCAGTTACATCCCCTCAAAGGCACCCTGAAAGGGCATTGGGCGGTATCAGTATCAGGAAACTGGCGCCTAACCTTTCGGTTCAATGGGCAAGATGCTGAAGTAGTGGATTATCAAGACTATCACTAGGAGAAAATTATGAGCCGCATGTTCAATCCCCCGCATCCTGGGGAAGTACTAAAGGATGGCGTAATGGTCGAAGGCGTAACGGTTACCAGCTTGGCCGAACAGCTCGGTGTAACCCGTGTGGCGCTTTCCCGCATACTTAACTCGCGCGCCGGAATTTCTGCTGATATGGCAATCAAGCTCGCCCGTGTTTTCGGGGGATCGGCTGAGTCTTGGCTCTACATGCAGGCCAACTACGATTTATGGCAAGCAGAGCGCCGCGCTATTCAACATGACAAGGAACTGCACCTCGCAGCCTGAGATTTTGCGCTACAAGAAGTTATGAAATGGATAAAACTGTTTTCAAACATATCCAGCAAAGCTTGAAAGAAGCAACAGCAATTCGCCGTGGCGAACTCGCCCCTGGACGTGTGGCAGAGATCAGCGCTCCCGACGTCAAATCGGTTCGTGCCAGAGTTGGTCTAAGTCAAAGCGAATTCGCTCAACTGATAGGCGTAAAAGTTGCCACGCTCAGGAACTGGGAGCAACACCGCCGCCAACCCACCGGGGCTGCGGCCGCATTGCTGATGATTGTCGATAAAGAACCAGAGGCAGCGCTTCGCGCATTGCACTCATAACTAT
>Ga0307377_10008918_pt1 | contig 10107 bp, 10 predicted proteins | sample TR3MG_FD_202535 | JGI IMG/M metagenome (GOLD analysis project Ga0307377, IMG submission 202535) | Soil microbial communities from Risofladan, Vaasa, Finland - TR-3 | ecosystem: Environmental > Terrestrial > Soil > Coastal area > Acid sulfate soil | place: Finland: Risofladan, Vaasa | collected... | reverse complement strand
CGATCCAATTCGTTATTGACAAGTATAATGCAATGATCAGCATGCAGGCTGACAGGCCCTATATTTATTATTTTTGATCCTGCATCCTTAATGACAGATTCTTCTTCTGGTGTCATTCCTAAATGATCACCCAGTACGAATAAAACATCATCTAGCAATGGTTTTTCATCAATTTCCCTTATATCAATACCATCCTCAGATAAATAGAACAACTGTTTATTTTCAGCCCCATCCATAAGCTCACGCAGAATATCCTCCATACCTCCTGTTCTTATCCATACCCCGAGGGTAGATTGTTTCCAATAGGATCCGGCACTTTTCTCAAGAGCTTTCTTTATAAGTGAACCGCTACTTCGTTCGTCCGGGTTAAGGTAGCGTACACTCTCACCATCAAACTTTACGATCTTTGAACTTTCAGGTTCACCCAGAAGTACCAGATAGATTACTACATCCCGTCGCAGGTCGTGACTTAAAAAAAGGGCTGAATTCACACATCTGCACAGTATATCCATTCTCCCGCCAGTGCCAGGCAGGTCATTCAGGTTGAAATTACTATCTGTCCGGGCTTTATGGCCCACAACAATAAACTCTCGCATACTGATACAAGATGCATAATAATATATTTGCCTAACGATAAAGGGAAAGGAGGTGCCATAGATGAAACTGCTTGCTTTATCCGATCTTCATGGGGATTATTCAAAAGTTGAAGCTATAAAGCATCGTGCCGGGAAGATCGATGCGGTCCTTATAGCGGGTGATATTACTAATTTCGGACCTGACAGCGATGTCTATAAACTAATTGGCATGTTCGATGTGCCCATATTGGCCATACCTGGAAATTGCGACCATCCAAGTATATTGGAAACACTTGAAAAATCCGACGCCATTAACCTGCATAAGACCTGTCATGCCATAGGTGAAGTGGATTTCATTGGACTGGGAGGTTCTAATACCACTCCTTTTAACACCATGTTCGAGATGACAGACCAGGACATTGAAAAATCATTGGAAGATCTGTTTGATAAAAGCCGTGCCTCAAGAACTGTATTATTGAGTCATGCTCCACCCCGGGGTTATGTAGATGAATTGCCAATAGGGCATGTAGGCAGTATGTCCATAACAAAATTCATAGACCGCCTGAGTTTGATCGTATGCGGTCACATCCATGAAGCCAGGGGTCTAGCCAAAAAAGGTAATACAAATATTGTAAATGTTGGCGAGGCTTCTAAAGGATATGGTGCTCTGATCACAATAAACGATGATATCTGTATAGAATTTATTGAAGTGTAACTATGAAAATTGCAGTAACAGGAAAAGGCGGTGTGGGAAAGACCACGCTGGCAGGGACATTGGCACGGCTGTTGGCCAGGGACGGATTGGATGTATTGGCTATTGATGCGGATTCTGATATGAACCTGGCATCCGCTTTAGGGATTGAGATTCCTCCCTCTCCGCTGACAGACCACAAAAAATTCATTGATGAACGTGCCGGAGGTCAGGCAGGAATGTTCATACTGAATCCGAAAGTGGACGATGTAGTGGAGCGTTTCGGAATTACCGGACCTGATGGGGTGAGGATGCTGGTCATGGGTACTGTCGAAAAGGGCGGTTCCGGGTGCATGTGCCCGGCATCTTCATTTTTGCGAGCCCTGTTGAAACATGTGGTGTTCAAGGAATCTTCATTTGTAATTGTTGATATGGAAGCAGGTATCGAACATCTGGGCAGGGGGACCACAAGAGGCATTGACCTGATGATAATCGTGGTGGAACCTGGCAGCCGGAGTATCGAAACAGCATCCAGGATAAAAGATCTTGCAGGTGATATCGGGATCGTGAGATTGGCTGCTGTGATAAATAAGGTCAGGGATGCAGAAATTAAAGAGATCGAATCCAGGCTTGATTCATTGGGAATACCGTTATTGGGTTCAATACCCTATGATAATTCTATGATAACAGCAGATCTTAACAACCAGTCCCCTGCCGAGACCGAAGGATCAGCACTTGAAGCATTAAAAGAAATAAAAAAACGTTTGATAGCTGGTGAATACTAGATAGAATTGGAATTTTTTATGACTGAAAATAGCCATCTTATAGCACAATATGCCCAGCTCGCCATGATATTGGAGGTTTGTGCCACCCCAAAACCAGGTAATATCGATAGAGACCATAATTACCCAGATACACAATTCGAGCATTTTCTTGCTTCAGCAGTAAGTGTTTATCCTGTAATGAAAAAAGCATCCACTGACAGTAAGGATATTGGCCGATATATTTATTCAGCAGTTATGGAAAGTGCAAAATGGCAAAGTGGAGGCAACACCCATTTTGGTGCATTCATACTGTTAGTACCATTGGTGATGGCTGGCGGAAGAATTGCGGATAAAATTGACGGGACAACCAGTATATTTCCTGAACTTAACAGGCTAACTGTGGAATTAATAAAAAATACAGGTGCCAATGATGCCGTGGCACTATACCGTGCCTTTGCGACGTCCGGTGTAAGGGTGAAGGATGTGTGTGATCTTGATCTGAATGACCCTTCCTCAATTGAGGAAATTCGAACAAATGGAACCAGCCTTTACCAGCTAATGGAGATCTCTTCTTCCTATGATATGATCGCCAGGGAATGGACTGCAGGTTACCCGCTGACATTCAAATGTGCAAATAGTATTCTGGAAAAATACAATTCTACAAATATCAATGATGCTGTTGTGGTGACATTTATGGAGATACTTGCTGACAATCCTGATACATTTATTCAGACAAAGTCTGACAAACATGTTGCACAGAAGGTTTCTGATCAGGCTAAGCAAATAGTGGATAAGATCAATAATTCAGGGTTTGAGAATACACGTGAGGATATCATGAAATTGGATGAACAATTCATCAAAGACGGTATCAATCCCGGGTCTACTGCCGATATAATTATTGCCGGTCTTTTTGTTGCTTTGTTAGGGGGATTGAGATTTTGAAAATTGATCTGGACCAATACGGGATATTGGAAGGGATTAATGAGACTATTATTACTTCAATCTCTTTGGATGGCAGGTTCAATGCTGCCCCGATAGGGATAATCAGGCGGGATGGGAAACTCATGGTCAGGATATATAATGAATCCCATACATGTACCAATATACAAGATACAGGACTCCTTGCTGCCAATATGGTGGATGATCCTTTATTGTTTGTGCAATCAGCTTTGTCAGACCTGGATGACACAATGTTTGAAACAGTTACAATTGATAAATATGGCATTTTTCCCATTTTGAACAAATCTTCTGCATGGATTATTTTCAAGGCTAATTATGAAAAGGGAAGTAAAACAATACACGCAGAATTAAATCCGATAACAGGTAAAATTAGAAGAACTGGTATAACAACCATTAATCGAGGATTTTTTGCTGTGATCGAAGCAACAATCCATGCTACCAGGTATATTGCATTTAAAGATAAGAAATATTTAAGAAAGATTAAGACATTTAAAAATATTATTAATAAATGCGGTGGGAATCGCGAAAAAGAAGCTTATGAATTAATAATTCAATTGTTATAAATTGATTAATCAATTATTATGAATTATCCGGGTTCGAAAAACTGATTATACTGGAGGCAAAATTGACACAAACCAATGAGTTGCTTAAAGAAATTCTTTCAAACCTTAATAAACTTGGTAATATAGAAGCAAGCGCAGTGGTTAGCAGAGATGGTTTATTGATAAATTCAAATATAACTGGGGGTGTGAAAGCTGAAACCTTTGCAGCTATGGCAGCTACCATGCTTGGAGCTGCAGAAACTGCGACTGCAGAACTTAATAAAGGTTTACCCAACAGAGTAATTATTGAATCAAAAAATGGAAAATTGGTGTGTATGGGATCCGGGCCAAAGGCATTGCTGGTTGTTTTGACTAAATCTGATACAGGTTTAGGGCTTATCCTTGTAGAACTTGAAAAAGCTGCATCACGAATTAAGGATATTATTTAGGGGTTATTATGAAACAGGTTATTTCAGGAATATCCGGTCTTGATGAGATACTTGGAGGGGGATTTATACGCCCGTCCACAATGCTAATTGCGGGTGTCACCGGCACTGGTAAGACCACTATTACTATGCAGAGCATATTCAATGCTGCGAAAGAAGATGAGATATGCATGTTTATAACTGCAATGTCTGAGCCCATTGCTATGATCAACAATTTCATGTCACGGTTCAGTTTTTACAATATTTCATTGATGGGAAAAGGAAATGTAAAATATGTTTCCCTTGACTCCTCTCTAATTAAGAATGGATCATTAGCGATCATTAATGAGATCGAGAAGAATATTGAACTAATTAAACCTGATCGTATTGTAATAGATCCAATAAACGTGCTGGCATGCTGGATGAACGATAACGAGAAACGTGAGTTCTATTATGATCTATTTACTAAAATAAAGGGATGGAATTCTCTTGTTTTAATCACAAGCGAATTATTAGAAGATGATATTTGGAAGGATGAAGTAAGTTGTGTAACAGACGGGATTATTTATCTTTCAAACGAAAAAGTTAGAGATACAAGAGTACGAAACCTGGAAGTACTCAAAATACGAGGCCAGGCTTACCAGGCAGGCAAACATTCATACAGGATCACAAACAACGGCCTGACTATTTATCCCATCCTGCAAGCTGTAGAAAAACAGCTGCCTCTTAATGAGCGAACCACCACAGGGATAACAGGTCTTGATAAAATGATCGAGGGTGGATTGATCAAAGGTTCCAGTACATTGATAAGCGGCGGCAGTGGAACTGGAAAAACAATAATGGGCTTGCAGTTTGCAGTAGCATGTGCTTTAAAAGGGGAATCTGTTGTTTTTGTGGCTTTTGAAGAAGAACCTCAGATAATTAAGAATAATGCATTGGCTTTTGGTTGGGATATTGAGAAATTTGAAAATAAAGGATTATTGAAAATCATACCCTGTTCAGCAAATCAAATGGATATAAATGAAAATGCGATTTCGATTAAGAAACAAATTGAAGAGATAAGTGCACAACATGTGGTTATTGACAATATCAATGGTTTTAGATTCTCAGTTGGAGATGGGGATAAGCTCAGTGAACACGTAAATGTTCTTTCGAAATATTTCAGATCAAAAAATATAACTTCCATATTTATCAATGAAGTGCCTGAATTGATGGGATCCACGACAATTTCCGGGGATGGTACCATATTTATTCTTGATAATATTATACTTTTACGATATATTGAGATGGAAAGTGAGATGAAAAAAGCAATTTCAGTATTAAAAATGAGGGGCAGTAATCATGATAAAGAGATACGTGAGCTTGTTATTACGAAAAAAGGAATTGAAGTAAACTTCCTTTCACAGAATATTCAGGCCTTATGTCAGGCAATCCGGTAAAATCACCATTCCAGGCATTTGTAGAAGCTTTTAAAAAATAGAGTTAATTCATGACAATAGATTATTCATTTATTGCTATAGTAATTCATTTCTATACCTGGATATTAGTTAGTTTACTTATTCTATTAATGGCAGCTATAGGACTTTTCTATCAAAGAAAATTTCATTATAAGACAAGATATTATTTATTTTTTATTTCCGTTATTCTAACGCTGGGAGAAATCCTTCATATTGTAATTGCAGAATATGAGATGATCGAATTTATTGAAATGTTGGGAATATTGATTGCTGCTGTACTAAGCCTACGATTATACCAAAAAATGACTGAGGCGACTTGAATGGAGCAAATATCAAGTTTGGTATTCCAGACAATTTCAAGTAGTGCACTTCTAATAATTATTTATATAATATGGCCTCAGCCGGCAGTTAGGTGAGGCTATGCAAATAAAACCTTATTATCATCTGTATTCCATCGGTTTCGCATTTATCTTATTATCAAACTGCTAAAAGAAATATTCTAACTAAAAAAATGGGTCTAAGATATGAGTTCAATAAGCAATAAACTCCTTTTTGGCTTTATTGTTATTCTCTTAGTTTCACTCCTCATTGCTGGAGTAGTAGGAATATTTCTGGTAAATAATATGGTTACGACCAATCTTCAGCAGGATGTTGGGCATGATCTGGATGCTGCTGAAGTTATTTATCTATATGAATTAACACACATAGAAGATGCAGTTGCGTATACATCAGGTTTTTCGCGCATACGTGATCCTTTGATCAATAATGATCCTGTAATGCTTCGCAAAGAAATTGTGAATATTTACGATGAATGGTTTCGTTATGAGCTCGATATTTTAACAGTTACTGATAAAAATGGGATAGTGGTGGCCAGGGCAAGAAACCCTGCTATCTACGGGGATCCTGCAATAAATAACACTCTTATTAAATATGCTTTAAATGGTGTTACTGTCTCGTCCACTGAGATAATATCCCGTGAAGAATTATTAAAAGAAAGTGAATATCTGGCATCTCAGGCATATATGGATTTCACTCCAACTCCAAAAGCAAAATACAGACCAGAGACTAATTCTTCATCTGGCATGGTACTGATTACTGCAGCTCCTATCTATGATGATGAAGGCAATATTATTGGCGTACTGTATGGGGCTGATCTGCTAAACCGGGATTATAAAATAGTTGACAAGATAAAAAGTGCCTTATATGAAGACGAAACCTACATCGGTAGAGATGTGGGCACAGCCACCATCTTCCAGGAGGATTTTAGGATCGCCACCAATGTCCTGACAGACACAGGTGAGAGGGCAATAACCACAAGGTTATCACAGGAAGTAACTGAAGCAGTGCTGGAGAAGGGAGATAACTGGAAAGACAGGGCTTTTGTGGTAAACGAATGGTATGTAACGGCCTATAAACCAATAAGGAACTTTGATGACGAAATTATAGGTATATTATATGTGGGGATTCTGGAAAAGCCTTACATAGATGCCCAGTATGATATTGTGCAGATATATCTGATATTTTTAGTTTTTGGTTTCCTTATTTCTGTAGTAATGGCACGTTATTATGGTAAGGCCTTAACAAAACCGATTAATAAATTAATCAAAGGTACAGAGGCAATATCAAAAGGCGAATATAAGAAAATTGATGTGGGGACAGAAGATGAAATCGGAAAGCTTGCCGATGCATTTAATGATATGTCAGTTGAATTGCATAAGACAATAGGGGAACTAATCTCATCAAAAAATGAAATTGCAGCAATATTTGAAAGTATGAGTGATGTTGCCAGTGCACAGGACAAGAATATGAAGATAATTTTTGCCAATAAACAGGCAAAGAAAATCTATGGTGAATCAATTCTTGGTAGATTTTGTTATGATATATATGAGGGGAAATCTGAAAAATGTGAAGACTGCCCTGGTTATAAATCCCTTGAAACTGGAGAGGTTATGAGAAAACTTTATTCTAAAGTTGACCCAAAAGGTCTTGAGAATCATTATGAAATAACTGGTTCCCCATTGAGGAATGAACATAACAATATTATTGGAACTTTAATTATTCGAAGGGATGTTACTGAACAAAAAAAACTGGAGGATCAGATTAAAGATTCCTACAAAACTCTTGATAATGCATTTAAAGAACTCCAAAAAATGGATCAAATAAAATCTGAGTTAGTTGCCAATGTTTTTCATGAAATCCGGACTCCTCTAACTTCCATTAAAGGATATACCGAATTAATGCTGGATGATTCTCTTGGTCCCATAACAGATATGCAAAGAAAAAGTCTTGCTATTATGCTGCGAAATATTGATAGATTATCAAGATTGATAACGGATGTTGTTGACCTGGCAAAATTCGATTATGAAGAGTTTGATATTTCCAATATCAGTCTCAATAATGTAATAGATTATTGCATAACAGATCTTGAACGAATCGCAGAAAACAAAAAGATTAGAATAACTGCAGAAATTGAAGATAATCTTATTTTGGAAGGAAATGAAGATCGATTGATACAGGTTTTTATTAATTTGCTGGAAAATGCTACCAAGTTTTCTAAAACAGAAGGGGAAATTTTAATAAAAGCATATCATGAAGATAATAATCTTCTTCATATTGAAATTAAAGATTCTGGAATTGGGATTCCTGAAGATGAACTAGAAAAGATATTTGATAGATTTTATCAGGTAGATTCCAGCTCCACCCGAAGTTTCGGCGGAACGGGATTGGGTCTTGCAATAAGTAAAAAGATAATTGAATTGCATAATGGTACAATATGGGCCGAAAGTAAACTTGGCAAAGGAAGTGTATTCCATGTGATACTTCCAGCTAAGCAACCAAAATCAAATTTGTAAATATATAAATAATGTTGGCAAAAAAAAATCTGATTGGAGGAGTAGTATTGGCAAAAAAAATAATGATAGTTGATGATGAACCAGACACGGTTGACCTTGTAAAACTTGTTTTAGAAACAGAAGGCTACGAAACTTCGGCAACATACAGTGGCCAGGAGGCATTGGATAAGATCAGTGTTGAACGGCCGGATCTGGTGCTACTCGATATCATGATGCCTCATTTAGACGGATGGGCTGTTAGAAAGGAAATTGTAGAAAACGAAGATACAAAGAATATACCTGTAGTTATGTTGACGGCAAAGGCCCAGCCCTTAGACAAGATGATCGGCCTGCATGTGGTGGGTGTAACTGACTACATCACCAAACCTTTCGGGTGTCAGGAGCTCGTTGATAGGGTCAAGAAAGTGTTGGGAGAATAAAGGTCATTTTTCTCTTTGCTCTAAGGTCGATATATTTATAATATCTGAAATTATGTATTCCAGAGTTTACCAGGTGGCAGATATGGACAGATTAGCACTCATAAAACGTAACACAGAAGAAATTGTAACTCAGGAAGAACTTGAACGACTTGTGGAATCCAAAACCACTCCCACTGCTTATGTGGGGTATGAGCCAAGCGGTAAGATACACCTGGGTCATGTGCTGACCGTGAATAAGCTCATTGATCTGCAAAATGCCGGGTTTGAAATTACTGTCCTGTTGGCAGATGTCCATGCGTACCTGAATGAAAAAGGCACCCTGGAAGAGGTCAAAAAAATTGCTGATTTTAATAAGGAATGTTTCATTGCCCTTGGGCTTGATGAAAAGAAGACGAAATACGTGTATGGTTCAGATTATCAGCTGGAACCCGAATATATGATCAATGTATTAAAACTGGCCAGGGCAACCACCCTGAACCGTGCCAAACGCAGCATGGATGAGGTAAGCCGCAATGCTGAAAACCCAATGGTGTCCCAGATGGTATATCCGCTGATGCAGGCCGTGGATATTGCGATGCTGGGAGTTGACGTGGCCGTGGGCGGGATAGACCAGCGTAAGATCCATATGCTGGCAAGGGAAGGACTACCCAATTTAGGCTATAAGGCCCCTATCTGCATCCATACACCTATCCTGCTGGGACTGGACGGTAAAAAGATGTCATCGTCAGCCAACAATTTCATTTCCATGGACGATTCTGAAAAAGAAGTGAAAAAGAAGATCAATAAGGCCTTCTGTCCGGAAGGAGATATTGTTGATAATTCTGTGCTGGCGCTGTTCAGATACCACATCATACCAAGGTATGAGGAAATTACTATCGAGCGGCCTGAAAAGTATGGCGGAGATTTGCATTATGAGTCCTATGAGGAGATGGAAGCTGCTTTTGCATCAAAGGAACTGCATCCAATGGACCTGAAAGCCGGTGCTGCGGATTACATGAACAGGATACTTGAACCTGTGCGTGAAAAGATGTTTTCCAATTCTAATTGAAATCAGGTTATTAAAAAAAAAGATGGAAGGGTAATGCCCTTCCTAAAATCTTATTCTATATTTAGAACAGCCCGGAATTTATGAACAAAGCCGAGAACAGGATCGCGATCATGTTCACTACCTTAATAAGAGCATTCAGCGCCGGGCCTGAAGTATCCTTGAACGGGTCGCCTACGGTATCGCCTACCACAGCTGCTTTGTGAGCCTCTGAGCCTTTGCCGCCGTATGCACCGTCCTCGATAAGCTTTTTGGCATTATCCCATGCGCCTCCGCCATTAGCCATCATCAGGGCCATCATCAAACCGACTACAATGATACCGATAAGCATGCCGGCGAGTGCTTCTTTACCGAGTAACATTCCAACAGCCAGGGGT
>Ga0307377_10008917_pt1 | contig 10107 bp, 8 predicted proteins | sample TR3MG_FD_202535 | JGI IMG/M metagenome (GOLD analysis project Ga0307377, IMG submission 202535) | Soil microbial communities from Risofladan, Vaasa, Finland - TR-3 | ecosystem: Environmental > Terrestrial > Soil > Coastal area > Acid sulfate soil | place: Finland: Risofladan, Vaasa | collected... | reverse complement strand
GTGATCGTCAGCGGGAAGAGCAGACGATCCGAGAGGTCACACCAGAAACCCTCCCGCCGGAACTGCATCTCTGCCAGCGGGCGCACCTCGGAAAAGAGCTCGTTCGCCTTGACGTCCATCGTGCTCGGGACATATCCCTCCACCGTCAGGCGCGGATACAGGGCGTAGTACTCCAGCGGCTGTCCCTCCCGCGTCACGCGAAACTCCAGATCGATCCCCGCCGGTGCCTGCGGATGAATCCAGACCGAGAACACGTCCTCCGAGAAATCCTTCGGCCCGTATACGATCTCACCAGTGGGGTTGTCCGCCTGCTTCGCTTCGCCGCCCTTGAAGTTGCCCTCGGTTGCCAAAGGTGGAGTCGACAGCCGCTGCGTCGTGATTTCATCCCCGTCCACAAACCACGTGCTTGGATAGAACAGCGGCGCATCGTAGGGCGGCACCGCAAAGGAGCCCACCGCCCGCCATACATTGCTACCAGTCTTCCGGTACTCCAGCCGCCGAGCCACCGAAAAGGTGTGAATGCCCACATGTTGACACTGCACTCTCAGCAGCACATGCGAACCCGCCGCCACTGCCGCCAAGTTGCTGTCTTCACCTCGCAGTGGCGAATTGCTCGCAGGTGGCGCGTCGTCCTCAAACCACTGGAAATGCGTCTGTCGCATGGGCGATGTTGGCATCAGATGTCACCTCCCATGCCGGCCGCCGGCACCACCACGCTGTTGAGACGCAGCACCCGCCCCAGCGCCCCGGCAAACGCTCGCGCCGCGCGCTCCCCGCTCTCCTCCCCCTGGCCCACAATCTGCACCGCACCCGGCGACATGTTCACGGATATCTGTCCCACGCGGCCTCCCCCAAACATGGACCCGCCCGGCCACGCGAACGCGCTCGTCAGTGCCCCACCCCTCTTCGCATCCGGGCCCCACGTCACCGCATACGCGGTAGCGAGGTTGTAGAGGTACGACTGGATCTCGAACGCCTCCGGCGAGTTCAGCCACTGCCGCTCCTCCTCTCGCCGGCGTTCCTCCTCGTCATCGTCGTCCCCGCCGAACAGACCCCCCAGCATCCCACCCAGCACCGCCCCAACCGGCCCACCGACGGCGTGCCCGATTGCCCCGCCGATCGTCCCGTAGAGCTGCGAGCGCGCCCCGGATCCCGTAATGCTCGCCCCCATCCGGCCGTAGCCCGTGCCCGATATCCCCTTGCCACTCGGCAGCCGCAGCAGCGTCGGGAAATCGCCGGCGGTCTCCGCCCCACCCAACAGCGAGTCCCGCCGCAACGCCCGTAGGAATCCAATCTCCACCGCCTCCGCCGTCAGCTCCCGTTCCCGCGTCCCCGGCGGACTCAAGCCCAACGAGATCGCCGAGGCCGCGGACAGCATCGTCCGCGAGGCGGCCATCATCGTTTCCGCCGCCGAGTCTATCGGGCTGGACCGCCCAATCAGCGGCTCCAGCGGCTCCGTCTCTCCTGTCGAAAGGTCGAATGTGGCCATTGCGAAACTCCTGAGGATTCACTGCTCGCCCACCCCGCTCGCTCCTCAATCGCCAGCCGCGCGATCGCCTCCTTCAACCACCAGGGAAGCGCCATCAGATCCGGATCGAGAGGGTGTCGGTAGGCGCCGGCATAGCGCCGGCAGATCAGGTCGTTGAGCCGGAACTCCGGCTCAGAGCTGAGGATTTTGGGAGTTCGTCCCCCTCCCCCGGCTCCAGCTCCCGGTAGGCGAGCCGAAGCTGCTCCTTCACGGCGGGATGCAGCCCCCTCACCTCCGAGATGTCCTCGAAGTACTGCCGGTCGCGATCCTCCAGCCGCCTCACCGCACGCAGCAGCACCCACTCATCACACACCCGGGCAAACTCGTTCCAGCACTCGACATCGACCCGCCGCGGCCGCGCCAGCTCGGCCAGCTCCCCCCGCGGCATCGACTTCAGCTCATCCTGCCGCGCAGCAACCATCTCCGCGATCCTCGCCCGCCTCTCGCCAGCCATCTCCCGGCACCGATTCTCGTGGGCGGCCATCCGCCGCGCGAAATCCTCGTCGCTCTCCTTCGCCGCCCGATCCTGCCGCGGCCTCACTGGGTCCGGAAGCTCGCGGTGCACTCGCGCCTCAATCCGCCAGCGCTCCGCCCCCAGCGCCAGCTCCACCACGTCCTCCGCCGGCGCCAGCATCAGCGCCTCCATCAGCGCCTCCGCCCGCTCGCTCCCGGGCCGGAACTCCAGCAGCTTCCTCTGCATGGCTTCGTGCCCGCGCTCGAGCGCCTCCGTCCGGTCCCCGATCGTCTGTACCCACACCTCCTCGTACCGATCCCCCAGCTCCACGCGCACCTGCTTTCCCCAGATGCCCATCAGCGTCAGATCGACCCGCGTGCGCTCACTCTCACTCATCGCTCATCCTCCCCTTTAGTAGCTTGCCCGTGAGTTCCAGAGCCGGCAGCGCGCGTCCACCGGCGGCGACTGGCTCGTATCCAGCAGGGCCTCGAACGCGATGTCGTACACGAGCCGGCCCGGCACCAGCGGCGCCTCCGCCGAGAAGTACCGGACGTGCGGAAGCTCGACCTCAAGCCCGTACCCCCATGTTCCCACGACCGAGGCCCCATCCACCCTGAACCGCAGACTCGTCGGCTCGCCGTTCACGAACGCCTCGTGCGCACCGGTCGATTCAAACGACATCGCCAACCGCCCGCCCACCGAGAATGCCCCCGCCGGCAGCTTGCTCAACCGACCCGCACCGCCCGCAGTCCAGATGTCATCGACCAGGCCGTTGCCCAGCCGGACCAGGAACTCCTCGACCTCTCCGCTCGCCTCGCCTCCGATGTCGGCGGCGAACCCGTTGTAGTGCAGCGCCTCGTCTGCGGGATACGCAGGGCTCGTCGGTGTCACCAAGGCCTCGTCGCGGCCCCGGCAGTCCACATCCGCCACCAGCGTCCGCCCCGGCGCCAGCGACAGCGTGAGCTGATTCACCCGCACCCCGGCCATTTGCCGGCTCGTCAGACCCCCCATGTTCTGCTCCACCGTCAGCGAAGGCAGAAACGTGGTGTCACATCGCGTGAACGTGTGCTGGTACACCTTCCCCCCCGCGCTCGACGCCACTAGCGTCGTCGTGAACGTCCCGAAGGCCGCCTTCAGCAGCTCCCCGACCACGCCCGCGCACACCTCGAAGCTCAGCGGCCCCGCGCACACCATCCCCCCTCGTCGGATGCCCCGCCGCGCCCTCGTCCCCCGCACCGCCTGCGGGATCTCCTGCTGGATGACGGGGCGAACGTCCGCATGCGTCACCTCCAGATACGTCGTGGCAGCCGCCGCCTGCCCCCACGTCGACTCCAACGCCAACCCGACCGATCCCAATATGCCAGTGTAGCCCGACATGCTTTCCTCCTTCAGGACGTTCGCTGCTCGCACACCACCAGGAGCGTCGCCTGCGAATGCCAGTACGACTCCACCTTCGTCCGGGCGCGCTTCACCAAGCCCACGGCCATCGTCCGCACCAGCCCGCCGAGCGTCGGAGCGGACCGCAGCGCGTCCTCCACCGCCTCGACATAGGCCAGCAACAGATCCTCACTCGCCTGGGCGCTCTCCATTGAGCGCACGCCTACATGCACCTCGAGCTGATAGGCGTGATCTCGCCGGTTGCTCGCCCACCGCGCACGCTCCGCCCCGACCGTATCGGCGAAGAACACCCCGACCGCCGGGTGACTGCTCGCCGGCAGCCGCGCAAACGCCTCCCGATCCCGAACAACCGTCTTCACCTCCGCCAGCTCCGGCGCGCTCAAAAGCACCGCCACCACCGCCTCCCGTATCGGCACGAACCTGCTCGACTCCGGATGCGCCATCTCATCCCCTCCTCAAAGCGTACGGGCGTCCCACCGCGGGCGCCCACTCACTCCCTGTCACCGCAATTGCAAGCTGCTACTCGTCTTTCCGGCGGGTCCATCCGAGAACGCTCTCACGACGTCTTGGCCGTTGGGGAGGGGGAAGAATCGAGGGGGGAGGGTCCCTCCCCCCTCGAAGCGCATTCACCCTATCGCAATGCTGATTTGTGCCCCCCTTTTCGGCTTCCGCCGGGAGGACACTCCCGGCGCCACCCTCCGAGCTCATCCCCGGCCGCGCCCTCCGACCACACCCTTCCGGCCTCTGACAAGACGACTGCGAGTGCCGCACGAACCGAGTACGTATCCCGGCTGTCTCGGGCTGTGGGGAGAGGAGAGAATCGAGAGGGGAGGGTATCCCTCCCCTCTCGAAACGCATTCACCATGACTCAATGCTGATCTGGGCGGGGGTCCGGGGGACGGCGGGAGAGTCCCCCGGCCGTCAGCGTCCTACCACTGCACGTCCCCCCGCCTCACTACATCCTCGCTTGCCGTCCGCTCCGCGTACTCCGCGTCCTGCGCCCGATGCGGCTGCCGGCAGAAGTACTCATAGCTCGCCAGCACCGTCTGGCCCGCCGCGATCCGCCCACCCGACAGCCGCCGCACCCGGCCGCTGCGGTGATCCACCTGGTAGTCCTTCACTGCATCCGGCCGATACCCGGGCTCGTACTCGCTCCGATCCTCCACAAACGTAACCGAGCCCCCCTCATCCGTCAGCGTCATGCTTGCGGTCAGCACCCCGCCGTGCCCGAGCGGCGCCCACACCCCGTCGTCCGTGGGAATCGACACCTGCTCGTCCACGACCTCTACCGTTCCCAGATCCAGGTCCCCTGCTCGCAGCAGCGCCAGCCCCGCCTCGAACTGCTCCCAGTACGGGTCCGGCAGCTCAGCCGGTTGATTCCCGAGCTGCAAGCCGCGCCGCGCGTGGGCGAGCGCGCCGACTGCCGCCAGATGCTGAATCCGTTCGGGAACCGGATCGAAAGGCACTTCATAATCGCCCGCTCGCGCCGCCTCATCGATCTCCGCACCAGCTTCCGCGATGCACGTCGCCAAGTTCAAGCTGCTCGAAGACACATCGGGGATGACCTCACTCGTCATCCCCACCGCCCTCTGCCGAACCTCATCGGGTGTGCAATAGCTCATCCGCGTCCTCCTCTGTCACGCCGGCCAACCTCCGTCATCCACGTCTTCCTGAGCGAAGCGAAGGATCTTGGGCAGCCCCAGATGACCGCCTTACCCCGCCTCCTCAAACGGAAACTCCTCCCCCTCCCTCGCCTCCCCCAACAGCTCCCCCATGTGCCTATCCAGAAACTCCCGCGCCTCCCCCTCATCCGCCACCCGCACTCGCTGCACCGGCTGCGCGCCGAGATCCCTCATCGGCTCGCCGCTCACCGCCATGAAGTACCCCAGCTCGAACCCCTCCCCCAGCAGCTCCAGCGCCGACTGATACAGCGGAAAGCTGTACCCGTAGAGCGGATCGTCCGGCGACCTGAAGTGCTCCCGATGAACCGCAATCGCCCGCCTGAGGTACTTCTGTACTCGCTCCGTCATCACGCCGTGCGTCCGCTCCAGCTCGTACCGCGCAAGATGAATGTAATCCCTCTCCAGAAAGACCAGCCCCAGCCGCCGGTTCGGGTGCCGCTTCCGATCCTTCAGCACCATCGGCAGGTTCCGCAGGAACCGCCGCCGCCGGACGTTCTCCGTCACATACCCATCGTGCATCACGTGCACGTCACCCAGGATCACCGCCGGCTTCACGCCCTCGTTCAACCCCGTCTCCGGGTGCTCGTGCACACACCCGAAGAACCGGATCCCCATGCGATTTCGGAATAGCCGCACCGGCACGTCCGGCTTGAACTCCGCATCGATTGCCTGATGGTGCTGCCGGATCACATACCCGTTGTACATGTTGTCCCGCAGGTACTTGCCGACGTTCTCCGCACCGACCAGGTACTCGTCCGCATCGATCCAGAGCACCCAGTCGCCAGTCGCCTTCTCGATGCTCCGATTCCGCGCCGCCGCAAAATCATCGCCCCACGGGATCTCATACACCTGATCGGTGTACTCCCGAGCGATCTCCATCGTCCGGTCGCTCGACCCCGTATCACACACGATGATCTCATCCGCGATCGACTTCACACTCTCCAGACACCGGTACAGCGTCCCTTGTGCATCCTTCAGAATCATACACACCGACACGCTTTGCCGGCCCTCTAGGGCGGGCGTACCCACGCCCGCCGGCCGTTGGCCGCTCTGTAGGGCGGGCGTACCCACGCCCGCCGGCCGTTGGCCGCTCTGTAGGGCGGGCGTACCCACGCCCGCCGGCCGTTGGCCGCTCTGTAGGGCGGGGACGCCGATCCCCGCCAACTCTTCCTCAGGTGTACACCTCCGCCGATCCCCCTCCCCCAGCAACCCCTCAAACACCCCCTCCCACTCCCCCGCAATATCCCTCCACTGATACCGCGCCTCCACGCGCCTTCGCCCGGCATCGCTCATCTCGCCCCACCGCTTCTCTTCACCAACCAAACCGACCACCGCCTCCACGAAGCGCCGCTGATACTCCCTCGAGCCCGGGTCCCCCGGAACCAGCACCCCCGTCTCGCCGTCCGCCACCGTCTCCTTCAGCGCGCAGTACCGCGACGCCACCACCGGCGTCCCGCACGCCGCCGCCTCCATCATGCTGATACAGCTCACCTCCGGGAACACCGCCGGGTACACCATCAGCCCCGACCCCGCAATCTCCCGATACAGCTCCCTCTTGCTCAGAGCCCCCAGCAGCTCCACCCCCGGAAGCGCCTCCGCCGCCCGCCGCAGCGCCGCCAGATAATCCGCCATCTGCGCGTCCGCACCCGAATTCTCATACCAGGCCACCGCCAGCTTCAGGCCCGGCCGCCGCCGCTTCAGCTCCGGCCACATCTCCAGCAACACGTCCAGCCCACGCTCCGGCCGGCTCGTGTAGATCACCCGGTTCCGATCCCGTTCCACCCCATCGGTGGGACAGGCTTCCAGCCTGTCATCCGCGCCCTCGGCAAGCGCCTCCTCCACCAGCTCCAGATCCACCCCGTTCCGCGTCACCACATAGCGCTCATCCGGTACGCTCAGATGCCGCCCGAACTGCTCCTTGTGGAACTCCGACAGCACCATCAGCCGGTCCACCTTGTACATGAGCGACATCATCTGCCGCGCCACCGGCTTCGGAATCGCATCGTGCGCCCACAGCACGTTCACCTTCGAGCGCACCGGCGCCGTCAGCCCCCGCAGATGCCGGCAGCACACGAACGCATCGCACGACCCCTTCTCCACGAACTCCGGAAACGCCGTCAGGTCCGCATACTCGACCCCATCGTACAGGTCGGGCCCCCGTTGCTTCGGTAGTTCTACTGCCGAAGCCCCCGACTCGCAGTTGCAGAACACCCGCACCCGGTGCCCCCGCCGCGCCAGCTCCCGCGCCATGAACACCACCGCGCTCTCCGAGCCACCCAACGACCGCTCGAACGGCGTCCGCCCATCGAACGGCAGCCCTTCCGTGTAGATCACCACATCCATCGCCTAAGCTCCCCTTCCTCCTCCGCATCACTCTCAACCTGGCGGCCGGGACCGAAATGTAGAGCGGGTACCGCACCGAGGGCGCATGCTTGCCCGCCCTCCGTGTGGCGGGCCCGCCGAGAACATCGGCCCCGACCATCACACTCTCGCCCACACCAAAAGCAAACGGCGGACACACCCGTGTCCGCCGTGCATTGCCGGCCCGTATCCGTCGGATACCTGCCCGGGCAACTCGTGGCTAGGTGTCCCGCCATCTTCCACAGAGGGCGTGGGGCCGTCCCGGCTCGAGACGCCTCGAAGTGACGGCAGCAATCTTCGTCAGTCGCGTCCGGGGGTTCGAAAGGGGGGCGGTAGCTCCCCTTTCCGGCTTCCGCCGGGAACGAACGTTCCCGCCGCCACCTACCGCCCTGCGCCCGTCGCCGCCCGGCCGCACCATCCTCAGGCCTCTGACAAGACGACTGCGAGTGCCGCAGGCACCCGCGGGGGCGGCGGCGGACACGTCCCCCAGCTGCTGCCCGCACGGCACGCCAGCGCCGGGTGCCGTTCCCCCGGGGGTCGATAGGGGGCGGCAGCCCCCTGTCCGGCTTCCGCCGGGAAGGAATCTTCCCGGCGCCACCCACCGCCCTCCACCCTCGGCCCCGCCCCGCGGCAACACCCTCCAGCCACTGTCAATACCCCGGCGGTCCGGCACGGACCCGCGGGGGGCCTGGGGGGCGGCGGCAGAGCCCCCCGGCCGTCAGAGTCCCTACCTCACACCCCGCTCCTCCAACATCCGCACCACATTCCCCCCCAGCACCTTCGCCTTCACCTCATCGCTCAGATACGACTTCTCGATCGTCGCCATCACCGCCGCCGGATCGTTGATCGTATAATCGCTCCCGAACAGCACCCGGTCCGGCCCCGCGCACCGCACCGCCAGGTCCAGCACACCCAGCCGCTGCACCCCATGCCCGCTCAGGTCTATGTACAGGTTCTCGTGCTTCGTCGCCAGCTCGCAGCGCTCCGTCACCTCCGCTGGCGAGTCCCCCGGATGTGGCAGCACCCACGTCACCCCTGGAAACGCCCCACACAGCCGGTCCATCTCCGGCGTGTCATCCACATGGATCTGCACCACCATGTTCAGCTCCGCCGCCACCTCGATCGCCCCCGCGAACCCGTCGGTGTCGTACGTGTAACCGCCCGCATACCCGCACAGCTCCCCAAGCCACACCATCCCCAGCTCGTCGTGACACCGGCGAATCTCCGCCGCCGCCTCTTCGCCGAAGCTCGTGTTCACCAAACACGCCGGCACGATCAGCTCGGGATACTGTCTCGCGGCCTCGGCCGTTTCGTCGTTCGCCGCCCGCATCTCCTCCGGCGTCTTCGCCAGCTCCCCCCGCATCGAATTCGCAATCGCCCGGTCCACCCCACACCGGCGCAGATACTCCACCGCGGCCGCCAGGTCCGGCGTGAATGGCTGCCACTCCCACGTCCTCTCCAACCCCGGCGACGGCAGATGAACGTGACAATCGAAGATCATGTTGTTACCTCCTCCGGCGCACCAATTCGCCGCCGCCGGCCCGCGACCTATCCGCTGCGGGCCCGCCCAAGCGGGCGGGCCCGCAGCCCCGGGCGCTCCGAAGAGCGCCCCTGTGGGGAGGAGGCGAGACTCAAAACATTGGGCAGGACCTCTGCGTCCTACCCCGACCGTCGCCCTTCATCCGTAGGGCAGGAGCGTGTCTCCTGCCCCAGGGGGGTTCAAAGGGGGGCACTGCCCCACTTTTCGGCTTCCGCCGGGATGGCAATCCCGGCGGAAGCCACCGCCCTCATCCCCGGACGCGCCCCGCGGCCACACCCCCCGGCCTCTGACAAGACGACTGCGAGTGCCGTAGGCACCCGTCAGAGGGGTTTGGGGAGATGGACGGACTCCATCTCCCCAACATGCTCTCCCGCCGCCTATCCGAGCCCTTGCATCAGTCCATGGGCGTTCTCGTTGCGCAGCTCGAGGGTGTACTCGCCCACGATCTGGCCGCGGGCATAGTCACCGCCCTTGCCGAGCTCCTCGTACTGGAACGAGCGACCCTTGAGCGGGACCACCTTGATCCGGCTCGAGTCGAGCGCCAGGATCGTATCATCGGCGAGCCACCGATTCATGATCACCCGCTGTGCGCCGAAGTCGCTCTCGTAGACCTGGACCACATTGCGGTAGGCGTTGGCGTCATCGGTGACGTGAACCCGGCTGCCGTTCCAGCCCGAAATCACCCGCTTCTGGCTCGGCGGTGCCACGATCAGATCGACGTCCCGGCTCCCCTGGTCGTAGCACAACTGCAGCAAGTTGCCCAGCGCCGACTCCGTCAGCGTGGCCGAGCTCATCACGTTCGTGCTCAACGAGCACACGATCCCCGCCATCGTCCGGCGCGCCGTGTCCGACCCGATCGTCGACACATCCGTCCGGCCCAGCAGGATCGTCTTCTCCAGATCGCGCAGCAGCTCGCGCAGCCGCATCACCTTCGCGTCCGCCAGCTTGTCGCCCGTCGTCAGCCAGCCGACGGCCTGCGCCGTGCCCGAGATCTTCACGCCGACTTTCATGATCTGACACCAGTTCTGCCGGCGCACCTGCTTGGTCGTGCGGTCCTCGTCCGTGTCCTCGCCTTCGAGCGCCGCATTCCCGATGATCGTGATCGCCGTGTCGATGGCGTGATCGGCCGCGGTCGTCCCGCCGT
>Ga0307377_10008916_pt1 | contig 10108 bp, 2 predicted proteins | sample TR3MG_FD_202535 | JGI IMG/M metagenome (GOLD analysis project Ga0307377, IMG submission 202535) | Soil microbial communities from Risofladan, Vaasa, Finland - TR-3 | ecosystem: Environmental > Terrestrial > Soil > Coastal area > Acid sulfate soil | place: Finland: Risofladan, Vaasa | collected... | reverse complement strand
TTTGCCCTTACAAGGTCCGAACGTAGCAACCGCATTTCCGCCCCACTGCTTTGCAATTCTTTCTATGCAATTAGCTTTCGGGAACTTACTGCCTGCCGCCGTCTTGACCATACCTTCTACCCTGAGCATAGAAGCAAACTTCTGAGCTGCTTCCTTGCATCCAGCGCATTTAGAAACGTCGGGAACCAAATCCCATTTAACCCTTAGATAGCTTTCTTCGGGTTTACTAACATTAACTATAACGTCCTTTTCTATCACAGTATTACAAGCGGGACATGTATATTCGGTGTGAGCTTCGCCCTCAACGGATGCCTTGCATTGCTTCATACCGCAAGCGGGGCAAACATTACCGTGGAGTTTCTTGTTAGAAGCGATTCTAGTAATAACGTCTTTGTTAAGCCTTGTCTGAGCTGCAACAGGAAGAGCAGGAACTTCAGGAGCTTCCGGTTCACCAGTTGCAATATCTTCGCCAACGCTCTTTGTGGGCTTCTTGATCGTGAATTCGATGTTCTTCTTAACTAACGCATCGTATTCAGCGCCACAAGCATTACACTTATTACCTACGCCCGTTTCTTCAACGTCAACGTCACTGCTTCCGCACTCAGGACAGATAGCCCAAGGAGGCTGCTGTTGTCCTGCTGTAGGAATTTCATCAGGCATACCCTCTTCGTTTTCCGTGGTTAGGCTCTCTACAGGTTGATCTGTCGGAGCTTCGCCTGGGAGATTCGTTGAAGGATCTGCGGTTCCCTGTCCGGGACCAGAACCAACTGGAGGAACTTGTCCGCCGGGAGGTGTCTGAGCAATTTTCTTCAAAGTTATTTTAGAAGAAGCCATTGCGGGTGCTCCAGCGGGAGGTAAACCAGCGGGTGCAGGTGCAGCGGCGGGTGCGCCCATATCAGGAGCAGCGCCCAACGTATTTTCTAAACCTTCGCCAGAGATGTCGCCTTCGGGCATCGTGTCCTCAGGAGATATTTCTTCGCCAATTGGTAACTCTACCGCTTCTTCGCCTTCGTTCGTCTGAACGGCTATAGAAACCGTATCGCCGCTAATAGTAACATTAGTAACAGCCGCCATCTTGAGGTTGTTGGCTGCTAATGCGCCCTTAGCAAAGCTCTTAATAGTAGACCTGAATTGGGGTTCGTCTTTAGACTGACAACCAAGTTCTGAAAAAGAAGTTTCGATCATGTAATCTGGCTTCTTTTCGGCTTTTTTTGACCATTCAGCCCTTTCGGATTCACGAATGTTTTTGTCTGCCGAAGCTACGATAGCCTTTCTCTCTTGATCTCTTTCTTCCTTACCCTTTGCAGTTTCGGACAAAGCCTTTCTTAGCTCATCCCTATGACTTACTTTAACCGACTCTTTTGCTGCTGCGGCTAATTTTTCGTCTACTTTATTGCTGATAGCCTCTGTGCCCTCTTCGCTTTCAGAAACTACGTCAAGAGCGTCAATAACGACTTCGGGATTGATAGTTGTATCGGATGCTAATACAGATAGACCCTTGACGATAGTAGCTGCTATTTCTTTGCTACCAACACTGGCTACCTTAATATTCTTCTTGCTCCAATAAGCCAATCTCTTGCTATAATCTACGTCTTCCGCATCATTCTTACTAAGAATTGCATTACCTAGGTCAAAACGATCCTTTGTGCAATTAACCAAAGAAGATCCAACTTGGCAAGCTTCATCGGGAGTGCAACCAGTAGAAATAACCGCATCAGCTATAACACCGATAACAGACTTCATGTGATCGCCAGCAGACTTAAACAACTTAGAATCTCTTTGAGCAGCTCTGTGCCAAGGAGTATCAATAGCGTCTAACTGTCTTTCGGTGATTACGTCTGGTTCGGTACCGGTCTTGTTGCCGTTGTTTTCTAGCTGAGACTGCGTAATTACATTAGCTTCGATACCGGTCCTAGGAGATACACCATCGGTAGTTTCGAGCTGAGCCTGAGTAATTACTTCTGCTTCTTTATTGGTGCGCTTTTCATCAAGCTGCCTTTCTGTAATAACTTCTTTCTCGCTGTCGGAACGCTTATCTTTTAACTGACTCTGCGTAACAACGTTCTTCTCATCATCCGTCCTAGAATGATAAAGTCCCTTCTCTTCCAACTGAGCTTCTGTAATAACCTCAGGAGCCTTATTTACTGATTTGGCACCAGCTTCTGTAATTTTACTCATGCTTGTATCTCCTTCTTTTATGTTTCTTTTTAAATTACTAGCAAACGATTCCATAAAATACGTTGCAGACCCTCTTGGATCTTCCTTTATTAACTCTTTTTCATCATCACTTAATGTTTCAAAAGTCCAAGTCATTTGATCCGCTTGGTTACTTTTATTCTCCGCAACAATAATAAACGAATCACCGCCTTTTTTCACAGACAGCTTACAATCATTATTCTGCGTTGAAGGCACTTTATCTATATACTCTAAAAAGCCCTGTTTTTCCTTCCACGAATTAGATAATATTTCGCTTGCCGCAGCCTTCTGTTTGTTTTTAGCGGAAATTGTTAGTCTTTTTGCCATATTTTCGTCTCCTGATCTTATTATTATTTCGCTCAAATCTTTTAAATTTGCAGCAACACGAACTATTTTTTCATCACTAAAAGATCTTCTTGGCTTTGCTGGAGCGGTAATAGGCAATTGAGGAGATTGCACTAAAGGCTGTGTTGGTGCGCCAGTAATTCCGCCTACTTGTCCTGCCGGTTGTGGTAGTCCCGCCTGAGGTAAAGGTGATTGAGCACCTACTTCAGTTATATCGGAAGGAAGTCCTGCGGGTGGTAATTCTGGAGTTTGTCCCGGAGCGCCCTCTACTCCCGGTTGTCCTACTCCTGGAACGCCTTGCATATTTCCATAACCAGCACCTACTAGTTCATCTACGAAAATTTGTAGTTCGGAAAGTATGTTAACCAAATCACTTGCAAACTCTACTTCTATCTGCTGACGATTTTGAATTAACTGTACAGCCAAAGTTTCTAGAGTCTTTAGCACATCGTTTAATTGCTGAACTTCTTGCTGACCCGCATTCTTTTCTATGGCGGCGGTCTTATACATATAGATACTGTTTTCTATGTTAGCTACCTTCTTGAATATTTCATCGTTCTTAATCAAACCCTGAATCTTGCAAGAAGGACAAGCGGGATCTACAACGGCACTGAGCTCTATGAATTTGATTTCGTAGTTATATTCGAAAACGGGTTGGTTTTTAAACTCTTTTACTTCTCCCGTTCTTACATTCTTTGCTTTACCACTGAACTTTCTGCCCTTTCTTTCTTTAATATGAGAACAATAATCTTCAGTCTTTTCGGCACGGTTTCCGCAAATGCAGCAAGTCGAGTAACCAACGCTTGCGCCCATACTTACGCCGGTTATGTATTCTTCTTCGATACTCCTGCAAATATGAGGATAAGCTTCTCTGTCAACAAACGATATCGTATAAACGGCTTTCTCTGCTGGAACCCACTCTGCGAAAATAACTTTACCTCTTGCGTTTTCTACATTCTGGTTATCATGATTTGTGAAAAATGGAACGCCTTCAAAACTCTTATATGCTTTTAGGAGTTCTTCTTCTGAGAAATAATCGCCGTTAGAGTTAGCTTCGTCTGCCTTTATAGCTTTTGATCTAAAGAATAACGCTGTCGGATGCTTCTTGATTTCCGATTCTATAATTCTGGCAGGTTCGCTATTGGGTTCTACAAAAACTGAACCTGAAGCCGTTTTTACCAGACCAAGACTACCCTTGTTAACGTTAAGAGGTACGACTTCGCATAGTGCAAATTTGTATAACATTATAGTCTCTCCTGATATTTTCTAATAACCTTATGAACTTCTTCTGCGGCTTCATCCTTGCCATCGTCGTCTAGTTCTGCGGCTATCCTTATGAGGTTCTTAAGAGTAGTAGTAACAACATTGGGTTGCGGTCTCTTTTTGACAGAAGGCTTATTTACATTTTGAGGAACTTTTTGTGGCGTCTTAGGTTCTACTTCTGGTTCGGCTCCCGGCGGTACCACTTCCGTTTCATTTGGCATGACTTTTGGCTTCAATTGTTTGCCGATATCTTTCTTAATCTGTTTCTGAAGCTTCTTGGGGTCCATTTGTTTTTCTTTTAGCTTCTGTTCTTTGGCGGCATCTATTGCGGTTTGTGCGTTAGATTGCTTAAGTACACATTGCTCTCTGAATGCAAGTAACTCGTCTCTAGTATGATTGTGGAAGGTTTCCGGTATCTCTCCTAAAACACTAGCAGCACCACCTACAGCAGCACCAGTAAGAGGATCAATATCTTCTACTTGAGTTGCTATATAGGCCACACACATATCAAATGCCGTTTGAAAATCGTCATAACCCATTGCCGACTGCTGATATACAACATTAGCCGCATGTTGTTCCGCATAAGCACCAATGTCCTTTTCGCCTTTATCTTTATAGATCGCAGCCATTTGCTGTTCTATGGCTTGAGGCGATACACCAACACGTTCGCCTTTCTTCTTTCTGTTAATTCTTCTCGCCCTATCTGGGTTAGCATTAATAACATCGGCTATCTCTTCTGGATCTGTTATGCCCTTGCGGAGCGCATCAATAATTTCCGTCCTAAGTGCAAGCAAAGCTCCTACGTGACCCTTTTTAGCCTTGCTTTTATCAACAGAAGTAAACACCTGTGCTCCCGATGTTCCCCCAGAAATGTCACTGTAAAATGGCGGTTTAGGCACACCTACTGTAGCGGGATTTTTGTCTGCTAGGGCTGTTCTGAATTTTTCCACGGTTGTTTCGTAAAGACTTTCTATAAAATCCTGACTAGTCATGATTTCTTCCATAAGCTGCGTGGGCTTCTTACCCTCTTTCTTAGCCCTTTCTACTACAGCTTGCTCCCACCACGGACCCAGTTTTATTTTTTCCGACTTCATTATTTTTTCCATTGCTTTGCTATTTGGTCTAATTAAAGCATGGGATAGCCTAGGCATGGGATTTCTTTTGACTAAATCTAAAAACTCTTTTAGCTGAGGATTTTGCGGAACCATATTGTCAACTTTGGCTACTTCTACTTCGTTGTCCACGTTTATTACATCTTCATCGGTATCTGTATCTCCAGCCTTTTCTTCGGAAGACGGGGGCAGGGCGGCTACAGCGTCCATAAAACCCTGTACGTCTGCGAAGGTCCCGCTCGAAGATTTGGCATATTCTTTAAGCATGTCCGTATTTACTTGTTTGGGGTCAACCGTGTAACTTAAATAAAAATCAGACGGAGCAAGACTAACGCCATAATACTTTAGATAGCTTTTTATATTATTACTAACTGATGTGGCTACCCCTTGTGGAGTGGGTTTACTTCTCTTTAATACGTAAAAGAAGAATCTATCCCAAGCCGTAGGTCGTGCTGAATTACGGGGCACTATAGACTTGTTACCTTCGGCGTCGTAGTCGGGTTGTGATTTCTGTTCTTCGGGCTGTTCTTCAGATATTTCTAGTTGTTCGCCCTTTATATTCTTGTATGGTCCGATGCTAAGAAGATATCCGCCACTTTCGGTGTTATACCCAATATAAACTTTATTAAAGTCATGAACCAAGGCTGAGTCCATGGTGCAATACCTTTTTAGTTGAGAGGCTTCTATGCTTTGAAACTCTTTTTCGGCGTCAACCATCAAAGTAACCATGTCGGGATTAGCTTGTAGTGCTGCTGTAAAATCTGCGGATGGAGATTTAGAAATCTGATCGTAATCCCACCATTGAATAGTGGTTTTTCTATTACGATAAGCCGGTGCGCCCATTGCCTCAACGTACTTTCTAATAAATTCGTTTGCGCTATTTTTGTTCGCTTCCGCTAAATTAAAAAACGCCATGTTAGTCCTCCTTGTCGGGATCTAATCTTTCTTTTTCAGCCTTCCATTTATCTACTTTCTTCGATATGTCATGTAGATAAGCGGACGTATATGGTTTCAAAGACTTAGGTGTTGGTACGCCCCATGTCTCCTTAGCATACTTAGCTGCACTATCCAAACTATCAAAATATTTTCCTCCAGCAGAATAAGTTGCAGGAAGCTTTCTTACACCAGCAAAAAATTTAGCTTTAGGTTTTTTGATACCAGCGGGTCCAACAATACAATAGTACTCATCCTTGTTATCTATGTTGACCCCTTCAAACCTAAAATAGCTTCCCTGTCCTACCGTAGCCTCAAACTGCTCTTTCAAAAATTCTGTCTTGTCAGTGTAAGTTTCTCGCCATTCAATATTTTTATTCGCTAACTTTTCTCTAGCAATTATTTTCATGGTTTTCTCTATACACTTTTTGACTGTCTTGATATTTTTTCTAAATAAACAGAGGCAATCCCTTTATTTATTTTGGGGATCTTGAGAATTCAGTTTTCCCAATGCGGCTTCTTTTTGCATGATAGTTTTAACGATGGCGCTCATTACCCTTTCGCCCTTTTCTTCTATCTCGGTATCCCTGAATCTAAGTATCGTCCATCCAGCTTGAGCCAACTTCATATCACGCTCTTTGTCGTGGGTTACCTGTTTGGGAGACGAATGAAAAGTTTCGCCATCAGCTTCAATTCCTATCTTTAAGTTGGGCAAAGCGAAATCTATAGGATATTCTGTGCTCCCAAACCTAACTGGATATTGAGCTACAATAGGATAAGTAATCAGACCGTTCTTTTTGTATTCACTCATTTTGTCTAATAACTGCCTTTCACACTTGGTAAATACAATTCTGCCCTTTTCGTCTCTTGTACCAGTACCGAATTGAGAATCTTTTTGTTTTTCGTTCTGTCTGTAAAGCTTCTGTTGTGCGGCGTCCATCTTTTGCCTAGTTTTCTCTTTGAGTATCTTACCACCATAAGTAGCAGGATTTGCTTGATTACTGGAACTTACAGAAGTCAAGTTTTGAGCCATTGGAGCTGCTCCTGTTGGTGCTGATATAGGTGCCCCTCCAGCTTCTCCACCAGGCGCACCACCCATTCCGCCGCCCATGTCTCCACCCGGTGCTCCACCCATTCCGCCACCACCTAAGTCAGGCATTCCACCCATACCACCCATACCACCAGCCGCTCCACCTGCACCGCCCTGTTGTCCTAAACCTTGACCCATAGCAGCCATTTGAATAGCGTCGTATCTCTTTCTCTCTATTTCCTGATCTGGATCGAAATCGAAAGCTTCCAAAACCGTTTGAGCACTTAACAATCCCTTTTCGTATAACTGTAGGGCAAAGGTTCTGAATTGTTGCTGATCTCTAAGATGCATAGAATTCCATTTAACCTTGGGATAAATGTATTCGTCCTCTGCATCATCACCCCCACCGTCTTCGTCACTGTCTTTTTTATCTTCGTCAATAAAGCCTTGCCTCTTAGCTTCTGGAATATAGATTTTCTGTTCAATCCATCTTGCCATTTCCCTTCTAAATGTCTGTAACCTTTCTATCATGGCTTCAATACCAACTGCGGCGTTACTATTACCATGTATTCCAAACAAACCGTTTCTTTCCGTTACAATAAAGTGATTAGGAACCTCAACACACCAAACTTTACCAATATAATCTTCATCAAATATTACTTGGTTTTTAGATTGAGGTAAATTATATCCATTCCACTTTCTTGAATCTAGAACAGGAAATTTGCCAAGCTTACTATCGCCCGCCCAGCTTATAGTGTACTGGGTTTGAAGATTTGGAGTATCAAACCTTATTGTGTTAAACCGTGGACTAAACCCCAACTTAAAGAGAATTTCGATTACGTCATCTCTGAGTTGAGTCGAAACAGTGGTATAGCTATAATATTTTTTATCGGTAGGTTTTTTCTTTGTTGCGAGGCGTTCATTGCCATCTCCCTCTACTAAGGCTTCTAAAAGAATTTTAAGGTTATCACATGACATATTCTTAATGCTTTCTGGAATATGTTTTGTATTTGCTAACTCTCCCATGTTTTCTGCGATATAATTTACAAGCCCCTCGTTAGAACTCTTTTCTAGAATAAATACATATGGATTGCTGGGAGCTATTTTAAGCAAATGATTTCTTGATAACAAATCCTCCATTTTTTTATACGTCTCTGGATTTGCCGTTGGAGATTGAGAGAACGTAACCCTGTTTATATGTTCCGATCCATCTTTCCACATTGAATGGTTTCTATACCCCTCGCTAACATACCATCCAACAATCCTTAAAAAGTCTTCTGTTTTAACTCCAAAATATACACCCTTGTCTTTTACAGTCTCTTTCCATCCATCTACACAACATCTAAATCTTCCTCTTTCTTTTACGTTAAATGCACGAACCGATTCCCATTCCCCAAATCCCTCTTTTTGTCCATCAAGTTTTTGACCATTAGCGCCAGTCGTTAGTTTCCTGCGAGCGTATAACATTTTATGATTAGGAGTTACTAACATATCAATTCTGTTAGTCAAAAATCTCTTCAACGGCGGATCATCTCCATCAATAGAATTCCAGTCATACTCAAATCTTTGTAAGGCTTTCTGATATTCAAGATGCCCGTTGTTAATATTAAACGTCGCAACCATATCTTTTTCAATGTCAAAATTACATATATTTTTTAATCCGTTATTCGTAAGTATCTGCGTGTCAGCACTTAACGTGAAATTTGGTCCCTCTCCGTTCAGTAATGCATTATTGATCATCATACCATCTAGAATTTCTTGGTTAATGAGTTCAAATTCATTAGAGAGGGTTAAAACTTTACCAGAGTTACCTTGTATTGTAACCTTGCCGTTTCTTCTTGTAACAAAATAACCATTAGCAACCGTAAAGCACCATACTTTTCCTTTATACTGAAATCGCTTTATATTATGATCTTTTACGGAAACAAAAGCCTGTTCTTTCAATCCTTCGCTCCAATTAACAATATGAACATCGTTGCGGTTTTCCATTGGTGGACTATAAACGTGCGCTTTAGGGCTATGTCCTAATTTTAACAATAATTCCTGAATATCGTTGGATAATTGCGCAGACACTGTGGTATATTTGTATCTTGGTTTGCCAGATAAAGCAAATCTTACACTGCCATCTCCCGCCATTAAAGCGTTTAGTAGTATGTTCAATTCTCTTTTTGGTAAGCTAAGTATCCACCTAGGAATTCTTTTTTCCAATGACGACTTACCATAAACAGAGGCTATTTCTCTTGCGAATTGAGAGTCGTTTATAATAAATTGCCAGCATGAAGGTTCGCTCCTGTTATCTTCTGATTCTTGTATGTTGGCGGACACCTTGTATATCGAATTACGCATTGCTACAAAGTTGTGACTATCTTCTTTCTGGGTTATGTGCAGGGCATTAATTACTCCCTTGTCTATTTTTAATCCGCCCTCAGATATATAATACCCTACGAATTCCAGATACTCATCAAGCGACAAATTAGACAAAAACATCTCTTTTTTGTAAGGTAATTCTTCTGGAATAGCCCCCGTCCAGTCGGTAACACATTTAAACCTACTATTGTCGAGAACGTTATCTGCTCTTGTGTCATGCCATTCAGAATGTTCGTATTTGTTTTCTTTTGCGTTCCATTCCCTTGAAGCGACCAACATCTTGTGATTGGGTGTTACTGCCACATCATAATGCTTGCCTTCAAAGTGGCATAGTTCTCCGTCATAGTCATATTCGTGATATTCTTGAGGAATTTGGTATTCTAGTTGATTATTGGATAGGTTATATGTAGCTATCTTTTCGTCAAACCCCCTAGACACTTCTGAATACTTTTTCCACCCATTTTCCGTAAGTACATCTGTATCTATTGGGAGACACGCACCATACCAGTCAAGTTCAAATGCATGGTGGGTTACAATGGTCAGGTTGGGATCATTGGCGGATTGGGCTAATTGTTCTTGTACTGCGGCTATATCGGCAGGTCCAGCAGGTCTTTCGTCATTACCTACCTTTACTATCTTTATAGGAACAATCAATCTTTCCGCTACAATCCACTGAGCAACCATTAGTTTTGTCTTATAGGAAAGAACAGGGAATAGTCTTCTAACCATACCAGTGCCATAACGATCATATCCACCTTCACCGTATTTAAGATGGGATACGTTTCTATTGTCGAGTCTTATTGGTCTACCGGCAGAAACAAGCGCTCTTACTTCGGGGGTTAATCTATCATGACCCGCAACC
>Ga0307377_10008914_pt1 | contig 10110 bp, 18 predicted proteins | sample TR3MG_FD_202535 | JGI IMG/M metagenome (GOLD analysis project Ga0307377, IMG submission 202535) | Soil microbial communities from Risofladan, Vaasa, Finland - TR-3 | ecosystem: Environmental > Terrestrial > Soil > Coastal area > Acid sulfate soil | place: Finland: Risofladan, Vaasa | collected... | reverse complement strand
ATCAAGTGCCTCTCAAGGCTTTATAAATATAATTTGTGCTTTTAATAGTATAGGATGGTCAAGTAATAGTTCAAGCAGTAGTAGTAGTGGATCTAGTTCAAGTTCATCAGCATAATTATTATTTATATATTATAAATAATACACAAAAGAGGGATAATACTATATGTATGAATACATAACCTATGAATATCCTATTCCTTATTTATTCCATAAGGAATTATTATGGATTGATACAAATTGCAATATTTACTTTGCTTTCAAGATGAGTTCTACTGATGATTGGACTTTCTATGCTGGTAATAGTAGTCATGCATTATTATCAGGAAATATTCTTATTAACTATGGTACTAATGAAACTAATGCACAAACTAATTATCTTACTACAACAAAAGATAGTAATGGAAAAGTTATTGCTATACTGCCCTCTAACCTACAAGCAAAATATGCAAGGTTATATATTGCAACAACTGGGGTTACAATACATGAGTGGCGACCAAGTACATATCTTACTGCACATGAAATAATTTCAGGAGAATTAACAATTACTGATGAACTTAGTGATGCTCCTTTAATTAGAGTGATATCTTCAAGTACAGATAGACTTAAAATAGGAAATATTTATGATACTACATATGGTATAATTGGGTTTGATGATACTTCTGCTACTATATTTGAATTATCAGATACTAGTCAACAAATAGCTGGATTTGATTTTACTGCAACAGCAATTACATCTACTGGAGTAAAAATAAAATCTGGGGCTAATGCTGAAATTCTTATGGGGAATGATACAACTGATTATACAACAGCAAAGATAGCATTAACCTCTGATGGGATAGCAAGATTTAAATATATTATGCTAGATCAGTATACTGTTTTAAGGGATGTAACAGGTAGCTCTGATATCAATGGTACATATGTAACAGCACGTACAATCGCAGCAAGACATATAGTAGGTGATACTATAACAGCTTATGAGATAGCAGCTGGAACAATTACTGCTACTCAGATATCTGCTAATACAATTACTGCTAATGAAATAGCGGCTAATACAATTACTGCTGCTCAAATATATGCTAATACAATTACTGCTACTCAGTTAGCAGCTAGTACAATTACTGCTAACCAAATTAAAGGAAGTGAGTTTGGAACTCTTAATATTACTTCTGGTAAAATATCACTAAATACAACAGATGCTTTAGAAATTGGAGGTAGTGGTAATATTAAAGTGTTGGGTGGTGGTGATATCGATATGTATGAGGATGTGAGCTACAATATATCGAAGATTCATTTTTATGCTCAGGACAATGATCTTATAGGATATATCTATGCCCAAAGTTTTGCTGGAGATGATATGTTTATAGTTCCTGGGACTCCTAACTCAGGTCAGTTGTGGCTCAGTTCTGGTGATTCTACTCGTATGTGGTACAGTGTAGGGATATCAGCTTTTTCTTATGTATTTATTGAAGCACGTTATAATTCCAGTCATAATCTTTACTTTATGGCTAACGCCGTTGCGAATGATAGTAATTTTGTTTGGTATATAAAAAACAGCACCCATAATATTACCTTAACAATGGATGTGACGCTACTTACTCCTGATAGTCATAAAGCATTTAGTTTGGCTACTAATACCACTGCTTTTGATGTAATTTGGGCAGATGATTTTATGAATGTTGCAGACTTTCTACATCTTGATTCTGTTGATGACTTAGAAGCTATTAATGGAATTAAGGGGAGTGGAGTTCTTGATCCAAGATCAGGTATTGAATTAATTGATGATGATACCTTACCCTGGTGGTTGTGTAAATTAGATGAAGATAAGAATGTCATTAGAGATCCAGATGGTAAACCATATATTCCTTTAAAGACTGGAATATCTTTATCTTGGGGGGCAATAAGGCAGGTTGATAAATTAATCCATAACTTATGTATAAAAGTTGGGATAGATTACGAAACAATTAAAGTTTAAAAACTTTCTTAATCGAGGAGAATAACTGTGAAATTAACGTATAGACAAATTGAATTTTTAACAAGCAGTGAAGTAGTACAGAAAGTACTAGATAAAGCAACTGGTAAATTTGGCCTTCATCTTTATCGTGTTATGAGTAAAGTTCAACAGGAAGCGGAGCCATTCAGAAAACAATTTAAGAAGATAGTTGATGAGTATGGTAAGAAAGATGAAAATGGAAATATTAAAATAAATACAATTGGAAATCAACAAAGTATTTCTGTTATTGCTGGTAAGGAAATTGAAGCTTCTGTAAAGATGGAAGAGCTTAGAAATGAAGAAGTAGAAATTAATGCAGAACCAGTTGTTTTTAACGTTGATGATAACTCGAATATCTCTGCAAGCGAACTCTTAGCACTTTCAATAATTTTGAAAGAGGAGAGTTAAATGACTAAAATCTCAAGTAAAAATGATGTTTATAATCAAGTAAGAAATAAAGGGGATGCAGATTAATGAGTATATATAATACAGGGGCAGTGACTGTTAAAGTAGGTTCCTCAGAAGTAATAGGATTTAGAACAAGTTTTGCTAGTAATGTAACTACTGGGTATTATTTTAAGTTAACTGGTAGTGCTGCATGGTACGAAGTAGCAACTGTTAACAATGCTACAAAATTACAGTTATCAGCACGTTATTCTGATTCTTCGCACCAGACTATACGAAATCCAGAAAATATAGCTAGTGTAATTGTTGCAACTAAATTATATTCTGGGACTTTAAGCTATTATCCTGTAATACAAGGACATGTAGTTATTAATGCATCTCTAGAAAAATTCACAGATGATAGTGGTGGAATTTTAACAGGGGATGGAACACCTGCAGGCTCAGGTACTGTCAACTATGATACAGGAGCTTGGACAGTTACTCTAGGAACTAATATAACTGCTACTGCTAATATGGCTGCATCTTATCTTTCTGGTAATACTTTGAATGTAATGCCTTATCAAATTGTTACTGACTATACTTCCCAGTATGGAATACCGGAATTAAGTGCTGGTGATACTAGTATCCATCATATATATACAAAAGCTATGAGAATTATAGATCATGAATTATGGAATAAGTCAGCCTCTATAAGTCAAACTAATTATTCAATTTATAGTGGATATAATGTAGTAGCCACTTCAAATTATGTTTATTCCACAACAGCGTCTACTGGAGCTGAGGCTGGTTGGATAGATTTATCTATATCAGAATTATTTAGGACGGATAAGAAGATAATTACTGTAGGAGTGGCAACACTAACAGCTACTACTTTGTATCTTAGAATTGAAGGTCGTTATCCTACTCATAATAGAGCTTTTGAAATATATGAAACACAATATACTTCTACAACTAGTATAGATGAGGCTTTAACTATCACTGAAATCTGCCCTGAAATAAGAATAGGAGTTAAAGTTGAGGGTACAGGCCCTAACAATATTTATTGTGGTTTGTGTAGAACAGAGACTTTTTAACCTAAGGGGGTTTACCCCCCTTAGTTTATTATCTTGATAATGGAACTAGTAATCTTTCCTTCTCTTCCTTTGTTAAATTAGATATCTTATCCCTTCCTATTGCACCACACTCACACCTAAATGAATTAAATCTACTTACTGTAGTATAGTACTCTCCACAAAAAATTAAATTATCACTGCCACAATTAGGACAGATAGAGTTTTCTGACTCAACATATAGATTTAAATTAGGATGAGATTTAATCCAAGGTCTTAATTTAATATATAGATCTTCTAGAATAATAACATCATTTCTATTGTATTCTACCATCTCTTTAAGCGCTTTTTTATTTCCATTAATACATTCTTTCCACAAGCTATAATCAGTCTTTTGTTTAGGTGGTAATCCTAGAAATTGATTAGCATAATCTAATCGATAAGATGAGAATGAAAAGTATCGTTTCATTATCCTTAATGTATCAATAGATTGATATGACATAGGTGGGATAAACCCATTCTTAATAAACCTAGCATTTAATTTTCTAATATCAAATCTATCCCCATTCTGTGCTATGATAATATTTGCTTGGTCCATTAAGTTCCATATACCCTGCATAATACTTCCATCTTCCCCATTAATGGCTTCTTCTGGGGTTACAACCTCTGACATAATCTCAGGTGAGAAAAGCCACTTAGCTGACCAAGATAAACAAGACCAATCTTTGATTATATTACTATCTGGTATCCTTTGCTTTCCTAAAAACCAAACTAATACTTTCATTGGAGCCGTTTCAATATCCAATAGTAATATCTTAGGTAATTTAATTTGCCTGACAATTCCATTTCTTATTGGATTCAAAGTTCTTCTTACATGTCGTTTTGATGAATTAATCATGCTAGCTATTTCACTATTTGATAAGTTCTTATTACTTAAATAAATTTTCTTAATCAGCTCTGCTTTATCAGTCATTATTATTTTTCCTCCAATAGTTTCTTTTCCATACGTGATAGATTAGGTTTATATATAGATTTAAATAACCTCCTTCCTACCTTTAGTGGAGTTGTATCTACTAATTCAAGTAGATCGAGAGCATCATTCCTAACAACTTCTTTAGAAGTAGTTTTTGTACCTAAAGCTTTTAGGGCTGATGCACGAGCATGACGCTTTCCTTCTTTTAAATCAAGTGCATCTCTAAAAGAAAGTATGGATATCCCTCTTGCCCAATCATTACTGCTAAGATTATCTTCTTTAACTAACCAAACTGTTCCTACTGGGACTTTACCTCGATGAGTACGTAGATAATAATGTTTCTCTTTCATTTCCATCTCCTTTTCTATTATTAAATTCCTCTAGTTGTCTCTGAATTTCCCTCTTACCATCTCTCCTTCTTCTTTTTTTAGAAGATCTATTATCTCCTAAAACATAACCTGGCTTAGGTATTTCTTTACGTATGTTAAGTATAGGATGTCTTTCAGTCTTACTCATTTACTCCTCCTCAATAACATTGATATGAATTGTACCAAGAGGTTCAATTTTTAATTGATCTATTCTTACATCTTTATATAATTTTTCTTGTTCCTCCTTAAATGTTTTTATTCTCTCTTTAAGTTTATCTAAATCCTCCTTTAAAAAATATAATGTAATTACCTCTCTGAAATAATTATCACTTCTTTGTCTGACTCCTGGATCAATGTCATAATGCCAACCTGCAAGAACTTCAAATCTTATTGGATGTACCACTTCTTTATTCATCCTATCACCTCCTTAATAAGTTAAAAACCATAGTATTAATAGTGTTACTGGTATAGTAACTGGAAAAAATGTGAAGTATAGAGCCGCAATTGATATAATTCCTGATGTAATTATAGCAACTAACATAACTATTGATTTACAAATTAATTCTATTATAGCTTTCATTGCACTCCTTTCTTAAACTATATTTCACAACTGCCAGTAGGACATATTACATCTTCTTCTGTTAAAGAAGATGTTGTTTCTGTGTTTTTCTTATTTAGATACTTTTTTACTTCTCCTAAAGTTAATTTATTCAATGGTTGATTTTCTCTACACCCGTCTTTATAGATTGTAATTCCTTTTAAATCCCTTGCAAATTCTAACAAAAGTTTATCAAGATCTTCTTTAGTAGCAGATTTAGGTAATAAAATTGTTTTAGATATAGCTCCATCAACAAACTCCTGAAAAGATGCTTGTGTTGTAAAATGATCTTCTGGCTGTAAATCATAAGAGTCAACATACCATTCTGGTATATCTTTATTAGAGAAAATGAAATCTTTATACAATTTATGAATATAGATTCTATCACTAACTCTATCTTTTCTTAAATATGCCTTTGAGAATAAAGGTTCAATGCCACTACTTACTTCAGGTAATAGGGAGATAGTTCCAGTTGGGGCTATGGCCATTAAACTACAATTTCTAATTCCATGTTCTCTGATTCTCATCCTTAATTTAGCCGGTAATCTTCTTACAAAAGATGCTTTACAGTAAGAGAGAGATTCAAAAGCTGGGAAAGCCCCCTTTTCAATTGCCAAATTAACAGACTCATCATACACCGTATTTCTAATAAAAGACATTAATCTTTCAATTTCATATATTGATCTTTCAGATCCATACCTTATCTTTTTCATAAATAAGTATTCAGCATACCCCATAATACCTAATCCAAGACGCCTTCCCCTATATGCGGCTCGTTTATTAAGTTCTAATACGTACTTATTAATGTCTATAATATTATCTAAAAATCTTACTGCTAATCGTAATATCATATCAAGCTTTACCCAATTTGTATTGGACGTGCCAGCAATAAAGTTTGGTAAAACAATCGACCCTAAACAACACACACCCCCACTTTCCAATACGGCTTCTCCGCAAACATTAGTTCCTATAATGGGTGCAAAATAATAACTATTATTCTTTCTTAAGTTATTCCAATTAATTATTCCAGGTTCCCCAGAAGATAACATATTTGTGAGAATTTTATCCCACAATTCTCTTGCTTTTATAATACCATATGATTTTTGAGCAAACTTAAATTCCCAATCTTTATCCTCTACAACCGCATCAATAAACTCTTTGTTAATAACTACAGATAAATTAAAATGACTAAGTTCCCCATCCTTCAATTTAGCATCCATAAAATCTAAAACTTCTGGATGAGATATATCAATCATACCAAGTGCTGCTGCTCTTCGTCCACCCCCAATCTGGATAACTTCAGCATCGTAGTTAAATGTTTTCATGAAAGAAACAAGACCAGAACTATCTCCACCTATTCCTTTTATTAATGATCCCTTTGGTCTTAGATTACTAAAATTAATACCTACTCCTCCACCTTGTGCCCACAATTGTAATGCTTCTTTCTTGCACTGTCCAATTGACTCAATAGAATCATCTATTGGTAATAAATAACAATTAAATAAAGAACCACTTAATCTATTTGCATTTCTTAATATTCTTCCACCTGGAAGAAAATACATTTCTGATATCATTTCATAAAATAAATCTCTATACTTTATAGACTCCTTCTCATTAATGGAAACGGCCTCTGCAACCCTTAATGTACATTTCTCCCAGTCTTCTGATTCCAGAAAATATCTAGATTCAGCTACCTTTAAAGCATTTTCACTTAGATTGATCATCTAACCCCTCCTATACTTTTTACTACTTATAATTGTATTAGCAGTCATTCTAGCAACTGATAATAAAATATTTTCTGTGGAATGTTTTTTTTCTTCTACACAACAGTTGTCACATTGTACTGTGTAGGTAACATCAAAACAAAAGTCTTCTGGATATAATCTCATTATCGTAGGTCTGCCACATCTAAAGCATCCACATACTATCTTACTAGCATTTATTTCTTTAGCAAATTCATATTCTTCCATCATCAATTTAATCCTCTCCATATTCATGTAGATACCCCCCAAATAATTCTTTGGCACACTGTTGACAAAAATCACAAGTGAGAATACTACCATCTCCAAAGATAGATCCATACCCTCCTGAAATATAAATAGATATAAATTCTTGCCACTCTATCATATCTTCATAAACATTTTCAACAACTCTACCACATTTATCACATATCTTAGCTATTATAACATACTCTTCACTCTTAACTAATTCTTTTTTAAGCATTTATCTTTCTCCTTTAATCGAACCTCTATCATTTTATTACTTACTACTAAACAAACTTCTCTAAGAGTAGAATAAATATCAGCTACCCTATCTTTTCTTGTTTTACTATCTGCTTCATCTATAATAAGCTGTGCTATAATTTCAATATTGGAGGTTGTTGAATAATCTATCATAAGAAAAATCTTTCTACTAATCTTGCTGCTTGCTGTTCATTTTTGACCCATACATTAACTGCTTGATCTATAAAAGGATGTTTTTTTAGAATATCATTTGTCTCCCCGTTATGTATTCCTATTATTGTTTTCTTCCACTCCCATCCCCATGCAATTTCGAAGAATGAACCTAGTAAAGGTTTCTCTAAATCGTATTGATTTAAATTACAAATAAGTATACTACTTCTTTTAACAAAGTTAAAATCTTTAGTTGGTAGTAGTTCTGCGCCCTTCATTAGATATGGTTCAGTTTTATAGTCTGCGTCTAAGATAGTTTTATTCCATTCAGTTGAGCATGGATCTATAATTTCTAATTTGTCTGGTATATATCCTTTTCCAGTTAAGTATACTATAAATCTCTCTCTCCACCCATAAGTTTCTTTAGCTTTAATAGAAATTTGTCCAATAAGATACACTATCTCCTTCATTATATAATATCTCCATTCAATAATTGTTTTGATCTTTCATAATTGTTTAAGAATCTATGTCTTAATTCTGCATCTGCTAATGTTAAAGCGCTATGTATATCTGACCATGTTTGATATGATTCTCCTCTCTTACCTAAATAAATAAATGCAATCTTACAAAATAAATAGTTTAGTTCTCCACCAGTTTTAATATCAACTTGATTTAAATCATTTAATATATCCTTGTATTTAGCTCTGTCTTCTTGTTTAATATACGGAATTTTAACCACCTCCTTTAATTCCACCAACAAAGTATATGTTTATTCATCATCTTAAACAAATATTTTATATCTTGTCTATGAAGCATATCAGAATGTTTATACAACCGACTAGATTCTTTGCTTTCCTGTTCTTTTTCTTTTAGTGTTTTAGCATTTTCTCTAGTAATATCTATAGTTTTATATCCTAGTCTGTCAGGCTCTCCATAGGAGATTTTTAATTCTCCCCACTTCTTATCATGGTTTTTAAATGTCATTTCATCATAGTCATCTTTTAAAATTCTATCCAGTAGTAATCGACAAACTCTAATTTTATCTGCGTCTCTCTCAGCTAAAGTATGGTTACCATATTTTCTTGTATAGTTTTCTACATGTGATAATTTCTTATGAAGGATTTTAAATATAAAATGAGAATCCCAATCTTCGTCATTCCAAATTACTTTAAACCATCTAATAAGATTCTTAACCCCATGTTTTAAATTGTGGATCATTGCTCTTCCTTTATAAAAGTTGGCAGATCATTTAATTCGTCTGGGAGTAATCCCTTCTCTATCATATCAAGGTTATATATAATTACTGTAAGATTAAATATGGCTTGGATTAAGTGATCTTCATCCCTATACCCCTCTCTGTATTGATTGATATGTCTTAGTGCTGAGTCCATACAACGTGAGTTCTTTATACCTAGAGACCAATTCCAATCATTATATTTGACTGCACCTTTCTCATATAATAAAGCTAATCGTTTTAATAAAATTGGGGGGATTAGATCATACCTACCCTTTCCATTTCGAATATCTCTTACAGCCCCAGTATCATATTTTTCTCTCTCGCCTGAATCTTTTAATGCATGTATAAGTCCTCCATCTAACATTTTATTTCTCCTTTATTTTGTTATATGAATCATCGATATCTATCATAAATATCTGTTACATAGCATGCAGTAGCACAAACCATAGAATGACTAAAATTATGTGGGTTAGATTCAGGCTCGTCTAGAAAGGGCGGATTAAAATCTCCATCTCATCCGGGTCTACATCAGTCTTCAATCCTGATACTGCTTTTAATAAAGCTGAATACTTATTCTTTGCTGTGAATGTAAGAGGCCCAAGTATAATTTGCTCTTGTTGTATTCTCTTCTCACTATCTCCTGTTCCTTTTCCTTTTACTAATGTAAACTCAAACTTATTCTTTTCTTTTTTCTCTTTCATAATAATAACTTCATAAACTGCCATAGTTAGTTCTCCTTTGTTTGAGGTTTAAGTAAATCAGTAAAGTTTCTCATTCCTTTTTCTCTCATTCGTATAATCCATTTATCATTTGGATAATACCAAGTACAACCACACTTATTACACCATCCATCTCCAAAATGATCTTTATTATAATGACCACAATTACATTTAACTCTTGCAAAAATCTTATCTAGTTTCTTTAAAGTTTCAAGGTCTGTGATAGTATCCATCTATTTCTCTCCATTTAATATTCTTTTATACAATTCAAAGAATTTTTCTGCATCCATAATAACAACTGGCTCATGTCTATTTTTCTTTAAGAATACTAACCAGTCTGTACCTTCTAATTGGTTAGCTTTTACCTGTTTAATTGCA
>Ga0307377_10008913_pt1 | contig 10112 bp, 6 predicted proteins | sample TR3MG_FD_202535 | JGI IMG/M metagenome (GOLD analysis project Ga0307377, IMG submission 202535) | Soil microbial communities from Risofladan, Vaasa, Finland - TR-3 | ecosystem: Environmental > Terrestrial > Soil > Coastal area > Acid sulfate soil | place: Finland: Risofladan, Vaasa | collected... | reverse complement strand
AAGACGCGTGGCGTACCTCTCGAAGTACACCTGGCTCATGAGAGTCGCCCTCGTGCTGTTGGGCGTCGTATTCTTGATCGGTCTCTTCATGGATGACCTGCGAGCGGCACTTGTGTTCGGACTCTCTCTCTTGATGATGTCGATGATGCTTGCGCAGCACAATCAACATAAGCTGCTCCTGAAGCTGCTGCCGAAGCCGGAAGAGAGGCAGGCTGTAGACTGAAGGCTGTAGGCTGTAGGTAACGACAGTGGCAAGTAGCAGGTGGCAAGTTGCAGGTTGCAGGTTGAAACTGAAAGGTTGAAGGTGCTTTCGGGGGGACGTGGTGATGAAGAAATTCGCGGTCATTATGGGCGTGTTGGCCTCCGCCATCTGTCTGTTGGCGGGGATATGGATCCTTTCCCGCACCGGGCTCACGTTTTCCCTCGAAGGCAGGGACGACGCAATTGTGTGGGAGGCCATGGGACTCTACTTCATCGGCAAGGCGTGCTTCGTCGGCCCCATGCTCATCGTGGCGGGGCTGAAGCAGTAGCAGGTGGCAAGTTGCAGGTTGCAGGTTGCAGGTTGCAGGTCAGGACAGCAGGCTGTAGACTGTAGACCGCAGGCTGTAGGCAACGACAGTGGCAAGCAGCAGGTAGCAGGTGGCAACTGGCGACGGCGCGGCGGCGGCCATCCGCCCGCCCCGGCTTTCCCTGAACGTGAGAAGGACCTCGAAGGTGACCTCGCAGCCGCAGACGGAACCCGTGACGCTGAAGGTGAGTCCGGACCGGATGACGGTGCACGCCTGCTGGACGTCCGGCGACCTCACGGCGGAGGCCATCGTGGAGATGATCTACGCCGAGGGCCCGAAGCTGAGGCTGAAGCTTCCCGAAGACCGGCAGGATATCCACGGCAGAGTGTCGGCGGCCGTTGCCGCAGGCGGGCCGACGTGGCAGACGCTGCTGCTGTCCGGGACGCCGACGGTGCCCCCCGTTGACGAGCGCATTGCGTGGGAACGCGATTTCTTCAGCCGGGGCTTCAAGGTGGACAAGAAGACGGGCAGGATCGACTACCGTGAGCGTGCCGTCAGCCTGAGCGTGGCGGAAGGGGAAGTGCTGGGGGGGGTGGTTCCGGGGCGGCCGGGGGTGCCGGGAACCGACGTTTGCGGGGACGCGTATCTGCCCGCCGCCATGAAAAAGGCCGACCTTCGTACGGGTCGAAACGTGAAGTTCGACGGCGAGACGCGGGTGTTCACCGCGACGCATGCGGGAAGACTGCGTCTGAGCGAGAACACGCTGACGGTCGACGACACCTACGAGGTAACCGGCAGCGTGGGACTGGAGACCGGCAACATCAGGTTTGCCGGACACCTGGTGGTGGGCGACGAGATCCAGGACCTCGCCGTGGTGGACGTGGCGGGCGGCGTCGAGGTGGCGAACGTGATCGGGGGGGCCCAGGTGCGAAGCGGCGGCGACATCACCATCGGATGGGGGATGGCCGGTGGCGGGAAGGGCCGGATCAGCGCGGGGGGCGCCGTTCAGGCCGGCTACATCTCCAGGGCCGAGGTGAGCGCCGAGGCCGACGTGACCGTGCTGAAGGAAATCGTCCAGAGCGACGTGCGCTGTCGCGGCGCGGTTCGGGTGGAGGCCGGCAGGATCGTGGGCGGACAGGTGGTCGCCCTGGGGGGAATCGTCGCCGCCGAGGTCGGCTCGGAAGCGGGCGTCCCGACGCTCCTCCGCGTCGGCGAGGATTATACCGTCCCGCTTTTTCTCGACCAGGCCCAGAGAGAATCAGACCGGCTCAACGCGGAGTGCGAGGCGATCCGTCCGAAGCTCCGGACCATGGAGAGCCGTCGCGGCAGGGTGACCGTCCAGCAGAAGCGGACGGCGGCCGACCTTGCTTCACAGCTTCGGACCGCCGAGAAGCGCATCGCGCAGATCAACCGGGAGGTCAAGGAACGCCTCTCTCGGACCCAGGCGGCCGCCTGCAAGGAGGTCCGGGTGCTGAAACAACTGCACCCGCAGGTGACGTTCGAAATCGGCAAGGCCTCGTTGACGACCGACCGGTCCACGACCGGCCCCGTTCTCGTCAAACGCGATGACGCCGGCGACATCGTCGTTCTGCCCCAGTGAAAGGACCTGCCAACCAGGCGGTCCCACCTAAGTCCTCCAATGTACGAGCGTGGTGGGGCTCCCGCCCCACCACGCCAAACCCGGCAAACAGGCGGCGGGATCCCGATACATCGGGACCGCCCAGACACTTTAAGAAACTCAGGCAGGACCGCTTAGGGAGGCAAAGATGGCCGAGCGGAAAGAGCGGACGCCGACGGAGGTCTACGAGAAACCCACAGGACGGGTGGCGTAGTACGCGACGTGCACGTGGTTCCGGAGAGTCGCGCTCCAGATCTTCGGCCTCGTATTCCTGATCGGTTTCTTCACGGGCGACCTGAAAGCGGTGCTTGTGGGCGGGCTCGTCGTCGTGGTCCTTCTGATCGGTGTGAGGACTTAAAAAGGTACGCGGTACCTTTTTCTCTCAGCGCTTTTTCTTCTGGGCGAGGTCGACGGTGACGGGTCTGCCGATGACGAAGCGGGTGGGCTGCCGGCCGACCAGCAGCCGGCCGCGTCCGGCGATCATGTCGAGTGCGATCTCCTTGCCGCGGATCTTCACGTTGTTCACCGACACCTTCTTGAGTCCGAACGGGAACGGGTCTACCGTGAGCACGCCGTCCGCGTCGGGCCGCAGCCCGCACACGTACCGCAGGATGAGATCGGCGATGTAGGAGTGCATGTAGTCGTCGACGCCGCGGAAAAAGGGCGCGTGACCGTTGAGCGAGTTGTAATATTCGTACGACGTCGGTCGGGCCGGGTCACGGTCGATGAAGGTCATCCGGATGAGGTTCCGCAGCAGTTCACTCGCCCGCACACGCAGGTTCTCGTCCAGACGGACCGCCGCCTCGGCCAGGGCTTCCGCCACGTGCGACGACGTCATCAGCCAGCTCCGACCGTTCCACGGACACCGCATCCTCATCTGCTTCCACTCGCCCGTCGCACTGAAGTGCGGATCGTCCATGCTCACCGTCGGCACCGGGAACTCCGTCCAGAACGCCTTCGGGTCGAGGAGGTTCCGATGGACCGCCTCCAGGTGATCCGTCGTGGCGATGTCGGTGGCGAAGGGGTAGAACCCGACCGCGGCTTTCACCGGCGAGCGCTCACCCGTCTCGGGGCGCACGTCCACGAACATCTGACCGGCCGGGTCGAACATCCGGCTCCGTACCGCCCGGCACGTCTCCTCGGCCAGCTTGTTCCACTTGTTCACGTCGCGTCTCTTCCCCAACACCCCCGCCATCCACGCCAGGGCCCGGAACAGCTCGTACAGGTAGACCGTCGCGTCCACGCCCTTCAGACGGATCTCCTTCCACGTGTCCGCCTCGGGGTCCACGAACTGGTAGCGACTGGAATATTCCTGGCCGGTTTCGCCCTGATCGGTGACGTCGAACAGTCCCGAGTTCTCCTTGTCCCGGTAGCGTGTGAAGTACCGTGCGTACCTCACGAGCGGCTCGTAGACGCTCTTGAGGAACGTCTTGTCGGGGTGAATGGCATACAGTTCCCTGACGGCCCGGCCCCAGTTGGCGTGGTAGATGCCCTTCCGGCCGCCCGCCGGGAACTCCACCCCCAGCCCCGACGGGAACTCCCCGTTCCGACGCTGCGCCTCCACGAAGTTCAACAGCGACCCCTGTGCCGCCGACTTGTCGTGACACCACCTCAGCTCACGCATGTGCACGTGCGCACTGTAGCTGATCGGGTGACGGAACCACCCCGGTCCCACCCCCTCGAACACGCACGGGTGCTTCGGACCGTAGTCGGCCGGCAGCACCATGTTCAGTCGAAGTCCGTACCACCGGTACCAGTAGCACCGCTCGATGTAGGGGTCACTGCATCGGAAGTAGGGGACCTGCTGGAAGAACTGACGCCAGCTGCGTGTGGCACGGTCGGCGGGGCTGTGCACGCCGAGCGAACGCTTGAGGTTGCGGGTGGCCTCGGTGCCGGCCCTGGCCACGGCCACCCCCACACTGAATTTGCGCACCGTGCCCGAAGGCACGATCAGCCGGTAGTGCATCGCCACGTAGACCGTGCAGTCGCTCAAGCTCCCGGCGGGACCGCCCTTCGTGACGCTCTGTCGCGGCAGTCCTTTTTCGTTGAACTTCTCACTGAAGGGGGTAAGCTCCCAGACGGGGGGCAGTTCCGCTCCGTCTTCGGCCAGGTTCACCGCACTGGAGTCGGGGTCACGGATGGACCCGAGGGCCTGACAGTAACCGAGCACCGGCTTCCCCTTGCCGTCGTTGATCTGGTGTGCCAGGACGATGCGGTCGCGTCCCGTGCGAACGGCGGTGACGAAGTCGGCGTTCGGCCGGTCGGCCCGTGTGGACTGGGCGGTCCAGACGACGACGTTGAGGATGTGCTGCTCGCGCGTGTTGCTCTTGATCTCGAGTTCACTGACGAGGACGTCCTCCGGGGAAAGCGACCGATGCTCCACCATCGTGAACTCTTCGCCCAGCTCGTAGCTGACCATCAGGTGACTGACGCGCCAACGTCGACCGATGGGCTTGACGGGCAGCGGACGACCGTGTTCGCTCAGCAGCGTCACCGTAAACAGCGGTCCCACCGGCACGTGATAGTACGTGGCGGGGTCCCAGAAGCCGGGGACATCGAGGAACCGTGGGAATTTCGGGGCCCAGTGCATCGCCAGCCCGCCGCCCAGGTACCACTTGTCCGACCGCTCCAGAAGGTCGAAAACCTCGTCCCATCGGTCCATGCGCCGCTCCTCACCAAGCTCTCGAAGCAGCCAATATATTTCGGTGGTTGCCACCAGACAAGGAAAATCTCGGGAACAATTGCCCCAACGGCGGGTCAAGGACGGACGCAACGCGTTCCTGGAAAAGGACTTACGTCTCTCAAGGGGCCGCTTCGCTTTCGTGTCTCTCCTTGACAACCCGTCAACCACAAGAGGAATGCCCGGAAATGCCCGAAATCGACTGCCGACAGGCCCAGAACGGTGATATGGGCCGAATCAAGGAGATTGCCGGACTGTCGTTCGAAGATGCCGCCAGGCATCCCGACGTCCTGGCGGACCTCGAGAACGAGACGTGGTATTCGCCTGAGCACTGGGTCGTCGCCGAGACGGCGGGCAAGGTGGTGAGCGCGGTGGGGCTGCGTCCGGGGGTGATGTGGATGAGCGGCGTTGCGGTCCCGGTCGTGACGATCGGCACGGTCTGCACGCATCCGGAGATGCGCGCTCAGGGGATCGGGCGAGAGCTCATGGGCTTCGCGGATGAGGTCATGCAGGCGGAGGGGGTGGTGCTCTCGCGTCTCCACACCTCGCCGGTGCGGTATGGGTTCTACGGGAGATGCGGCTACGTCAAGGCGGTGACGAACCAGCCGGTGAGTGTGTTCGACACCGACCTCATCCGTCCGCGGATACGGCAGAAGGCCGAGCGGGACCTGGGCGACGCACGTCTCCGTCCGGCACACCCGCGCGACGCCGCGCGGATGCTCGAGATCTACGAAGCCACCCACAGCCGGGTGACGGGCTGTCTTTCCCGGAACGAGCATTTCTTTCTGAGAAGGATCGCCCGTCGGCCGAAGCTGTGGACGTGGGTCGCACCGGAATTCGAGGTGGTGGAGGACCCCGCCGACGGTGTGGTCGCGTATGTCGCCAGTGCCCTTGACGACGAGCATGAGGGCCGGTACAGGGGTGTCGTGGAGCTGGCCGCACTGCCGCACCACGCCGCACTGGCACGCACGCTCCTCCTTCACGTCGCCCGAGAGGCCGAACGCCGAAACCTTCACAGGATCAACGTCTTCATCGATCAGCACCACCCGCTCGGCTGGGTGGTGCACGAGTTTCCCATGACCGTCGAGCACGAGACGTCCGTGATGTTCCTCAAGGTCCAGGACGACGGACGCTTCGTGGAGCTGATGACGCCGATGGTCGAGAAGCGTCCCGGGCACTTCGAGGTCCGGCTGACCCTGAGCATCGCCGGTTTCGGAGAAACCGTCGTGGGGGAAGGACAGGAGGTGCGCATGGTGACGGACGTTCCCCACCTCGCGGCGCTCATCTACAACGGGGCGTGGCTGGCGGGACTCCTGGGCCACGGGGTGCTCTCGTTCGCGCCCGACACCCTTGCCGCCCACCGGGCCCTCCAGACGCTCTTTCCTGACACCCACGCCCGTCGCTGCCCCCTGGACGGGTATTGAGACCGTGGAACCCGGCCGCGCCGCCACATCGTCTCAAGCCGCACCCCCCGGACGTCGATAAAATGACTGGCACCATGCCGTTCAAGGGGACCATCCGATGACCACCGCCGTTTTCGACTACATTGACTACTGGGCCCTCACGCGACCCCCGTTCGCCCTGGCCCCGTGTCCGGAGAACCTGTTTCTCTCGAAGCAGCACCGGGAATGTCTCCTGCGGCTCAAGTTCGCGGTGCTGGCCGGGAAGGGCGGTGCACTCCTCATCAGCGAGAACGCGGGCGACGGGAAGACGACGGTGCTGAGACGTCTGTGCACCGACCTGGAGGCGGAGTTCGAAGGCCGGGCGCACTCGGCGTTCATCGATCATCCCACGCTCACGCCGCTTCAGATGATCCAGGAGATCTCACGACAGCTGGGTGTCGACAAGCCTTACCGCAGCAAGATGTCCGCCCTCAACCAGTTCCGTGAGCGTCTCGTCGAACTCAACCGCGAGGGCGGCAAGTGTGTCGTCATCGTGGACGAGGGGCAGATGCTGGCACACCGTCCGGACCTCCTCCAGGAACTCCGGATCCTCCTCAACTTCTGCGTGAGCGAGTCGTTCCTCCTGAGCTTCATCCTGTCGGGACAGCGTCCACTGGAGGGGGTGATCCGTTCGATGCCGGAGTTCTGGCAGCGGCTTCCCGTGCGGTTCTTCCTGGGGAACCTCGACTTCCGTGACACGCGTGAACTCATCCGTCACCGCCTGCGCACCGCCGGGCTCGAGGGCGGTCGCGAGATCTTCACCCGTGCCGCCTACGAGCAGATCTACAAGGCCTCCCAGGGCTGTCCCCGCGTCATCTGCTCCATCGCCGATCTCGCACTCGTCGTCGGACGGAGCCTGCGCGTCCGTGAAATCGACGCACCCGAGGTCCTCCAGGCCACCGCCGACATGGAGAAGAGATCCTCCGACAGCTTCCATTACTACCACTTCCTGCGCAGTGTCGCCGACGGCGAGCGCAAAGACGAAGCCGCCCCCGCCGCCGCGCCGGACCCGCAGGACCTCACCGACGAACTCTTCAACCAGATCGCCGGCTGACCGGTCTTGCCCGATTTCCGCCGTGCCCCATCCATCGCGATTCCCCACGATGTTCATCTGGATGAACATCGCCGGGCGCGCGACGCTAACCACAATGCAACAAAGGCGTTGCGTCAATACGTGAGCGCTATTGCCCGGTTCGGGTGTCGTAAAAAGTGAACACCCGCTCCCGGGCAGCCTGTTGAAAGCTTTCAAACCGGGAATCCCGCCATCCCATAACCCCTTTTCCAGTCAAGGCTTACGGCAGGCCGCCTGGAAGACCCCGCAGGGGCCGGTGCGTTTGGCACGGAATTTGCAGTAAAAGCCTGATGCGGAATGGGAGACCAGGGGGGGAATCCGGCGGGCACCGGGCCCTCAGCAGTCTCCCTGTTTTTTGGGTGTGCCCCGCACACCCGGAAAACGCCCGGGGTCCAACCCGCTTCAAGAGCGGCGGGAAGGACCGGACGGGCTGCCGCAATGTGCTCTTCCTGGAAGACGGGTCCGGTCCGGCCAGGTGGACGGCTCGACTGCTGGCGACACTTGCCGGCAGCGCCGTCCCTGAGCTGTCCGGCCGGGCCAGGCTCGACTGCGGGAAGGGCGACACCAGGCTGCGGGCACAGCCGAGGTATGAAGCATGTCGTCCGAGCTTCAGGGGCTAAGGGTGGGTCTGCTCGTACCGGCTCACGCCGGTGCGCAACCACAGCGGACCTCACGGTCGGCCTGCGCGGTCAGCGCGGCGGCGAACCGGGAGCGGTGGGACTCCGCCACAAGCACGGCGTCCGGAACCGCGTCCTCCAGGTTCGCCGATCGCGCTGCCGCGCACCGGCCGCACCTCCCACCGTACGACGACCAACGACCCCACAGCAGCACCACACCCGGCGCAAATGACACCGGGAATCCTTCACCTCCTGCGCTGCGCCGCCAAGTTCAGTCCGGCTCCGGGGGTGTTTCAGCTCCTGGCAGTGGCATCGCCCTTATGGAGGCCGCCCTGCCGCTCTCCGAGCCGCAAGCAATCAACCGAACCCGCGGCGCCTCACGGCGACGTCGAACCAACGCGACCGCGCGAAGAGATCCAACTCTTGTACAACAAGTTAAACAGGGAGGACCGGACCTACCGCACACGTCCAGTCCTCTCTTTTTCCAGGTACAGCGAGCGACAAGAGGCCGTGACTTGGAAATCGGCCTGCTGCAAAACGACGCACAGGTTTCATGGGATTCTCAGAAAAACCCCTTATTTTACACAATATGTTTAAAAAATACAACACGAAGGCCCAGAAAAACATCACGTTCCAAGCCGTTGTTTTGCAGGCACTTACGGCGAAACGCCCCCCTGACCGTCGGTTATTTTCAACACAGGCCCTTGACAGCCCCGACGCCCGCCTCGGCGAAGCGGAAAAGAATCCGCGACCTAACACGTTCCACAAGAAGGGATTAGCGCGACAACATGACCGAGTGCGCACATTCGCGATTTCTTTGGCACGCGGTTTGCTGATACAGAGGGCAGAGAGGGGGAGTGCCCCGTGGGCCCGGTTCGCGGCCCGGCACTGCCCGCCACACTGTCTTAGCGACCTCTGAGGGGGGTCACAGGAAACATCGCGGCTTGACGTGCGGCAACCTGGGCGACTTGGGAGGTCCTCGGGCTCACTGCGCTTGACGTCTCGCCATCTCTCTCTTCGCACAGGACATGTGTTGACTCATGGATCCGGTGGATTCGCGCGCAGGCGCCAGGTGAGCGGCCGGCGTGTCTACCCGGATTCGCCGCGAAGACGAAGTCGACTTCATCAGGGACGCAACAGTTCTTTGGCACGGGATTAGCATTCAAAGGATTCCGCGGGACCCGTCCGGGCGCGCGGCGCCGGTCCTGGAGCGGAGGGGAAGCCTTATGGAGCAGACCGCGGAAGAACGGAAACGGGCAAACAGCGGATAGCTTCTGACGGGGTGAAAGGAGAGCGAAGGAGGGAATTCGCAGCCGCTATTCACGTGGGGGTTCATGTCATCTTTCCTGTGGTAAAGGAGGTTATTGCGGCAGCACGTCATTGGGAGAAATCGGAAACACCCGGGGGTTCCCCGGGACCTTAATTGGGAGGATCGGAGATGAAGAAGGGACTTCTTGTACTGGGATTGGTAGCGCTTTTCGCGGGGTCGGCGGTGGCCGTCAGCGGGGCGCTCGGCGGGTACGTCTATACCGACGTTCGCGTTCAGACCGCGAGCGCGGGTTACCCGCTCGAGATCTGGCGCCTCGAACTGGACACCGACTGGAGCATCCTGACCGGTGAGACCAACAGCGACAACGTGCCTTGGGGCACCCAGAACACCTACGGCTGGCAGGACGGCTACGAGGGCTGGCAGGTGGAGGTGTGGGACCCGCGGAGCGGAGGCGGCACCGGCAAGGTCCTCGTGAGCGTGATATCGGACGGCTCGCCTCCGGGGACGGGCGGCGGGGCCCTCAGCTATGGTCAGCCGTGGAACCAGATGCTGGTGACGCCTGGGGGCGGCGCGCAGACCCAGGTCCACGACGGCGAGGTCATAGAAACTGAGAAGATCGAGAAGCAGGTCAGGGTCCCGAACGACACGTGGCTGCCCGGCACGGACGCGAACGGTCTGGGCTTCATTACCCAGGCCAACACCGCGACCTGGATTTCGGCTATCAATTACTTCTACGACGGGAACAACAACGGCGTGATCGACAACGACGGCACCGAAGTCAAGCTCCTGGGTTACCCCGCTCTGGGTACTGGGCAGGACATGGAGTTCGGCGCGGACGACTGTCTGTATACCGCCTCGAGGCCCGCTGCGGGCTGGCCGAACTACTACGTGGCGGTCTCGCGCA
>Ga0307377_10008912_pt1 | contig 10112 bp, 14 predicted proteins | sample TR3MG_FD_202535 | JGI IMG/M metagenome (GOLD analysis project Ga0307377, IMG submission 202535) | Soil microbial communities from Risofladan, Vaasa, Finland - TR-3 | ecosystem: Environmental > Terrestrial > Soil > Coastal area > Acid sulfate soil | place: Finland: Risofladan, Vaasa | collected... | reverse complement strand
TAATATTATATACTAGAATGACTATAGGTGCATTTTATATGTTTCCTAATATACTTATTGATATAGCAAATGGGCATATGAGTAAATTAATTCCATTAATTAAAGAAATTAAAAAAAATTGGCCGCATATAAATTTAATGGTAGGCAATGTTGCTAACCCAGAAACTTTTGTTAATTTAGGTATGGCGGGAGCTGACTATGTGAGAATTTCAATTGGAAGCGGGCAAGGTTGTACAACAGCAGCAAACGTATCTATTAATTATCCACTTGGATCTTTAATTTCTGAATGCTATGAATTACGTAAACAATATGGACTTAAAACAAAGATAGTTGCGGATGGAGGTATGCGAAATTATTCAGATATTATTAAAGCTCTAGCGCTTGGAGCAGATTTTTGTATGTGCGGATCTATTTTTAATAAATCTATTGAATCAGCAGGGTTCAATTATCTCTGGAAAATACGAATAAATAATAAAATGGCTGAAACTCTTTGGAAATGGGGGTTTCCAATTAAAAAGAAATATAGAGGAATGAGCACGAAAGCAGTACAAAGAAATTGGGGAAAAAGTAAATTAGTTACAGCAGAAGGAATAACAAAATATCAAAAAGTTGAATATACGCTTGGACAATGGACAGAAAACTTTAAAGATTATTTAAGATCAGCAATGAGTTATTGTAATGCAAAAACATTAAGCGATTTTATTGGAAAAGCACAATATGTTTTTATTACAGACGCATCGCGCAAACGTTTTGAGAAATAATATGATGTAATTTATAAAAAATAATATTAAAAATGGCTGTAATTTTATATAATAATGGTATCACCGAAGACTATAAACCTATTAATAATGTGTTTACAGAAAATGAAATTATTAAACTTTTTAGCGAATTTAATGAAATTAAAACATGTAGATTAATAACTGTTATCAATACTTGGTGTATTTATGGAAACAAATATAATCTAGATGATTATAATCATATTGCCTCTGTTATTGCCAAAGAACCTATATATACACACGCAATGTTTGTTCATGATTCTGAAATAAACCCTGAATGGAATGCAACCGACAATGTACTATATAAGGGATATAATGAATTCAATTTAACAATTAAAAAATTGATTGAAGATGTCGCTTTAGATATTATCAAAGAAATGGAGAATCCTGATTTATTTAATAATGAAATCGAAAACATAAATGATATTCTTCCTCAATTAGAACCAATTGGTTCTACATATGATAAACGTGTGTTATTTTCATTTAATCCTGATAATCAAATGTCAAATTTTTATAAAAATGATGAATTTTATCAATTTTCTAAAAGAGTTTATCGATATATAACAGAAAACAAACAAACTAAAGAACCATTTACAATATATTCTGATAACAAAGCTATTATTATTATCGAAACATCAAAAGTTAAAACATTTTTGAACACAATGCTTTTAAAATTTCAAAGCAGAGAAGATTATGAAATTTGTACGCAGTTAACAAAAATAATGAAAAATTGGGCAAAATTTGATAAGCCAAAAAGAAAAACAAGAAAACAAAACGATCCACCGAAGTAAAAATCGATGAATAATAATGGAAATATACTTATAAATCAAATTATTGCAGATGGTTCTTCTTTTTATTTCAAAGAATTAGTTCCTCTTTGTGTTCATGATGATCATTCTCAATTACTTACTAAAAATAAAGATAATATTTTTTGGTCTTCTATAGATTTAAGTATTAATATTTTAGTTAATAATAAATTTAAAGATACAGATATATATTATGACCACGGAAGACTTGGAATAGGCCGCAATCCTTTATTTAATTATGTTGTTGATCTTGCAGTTCCTAAGAATACAAGGATGACGGCATTTCATGTAGGCGATGGATCATTTGGATTTTCAATGGGTAATGGAACTGGTTCAGGATTTCTTCCAGAAATAATAGGAATAGGCAGCAACGAAATAGATGCAGGATTGTGTTTTATAGGAGTTGCTGGCAATAACTTAGAATCAAATATTCCTCTTATTATATTAGATGGTAGAAATACATATGGGCAAAAATTAAGTAATCGACCAATAGTCGGCATAACATCTGGAAATTATTATGAATATGTACTATTAATAGATTCATCGGGTAATATAAATATAAATGGAAATGTAAATACAAATGATGTAATACTAAACGGAATATCTCTTTTAGATATGATAGAAGAATTGCGTAAAGAAATAAAGTATTTAAAAACTAAAATAATATGAAAATAAAAAAATTACAAACGCATAATGTTATTAAATCTTATATTACTCTTATTGATAATATTTGTTATTATATTATTATCTCGTCAATTACAAAAATTTTCACCGGATAGTTATATAATTCCTTTGTGTAATTTTAAAATTTTAAATCCAAGTTTTGAAATACGTGAATCTATTAAAATAGCCCGATACAGTATTATATCAAAAAATAAAGATAGATATTTTCGGGATTTTCCAATAGGATTTAGTTTTTATTCTAATGAAAAATTTAGATCAAAAATAAAAATAACATATACAATTACAGGAGATGATGAAATTGAAGTTATTTATGATAGAATAGTTGAATTCAATGAAACTATGACTAAACATATTTATTACATAAACGATGTTATTGTAGGTTCAATTGATATTGAAATTTATACAAATTCATATTACGGAACTCCAACTATATTATTTGAGCTTTTACAGAATAATATGTGTCACATGGATAAGGAGCATAAACTCGAGATAGTATTTCCAGATTAATTGTTAATTTTTTGTTAAAATATTTTTTTATTTCAGAAATTATGGTTATATTTATATAGAATTTAACACATAATTATGAAAAGGAAAACAAAACCGGCCAAAATAATTAAAAATCACTGTCATACTCTTGACACAGATATTCGCGTAATGGTTTCTGCTCTTTTATTGAAATATGATAAGAGAATTAACCCTAATTTAATAAAATCATATGTAGTTGAATGCCAACGAGGCAGAGCACATTGTAAAGAAAATGTGATAACTGTTCCACGTTGGGCTCATACTAGAGGAAAAGGTTACTTTAAGTATTATGTTGCTCATGAATTATCACACATTATATCTTGGAGAAAATATCGTAATGATGCTCATGACAAACATTTTTACGAAGTATTCAAGAGACTTTGTCCCGAGGATACACAATTTCATGAATTGGGTTACAAGAAAAGATCTGGAGTAAGTTTTGGTGTAAAAGGAGAACTTGAAAAAGCTCTTATATTTAAATACGGTGAAAATTACACATATTACAAAAAATAATTGCTCAAAAATTTTCTTATGTCAGAAAAATTGATTATATTTATTCTATAGAAATTAATAATTATGGACATTAAACATCTCGAAACACAGTATCTTAAAGCTAAGGTTGCATACTATGATGGTACTCCTATTATGTCGGATGCCGCTTTTGATGTTCTGGAGAAGGAACTTAAAGCCAATGGTTCAAAGGTAATCGAACAAGTAGGATCAAAACGTAAAGATTTTGATTTTCCGCATCCAACTCCAATGCTTTCTCTCTCAAAAATTCAAACTGAAGAAAATAATTATCAAGAAAAAGAATTTGAATCTTGGCTATCAAAAAGATTTCAAAAAATAAATGAATCTGTTTTGCATATGTTTTATATGCCAAAATTTGATGGTAGCGCAATAAATATTATTTATAGAAATAACACACTTGAGTCTGTACTTACACGTGGAGATGGAAAATTCGGAAAAGATGTTACTGATAGATTTGTAACATATCTTCCAAAAATGATTGAACTTGAAGGCGCAGAAGATATAATTGAAATTCGTTGTGAAGCTGTAATGGCTAAATCAATATTTCAAAAGAAATATGCCGATAAATTTGCCAATGCTCGTAATATTGTTGCTGGTATCATTGGTAAAGATGATATCGATGATGAAATGATTGCAGATTTAACATTAATGCCAGTTCAACTTTTGGTTAATGGAAAATGTGAAGATTTGTTTTTGATTAAATCAATTACTAATGATTATCCGATTTTTCCTGGAACTTATCAAATAGCCGTCGTTCCTCCTACTACTAATAGATATGTTGAAGTGCTTAAAATGTGGGAAAAGAATAGAGAAGAATTTAATTTTCAACTTGATGGAGTTGTATTTTCTCTTCCATATGAATATAGACAATTACTTGGTGAAAATGAACACTCACCTGAATGGGCAATTGCGATAAAATTCGTGCCAGATGAAGTCGTTACTCCGGTTATTGGTATAAAATGGAATCTTGGAAAAACGGGTGAATTAACTCCGGTTGTTTGTCTTAAACCTGTAACTCTTGCGGGAACAACCGTTAAAAGAGCCTCTGGATATAACGCAGGTTACATAATTAATAACAGACTCGGAGAAGGTGCTTTTGTGGATATTCACAAAAGTGGGGACATAATTCCCGAAATAGGGAAAATACATAATCCTGGCAGAGTTGATGAACTTCCTAAAACATGTCCCGCTTGTGGTGAAACTCTTACGTTTGATGGCATACATCTTATGTGCAACAACAATGAATGTGTTGGTCGTATAGCTCGTAAACTTGGAGCTGCAGCAAGTATGCTTGATCTTAAAGGCATAGCAGGAAAAACACTTGAACCTTTTGCTGAAGATTTCAAGAACATGTATGAACTTTTTGTTTGGGTACTTATGTATGGAAACAGTGCTAAAAAATATAAACTAGATGATGGTAGTTTAATTCCAGTTATCGAAGCCTACGGAATAAAACACGGTTCACGTTCTCATGAAATTTTTGTGAATGCATTCAAAAATATTCAGTCACTTACGTGTGCTCAGGTAATCCTTATGATGGGGTATGATGGTGTTGGAAGAAAGCTTTCAGAACAAGTCGCTAAAGAGTATTGTGGTCTTGAGCCTGATTATAAAGGACATGAAAAAGTACTCGTAGAGATGTTTAAAGATGAAGATATAAGATCCTATATCCTTAACGCTGTGACTGTTCTCGAATCACTTGGTGTATCGATCGATAAACCTGAGACTAAAGGAGATGGTAAGAGTACAGTGTACGTGTGTCTGACTGGTTCGCCAAAAAACTTTGGTTTTAAGACAAAAGAAGAGTTTATCTCTCAATTCTCAAATGTTGAAGAAGTTTCAGTTACAGACGCAAAATGTAATTATCTTATAACGGATGATTTGAATTCGAATAGCGGTAAAATGAAAGCCGCTGAGAAGAAAGGTGTTAAAATAGTAACGTATGAAAATTTTAAAATATGAAAATGTTATCTGATGGAACTGCTGTAATCGATAGAACTTTCTATTATCTTCTTGATTGGAATGAACGCAATTCATGGGAATTTATAAAGAAGAATTTTGGAAAAATGAGACTTATGGATTTAACTATTGAAGAATATATAATTCTTTGGAAAGAAGCAACAGAAAAAGACACTAAATATTTAAAACTAAAATAATGAAAAAATTGATTTATAAATGGGCAAAGTCTTTTATAGAAAAACACGATAACAAAAGAAAAGAAAAAACTGGTCTTGCTAGAGTTGAGACACAAATGAAACTTGATAAACTTATAAGTGAATTTTCCCAAAAATATCATGAAGAAGTTATCAACAAATTCAAGGAAACCGTTAAGCCTAAATTTCAAATATGTGAATTTGTAACCACAAATTGGTATGGGCCCGGCAGAGGGTGGGACGGTTCAATGAGCATGTTACAAGCACACACTCCGTTTAAAGGTCCAATTGATGTAGAGATACTTACAGTACTCTTGGATTCCTGTGAGATAAGTGAAATAATTTATGAACTTAAGAACAGAGGAGAGTTTGATAACAAATATACTGACATTAGCTATTCATCTTTTAAAAGAATTGTTGATGGCCATCGAAGAAAATTCGACATATCATGGGCCTATATGATTAAAGTTCCTGGTGATGATCATCAATATTGGAAATATTCGATAAGAGAAAACAAATTTTTGAAATTGAAATCTGATGAAGCTAAGTGGAGCAAAAAAGCTTACAAAAATCAGATCGAATCAAATAGACTCTATGAGGAAAGAAAAGCTCTTGAGGAAAAGATAAAAATACAGATTGAAAAAGCAAATCATATAAAAGTAATTACATACGGAAAATAATTATGATAAAACAATTTGAACATGATTACGTAGGATGGAATGGAGTTCGTTCCCGTTGTAACGTTATGATTTTTTCAGATGATGGAGAACATTTAGTCTGTTTTGAAAATCTTGGAATAGGAGTTTCAGTTACAAATGCATCTGAATTAATTGCTACACAAATAGTAGCTAAATGTAATCTTGATCCCCAAGATTGTCGTTTCTTTGAGACATACAGAGAATATGATAATGAGACTTTTGATGAAATTGAATATACTTGGCATATATTTAAATCTCAAAGTGGTAAAGAATATTGGGAAGCAAAAAGACCGGTCTGGAAACCTGGGCCAGAACATATAAAAGATATGTTTTTAAGATAAAAATTATGGCAATACTATGTATCGATTTTGACGGGACATGTATAACACATGAATACCCATTAGTAGGAAAAGATATAGGAGCAGTTCCTGTTTTGAAGAAATTGGTTGAAGCAGGACACCAGCTAATTTTATTTACAATGAGAAGTAATCTTGAAGGAATATCTCCAGTTACAGAAAAAATAGAAAATGGTGGTCTTCAGGATGCTGTAAATTGGTTTAAAGATAATGATATTCCTCTTTTTGGAATAAATGAAAATCCAGGTCAAAAAGATTGGACAAGTAGTCCAAAAGTATATGCCCATTTTTATATCGACGATGCGGCAATAGGATGTCCTGTCATATATGATACAACAATTTCTTTACGACCATTTGTAGATTGGAAAGTACTTGAAGAAATATTAAATCAAATTGGCTTAATTTAAAAAATATATAATATAAAGATTTAATGATTAAAAATCTTGTTAAAAATCTTTATTCTCAAGATTGGATAAAACATCTAATTCGTGCCGGAACTGTTTATATTGTAGGGGGTTCAGTTCGTGATGCTCTTATGAATAAAAGCCCCAAGGATATCGATATTGTCGTTGAAGGTCTTGGTATAGATGATGTTAAAGAAATGTTAAAGCATTTTGGAAAAACAAGTCTTGTAGGACAATCATTTTCAGTAATAAAATTTCGTCCTAAATATCATAAAGGTGAAGATTTCGATATTGCGGTACCTCGTATAGATAGAAAAATCGGAACAGGTCACAAAGGTTTCGAAGTTTCGACAGAAGGTGTTACAATAAAAGAAGATCTTAAACGCAGAGATTTCACAATAAACTCAATTGCAGTCAACATTAAAACTGGTGAAGTGCTTGATCCTTTTGGAGGAAGAAAAGACATTCAAGCAAAGTTGTTAAGAGCTACAGATAAAAATGCGTTCGTTGAAGATCCGTTAAGAATAATGCGTGCAATTAACTTCGCTGCTCGTTTTCGATTCGATATCGAACCTGAAACTTTGAATTTAATGAAGAAATATTCAAAACTTCTTAAAGAGATAAGTGGAGAACGTATACTTGAAGAGTTTGAGAAAATTCTTCATAAAGGAGGCAGCACTCGAGTTGCGTATGATCTAATCGAAAAAAGCGATATAGACATGGCATTGTTTGGGCAAAAAATAAGTAAAAATGGATTTGAATACTTTGACGAACTTGATCCGGTATCATTTTATTTTGTTCTTGGAAATCTTGCAAATAAATCGCCGGCTAAATTCTATCGAGAAAGACTTAAAGGTGAAGCACACATGATTAAAGCACTTGAAATCCTTGAAAAATACTTTTCAAAAATTGATAGTTCAAAACCTGAACAAGAAAATCGATGGAATGTGTTTCTTATGTTAAAAGCTGCTCCTATTCTTAAAGATGTTGATGTACTTCCGAAAGAAGCTGTAAAGATAATTGAGATGATGAAAGCTAAAAAAATTCCAATGAAATTAGGGATGATTCCTGTAAACGGAAACGATTTAAAAGAGTTATTATCTATAGATGGAACAGAAGTAGGCGATGCAATATATTCAATGTATCGGGCGGCGTTAATGAATAAATTTAATTGGAAAAGCAGAGAAGATACTATTAAATATTTGAATAATATAAGGGATGAAAAAATTAGTTAAAGAAAATTTACATAGAAATAAAAAATTTATTTTTAAAAAGTATATTCCAACAGGAAAATGGAGGTCGTTTGAGCCCCAAAATAATTATGACATTAAGTTAAATGGAAAGGTGGTGGGTAATATTTCAGAAATAAGAACTATAGGATCAATTAAAAGCGAAAATGAACATAAATTTGAAATAGGATTTATGGTAAATAAAAAAGATCCAATGGAAGATGGCAATCCTAATTGTTCATGGAAATGGGTAAGATTAAAACATAAGTTTGAAAGTAGTGAAGAAGCTAAAAAATTTATTTCAGGTAATACCATAACTCTATTAAATAAATTTGATATTCGCCTAGACACAGAATAAAATAAAAAACAGAATATGATACGATTTAAACTTTTTGATGAAAATGATGAAAGCTACGATGATGAAAATACTCCGTACGTTTTGAATCTTGATTTTGAAGATGGTGAAAATGACTTTGACGAATGGGCAAATTCGAATCCATCATTTGATGCTTTTATGGAAAAAATGGAAACTAGTAATGCTTCTTGGTCAGGAGTTCATGATGGCACAGGCGGCACAGATAAAGATGGCATCGTTTATCTCGGGTTTTCATCATACGAAATTACAGATTTTCCTAAAGCGATTTCAATGTGGGCAGATTTTTTCCGTAAACACGGAAAGTTGATTGAGAAACCAAGAAAGAAATTAGTTAAAGAAAGTATGGAAGATCGCACAAATGATTTTGGAGAAATTCATATATGGGCTAAATCATCTCCACGTAGCGATCGTAAAATCTTAGATTTACTTAAGCAAATTTGGCCAGAATACGCTTCATACGCTGGCGGAATAGGAGGCAGTGGAATGAGAGTTTTTGTTATTGATGATCCAGAAGCAACAGTTGAAGAAGTATCAGACGTATTAGCTGAATATATCGAAAAAGGAATGATTAAATCAGTAGATTATTTGTAATATGAACTTAGAAAAAGCATATAAGATTTTTGCGATTCTCCAAGAAGTTGATGAAAACTTTTACATGGCAGGTTCTGCCCGTAGAGGTAAGAAAGAAGATTTGCATGATTTAGACGTTGTATATATGGGAGCAGAAACACCTAAAATTCCAGGCCAAGCAGCGTTTGTAAAAGGAAAAGACATCACACGGTATACTATTTTAGGTGAACAGGTCGATATATATCGTACTGATCTTGAAAGCTTTGGCGCAATGTTTTTGTTTTTAACAGGCCCTCAAGAATTCAACATTATAATGAGAGGAAGAGCAAAAAGAAAAGGGATGCTTTTAAATCAAAAGGGCCTGTATGATCGAGAAACTCGGGAATTTCTAGCTGGAGAAAACGAAGAAGAAATATTTAATGCTTTGGGTCTTGAATGGAAAGAACCAAGTTTGCGCGGAAAAAAGAAATAATAAGATCTTTAACAATCTTTTAACAGGTTCAATTTTTATAAGTCGAGCTTTTTGATTATATTTGTATTTAATAAACACTAATATTAAAGAAATGTGGACGCCCGTTAATGCATCTGATGATCAGATCAAAAAAATTTATAATAAGCATTTAAAATTTCCAGTATTCAACTTAAAATACGCATATGATGATGAAGATAATTTAGGCTTTGTGTCTTTTTATGTGTTATGTGGACATAGAGTTGAATATCAATTCAGAAAACAAAAGCCGTGTTTTGTAGAATTTCAAATGTTAAGCAGTAAAATACGATATGATATTCCATATCCTGAGGGTCCTATTTTTGATCGTTTAAAAAAATTAGGGTTAAAAGCTGAAAAGAATTTTTGGGCAGGTGGAGAAATTTAATGATTTACGAAAATGCAAACTTTTCTCCCGTGGCCGAACTATATTAGGAGCGTCCAATCTCTCGATAACAAACGTCTGGGCAAACAGCGTGTGGAGGCGTATCAAATTATCAATATTCTCGAAAACAAA
>Ga0307377_10008911_pt1 | contig 10114 bp, 16 predicted proteins | sample TR3MG_FD_202535 | JGI IMG/M metagenome (GOLD analysis project Ga0307377, IMG submission 202535) | Soil microbial communities from Risofladan, Vaasa, Finland - TR-3 | ecosystem: Environmental > Terrestrial > Soil > Coastal area > Acid sulfate soil | place: Finland: Risofladan, Vaasa | collected... | reverse complement strand
TTTATCTTGTGCATGGTCTAGATGCCTATAATTCAAGGATAAGAAATGAATAGAAGAAAATTTCTCAAAAAATAGAAGTATTAACCGAAGTGTTAACCGAAATATTGAAATAACCCCTAATTGGTGTATCATATATAGGAACCCCCCATGCCCACATATACGTACCTCTGTACGGACTGTCAAGTTTATTTTGAACAATTTTCCCACATTTCAGATTATCAAGAACAAGAAATCTGCCCAACCTGTAAAACTATAAAAAATGTAATTCGTGCTCTTGGTTATGATGTTTCTACAATCCACCAGAATGTTATAGCGGGAGAAAATGATATAACTTTAGGACAGCTTGCCAGCAGAAATACCAAAAAAATGAGTCGGGACGAGAAAATAGATAAATTCTACGAGCAAAATAAATATAGATATGAGGGAGCAGACTCAGATTTGCCTAACGGTATGACAAGGATTTCCAAAAAAGACAAAGACAGCGTAATGAAAAAAATAGAAAAGAAATTTTAAACAAAGGAGATATTATGGTTGAACACAAACGTATTAAAATAAGTGAATTAGATGAAAGCATATATCGTCCAAACAACACGACAGTATTAGATCCTGACAATAGTATTGATCCCATTACCACGATTTACACAATTCTTGGCAAACATGATGAGTTTGACGTTGATGGCTTTCCTATTTTGAACGACACCGTTTATGAGCAAGCCACCGGAAAACGTCTTGTAAAAGCAGAAACATTTGACGTGGCTTATGCTAAAAAGACATTTAATGGTAATCGATATCACTATTATATCAAAATAAACCAACGGGGTGAATTATATAATCCTAATGGGTTATTTGAAGGCGGAACCCAAAGAAAGACAAGGCAAACTGGAGAACCGGTCTGGCAGTTTAGAGAAATAAATATGCGAGTTTTTGATTTGTATCTTTCTTTTTTGAAAACTAAAAATATTGCATGGCTTAAAAATGCTGAACGGGCCTATAAATAATCAAACCATGGAGAAAATAATGGCGATAAAACTAACACAAAACGAAAAATATATTATACAAGGACGATTACACAATGGGGATAGCGTGAAAGATATTGCTAACTCTATCAATAGACACGCCCAAACTGTTCAAAATTTTATTGATAATCAACTTGATAATATTTACGAAACAATAACCAAGGTACAATTAGAACAATCTCAACAAGATCCTCCCGACAAGAAGAAATCTAAAAAAACACCTAAACGAAAACCACTTAATGAAGGATTTATTAGCAAAACTGGCGGAGGTAATAAAGGAGTAACTATTAGTACGGATGCTGCTTCCTCCCAATCTGACCACTATAAATCTCAATATCCTACGGAACTTGCTAGAACGGTTCGTGGAAATTTGTATGATATTAATAACCAGGAAGTAAAAAAATAGGAGAATATATATGTTACGTCGTACATTTGCTAAAACAATTTTGGCTGCCTGTTCTATTCCATTATGGCCATTTCCACAGGTTAAAGAAAGACTAAATAATTCTGATTTGATTAGGAAATTACTTAAAGAAGGAAAAGACTTTTCAATCAGCAACAAGGAATGTGGGTGGAAATTCAATATAATTAGACGTAAACCGGGGGTGAATAGGAATAAATTATTTATAGAGGCCGAACAACAACTCCGACAACGCAAATTACCACATGAAAAATATTTACAAGATATGGAACACGGTAAGAGGACAGATAAACGTCAAAGTAAACATAAAACCAATTGGTATCGATTTAAAATTTCTAACAAATGAATAAATATCAATCTATCTATTCACCAAACAAAAGCATTAATGCCACCCAATATATTTGTGAATTACTCTGTCAAAAAAAAGCCGATTTTGACAAGATCCGACTTCCCATGAAATTCTGGAATTCTATGCCGACATGGGACCGATATTTCAAAAAAAATCTCAGAAATGTGGCTAAGCTCTTGAAAAAGTATGACGAGAGGGCTATAATTAATGTGTTGAGAAGCGAGAAATTTGGCAGGCGATATTCTATCTTTACAGATTTTGCCGAACAACTCATACAAAAAGAACAGGAAAAAATAGATTTGGCCAAGGCAGTGGAAAAAAATGTTGTGGTGAGACCAGACATAAACCAAAAACCACGCCCCCAAAATATAAAGCGGGGAATTTTGAGTAAACTGTCAGAATTAGACTAAGAGGATTTCAGAGGATTTTATGGGAAAAAAGAAGACGGATAGTGTGGAACAAACTATAGCTAAGAACTTTGGTGATAATATCTTAGTTAGTGGGCACAGTTTAATAGAACGACAAAATATCGTTATTCCCGTTAGTCCTAAACTAGATTTAATATTGGGTGGGGGTATACCTGAAGGTTCTATGGTAATTTTTACTGGTCACCCAAAATTTGGCAAAAGTGTGTCTGCTTTAGATTTTGCCTCAACATGTCAACAACCAAAATATGGTGGAGAATTTTGTCCAAATGGCAGAGACGTATATTATTACAACGTCGAGGGGCGATTAAAAAAGCGTGATTTATTAGGTATTCCAAATCTTAATTTAGATAAATTCCATATTATAGAATCTACTCCTGGTAAAATTTTGCATGGAGAAGAATATTTACAAATCGCTGACACTCTGATTAACAGTAAGGTTGGCACAGTACATATTATTGATTCTTATTCCGCCCTATGTACAGAAGCAGAATTAACTTCTGGCATGAACCAAATGCAGCGGGCAGACGGTGCCAAATTATTGTCTAAATTTTGTCGTAAAATAGCAAATGTTATACCAGTAAATAAAAGTATTGTTATTGGAATTACTCACTTAATGGGTAATCCGACTGGATATGGTAAAGCATTTAAAGAAAAATCTGGACAATCAATAGCATATCAAGTAGATGTTAAATTATATGCAACTGCAATGCGGGCATGGAATGATAAAAATGAACAACAAATTGGACAAGAAACAGATTGGCAATGTGTCACTTCTCCAATAGGTCCACCTGGAAAAAAAACCACAAGTTATATTAGGTATGGAGAAGGAATAGACAAACTACAAGAAATAATGACTTTATCGATTGACTTGGGTATTATTAAACAGGGTGGAGCATGGTATAGTTTTGAGTTTATAAAAGGTGACGACAAACCAAAAGCACAAGGATTGGAAAATGTAAGACAAAAATTATTAGATAATCCTAACTGGACAGATAAACTTAAAGATCAAATTAAGTCACTCCTATGAACGTTAAAGATTTAGATGGAAATATATCGCGGTGGAAATTAACAGGACATACTGTTGGAATTCAAAATAGAGAAGGTAGATCAAAATATCACTTATCTGCACGACAACTATTACGAAAGGTTTACCCAACCCTACAAATATTGGAAGAAGTAGGAATTCAAATTCGTCAGGGAACTACTTGTTATCTTGATTTTTTTCTTCCATTAATTAAGACATGTGTAGAGGTTCATGGTGAGCAACATTATAAATTTATTCCGTTTTTTCATACCAACAAGATTGACTTTTTAAGACAACTTGGACGAGATAGGGATAAAGAAGAGTGGTGTAATATCAATAATATAAGTTTTATAGTATTAAAATATGACGAATTAGATAAATGGAAAGAACAAATATGAGAATTCATCCAATGAGACTATTAGTTGATGCCCTAAATAAAGAATATCGTAATACGTCCAACAATCCCAACCCATGGGAATATTGTCATGATCATAGGACTATAGTGAGATATGAAGAACCTCAATGGCCTTGTCTTCCACTATCTAAATGGGAAAAAATATTAGGATGTAGGGATTATTCACATTTGCAATTTTCAGAAGAGATAGCAAAAATTAGCAACAATTGTGTTATTATCAAAGATGACAAATATGCAAAAATGATAGAAGATACACTTAAAAAACTAAACATAAAATATATAGTAGAATTGTGTTAAAATATTATGAATTGCCCGATAAACGAACAAACTGGCGACGGTAAAACTGTAGGTAGATGTTGGTTTTATCTTAAGGATGACATTACTTGTCCTAGGCATGGAAATGTTGGTGTAGAAATAGAATATTTTATTAAAACGGGCAAAACCACTTTGGAAAATACAATGAGAAAACGTAAGGGTATGGAAATTTTAGGAACATAAATGAAAACTATTGACGAAAAACTAACCAATCTTAACGCCATTTTGGACGAATACGAAACCCTCAATGGATTGCCAAAGTTCCAAAGTAACGAACTTAGTAATGAAATTAACGATTATTTAACCATGGGTACTGATCGTCTGGAAAAACTACACATTAGTGACTGTGGTAATATAGCGGTTAGATTATCCCAACAATCTTTCCACATTCAGAGAGCATATAATCGAGAAAAAGCGACTGTTACTTCTATGACGATAGCACTAAACAAATGTATTGCCCAACATATCAATAATTATAGCACCTATCTTAAGTACGACATTATCGTGGCATCAATCGTTAATGAGAACGAATATGCTCGCACACTTCAAACTATAATCGCACGGGCAACACAACGAATGAATCGACTGTATTCTTTATCTACAAATTTAAGCGATGTAAGCAATAAATTCTTGGCAATACAAAGAGCAAAAATATCAATAATCCACAGCACCGGTAATTAAAGGAGATCTAATGGATATTGTAAATAACTTTAAAAACTTAACACCAAAAGATCAGAAAAAAGTAACCAATTTAATTCAAAAACTATCCAACAAAACAGACTACCAATCTGAAAATACGTCTGGAAAACAGGATAGATCAGTTCGTCGTCCCCCAATGACACAAATTAAAAAAGTATCACAACAAGGTACTCCAGGACAAAAAATAGGACGAGAATCCAAGGTGGATCAACGATCGGTAATGCAACCCCACAAAACACATGCTCAAGTAGGCACAGTTGATATAACCATACCTATAGACGCTGTTGATCGTCCCAACTTATTTGTTGAACAAGCTGAAAAACTTATTGGCAAACAAGGACTTAACGCCCATAAATCTGATGTAAAAATAGATCAAAAACTTTCAGGAAAAAACAATGTAACTTCTCGCGGCGACAGAAGCGAACTGGTTAATGCCAAATGTAGGAGTTGTGGAACCGTTTGGGAAGTGTCTCATAAATTAGTACAAAGAGACGAAGACGGAATTAGGTTTGTGTGCGATAACTGTCAACGGGGCAAATAACTAAATGATATTACACGATGTAGCTGCCGAACGAGCTATTTTAGCTGGCCTCTGTCAATATGGAGATGTCGCATATTACGATATTATTGATTTCGTCCAAGAATCTACGTTTCACGAAGAAATTAATCAAGCTATTTTTAAATGTCTCAAACACGTCTTCGACAATAACGATAATGTTAAAATAGATGTTCCAACTCTTCTTTCGTCTGCTCAAGATTTGGGGTTAGAATACTATTTTGCTAAAACAAATGATTTACAACACCTACAGGCTATACTTACGTTTCCCGTTGAGCTTAGTAATATTAGAAGACTTGCGGCAAAAATACGTAAGCTTGAAATATCAAATTTATTACACCAACAGTTAGGACTCGCACAAGGGAAATTATTAGATGTAACAGGTAATGAAAGTATAGCACAAATTCTAGGAATTGCGGAAGATGCTGTATTTAACTTTACTTCTCTATTAAATGACGATGATAACGAACCAACTAGATTAGGGGAGGGAATTTTAGATCACATAAAATATTTAGAAGAAAATCCTGTAGACCAGATTGGAATTAGTACTGGTTTTCCGACTTATGATAATGCTATTGGGGGTGGTCTGAGATCTGGAACCATTAATATAATAGCTGCACGTAGTAAAATTGGAAAAAGTATTATTGCTTCTAATATTGCTTATCATATTGTCAAACAACTAAATATCCCGGTATTAAACTGTGATACCGAAATGACAAAAGAAGATCAAATATCACGAACATTGGCCATGATGTCAGAAACATCGATTAGTTTAATAGAAACCGGACAGTTTGGCCAATCACCTGAAACTAAAGCAAAAATATATAATGCATCACAAGAACTGCAACAACTACCGTACTTCCACAAGTCAGTAGCGGGCAAACCATTTGAAGAAATCATTGCCATAATACGTCGCTGGATTACTAAACATGTTGGAATAAATGATGATGGTAGTGCTAAACCATGTGTGATAATTTATGATTATCTTAAACTGATGCATAGTAACGAGATTAAAGATGGTTTACAAGAATATCAAGCTTTAGGATTTATTATGTCCACCTTGCACAATTTTTCTGTTAGATATAAACTTCCTGTTTTAGCATTAATGCAACAAAACCGTGAAGGAATTTTAAAAGAAGATACCTCAACAGCCAGTTCTTCGGATAGAGTGGTATGGTTGTGTAGTAATTTTACAATCTTGAAGAACAAAAGCGATGAAGAAATTGCAGAAGACGGCCTAAATAACGGAAACAAAAAATTAGTACCAGTAGTTACACGACATGGAGAAGGTATGCAGTTTGGTAATTATATTAATTTAAATATGAAGAGTTGGTGTGCTAAAATCATTGAGTTAAAAACCAAATTTGAACTTGAAAAAAATAAACAAATACAAAACGGTGAACCAATTGATTTCTAACAAACAATACGATACCCAAACACTAAACAATCTTAGCCGTAGGGTGATGAATCGTTGGGAAGATTTACTTCAACAATTAGATATCACAGATTATTACCAAAATCACAATTATATTACTTCTATTTGCCCAATTCACAATGGAGATAACAACACCGCCCTCAACCTATATATTAATGAATCTAACGGCTACCCACCGGGAATGTGGTCTTGTAATAGCCACAATTGTCAAGATGTTTTTGGTAAGGGTATTATCGGTCTAACCAGGGGAATTTTATCACAACAAAAGTTAGGATGGTCAGCACCTAAAGATAAAATAGTGTCTTTTGAGCACTCTGTTAACTATCTTTTAAACTTCCTCAAAACCGACTATCTTTCTCTTAAATCGTCTGGGCAAAACGGCAACCAATTATTTACACAGCAAATTAACAACATTTTTGCACGTCCCAACACTATTAATCCCTACAATATCACTAGAGATAGCGTCAGAGCAAAACTGGATATTCCGGCACAATATTATCTTGACAGAGGATATTCTTCTATTATTTTGTCGGCTTATGATATTGGACTATGTACAGATCCGTCCAAAATGATGTATAATAGGGTTGTAATTCCGATTTACGATGGTGACTACAACTACGTAGGGTGTACTGGACGATCTATTTTTGAAAAATGTGAAAAGTGTAAGCAGTATCATAACCCGCAAAAAGAATGTAGTGACAGACGATATCCAAAATATTTGCATAGTTCAGGATTTCAAAAAACAGCACATCTATACAACTACTGCAATGCTAAGGAGTATATCAAAAAATCACAAACAGCAATTTTGGTAGAAGGACCATCAGACATATTTCGGCTTGAAGAGGCAGGATTACATAACGGTGTGGCAACTTTAGGATTAAGTTTAAGTTTCCAACAATTACAATTACTTAATAGTTCTGGTGCTTTATCTTTAGTGGTAGTATTTGACAACGACGACAATCAATCTGGACAAAATGCTATGAAAAAAATCCAAGCACAACTAAGCCGTTTATACAGACTATATTTCCCCACCATTGCCCAAAACGATGTCGGGGATATGAGAATAGACGAAATCACGAGCGATATATTACCTTATATTAATAAAATTAAAAAGGAGATGATATGAAGATTTTAGGAATTAGTGCTAAAAAAAGTGGAGGGAAAAATACGGCGGCTAATTTTATTTTAGGTGTTAATTTAATCCACTACGGAGTTGTTAGGGGTAGTTTTCAGATCTTGCCAAATGGACAACTTTATATTAGTGATATTTTTGGTGACGATAAAGAATGTGGTGTCTTAAACCAGGATTATTATACCGACGATACAATCCAATGGTGGCAAGACAATGTGTGGCCATTTATGAAAATCTACAGTTTTGCCACACCACTAAAACATTTATGTATAGATATTCTTGGACTGACATATGAACAATGTTATGGTACGGACGAGCAAAAAAATAGTTTAACTAATTTGAAATGGGAGGATATGCCAGGGTATGGTATTCCAACCATAAAAAGACAATACGAACATTGTGATGATGAAATAAAATATATTTATACTAATACTGGATTTATGACCGCTCGTGAAGTTATGCAATATGTTGGTACAGATATTTTTCGCAAAATGTATTACGACGTTTGGGTTAACACAACGATTAGACAAATTTTAGTAGAACAACCAGCAACGGCAGTTATTTGTGATGCTAGATTCCCTAATGAAATTGAGGGTATTAAAAAAGTGGGCGGAAAGATTATTAGGCTGACAAGATCTCCGTTTGAAGATGATGAACACGACAGCGAAAAAGCATTGGATAAAGAAAACTTTGATTGGGCAAATTTTGACGGGATAATAGATAATGCCGAAATGACAATTCCCCAACAAAATGAGGTAATGTATAACTGTCTGCGTCCATGGGGATATATACCAGAATTGGAAGAGTAAATGAAAAAAACAAACGAAATTATTAAATTAATTATTAGTAAATATGACGAAAATGAAGACGGATTATTTGAAGATTATTTGGCCAATGAACTATTTTTTAGAGAGCAGATGGAAAAAGAGCGTCGGGCCTTATGGTTGCGTAAAGACAAAATAGAAAAAGAGACCGATAAACAATTAAGCCAATTAAAACATGATGGTTATGAAATAATGGCAAAATGTCGTCATTGGAATATATCTTATTACCCCGATGCATCTGGCGGTAATGATTCTTTTTACGTTTGTAATGATTGTGGATTTGAAGACGGTTCTCGTATAGAGATGGGACGACGAATACAGAAAACAAAACCAGTTGAATAAATATTATGATAATAACCAATTTACGCAGTAGCTCAATTAACACTTTTAAATCTTGTCCTATGGCTTGGTTTTTGGAGTATAATTTAGGATGGGATAGCGGAGCAAATAAGGCGGCGGTTAAAGGAACAGTCGTTCATAAAGTATTAGAATTGTTGGCATTGCTAAAAAAGGCAGACCAGGATGGCAAAATAAGCATTCAAACCCAAACTACACCTGCCCGTCTCCATGTTAAAAATTATTTAACTACCAACCGGCTAATTGACAAATTAACAGGCAGTATTTATAATTCTTATAGAGATAAATATGATTTAAACTGGACAGCCCAAGACAAGAAAGATTGTGTAAACTGGGTAAATAAAATATTAGGTGGAGAATTTGATCCTCGGCACCATAATATTATAGATGCAGAATATTTTTTTGACATTGAAATTGTAGAATCATGGAGCGTTTATAAATATGAATTACCCAATGAAAATATCTTAAAAGGGTTTCTACATATTTTAGGTACTATAGATCTTATTATTAAAACTAAAACAGGTATTGAGGTTATAGATTGGAAAACCGGACAAAGAAAAGACTGGAATAAAGATACTAACGAAAAGAAAACCATAGATGATATTCGTAACGATATCCAACCCCGTATGTACCATTATGTTCTTTCTAAGAAATTTCCAGATCAACAAATTATCGTAACTATGGTCTATATCAACGACGGTGGAGAATTTTCTGTTTATTTTGACAAAAAAGACTTAAGCAAAACTAAAAAACTTATCCAACATTACTTCAAAACAATCCAAGGGGCAATCCCAATATGTCATAAATCGTGGAAGTGCAATAAATTCTGTAATTTTGGCAAGACGGGTTTTGACAATACTTCTGTTATTCCTCTTTTTAGCAACGACAAAATGTTTACAAAATGTGAACAAATGGAATACGTTCTACAGCACAAAACAGTAAATCAGGCTTTAACACATATGTGTAATGGTAGTTTGGAGGAAAATTTAAATGCATACCGACAAGGGTAAATTATGTTTTACAATTTAGAAAGGACAATTTATGAACGGTGGACGCAAGATTAATTGGAGCATTGTGGCCGTAATAGCTCCTATCGTTATGTGTATTTTTGGTTGGGCGTATTCAATTGAAAGTCGTTTATCG
>Ga0307377_10008910_pt1 | contig 10114 bp, 9 predicted proteins | sample TR3MG_FD_202535 | JGI IMG/M metagenome (GOLD analysis project Ga0307377, IMG submission 202535) | Soil microbial communities from Risofladan, Vaasa, Finland - TR-3 | ecosystem: Environmental > Terrestrial > Soil > Coastal area > Acid sulfate soil | place: Finland: Risofladan, Vaasa | collected... | reverse complement strand
AACTCGCCGGCTGGAATCTTGAAGAGTATTCTCTTGACAATTATCTATCGAGAGTATACTCTTGATGAATGAACCTAGACTCCACGATTTCGAATGAACCGGGAGAGGACGTCGGTGGTCCGCTCGCCGGGTTGCGTGAGGTCACTGACGCTCGCACCATGCGAGCGCTGTCACACCCAGTTCGAATTGCGCTCATTGAAGCGTTGAGTCTCTACGGTCCAATGACGGCAACGGAGGCTGGCGAGCGTATTCGCGAGTCTGCGACGACGTGTTCGTTCCATCTCCGTCAGTTGGCGAAATACGGTTTCGTGGAAGAGGCGGGCGGCGGCAAGGGACGGGCCCGCCCGTGGCGCATGAGTTCGATCGGCATGCACATTGAATCGAGTGAGGACGATCCAGCATCGGAAATCGCCGCCAGTGTGCTCGGCCGGCTGATTCGTGAACGCCAGTTCGGGCGTTATCGAACGTGGCTGGATACACGGTCGTCATTTCCAAAAGTCTGGCGCGACGCGGCGGGTGACAGTGAATTCGTGTTCTATCTCACTGCCGAAGAGCTGGAGGCGTTGGGTCAGGACCTGTTGGCATTCCTCATGCCCCGTTATCGTGAACGGGTGGTGGACCCCTCGCGGCGGCCCGCCGGTGCGGTGCCGGTTGAGATGCTCGTCTTCACCTTCCCGATCGAACTACCGACAACGCAGAGTTGAGCCGTGCGCAGACTGCCGGTCAACCTCACGCCACTTCGCCACCGTGGCTTTCGTCTGCTCGTCACGGGTCAACTGGCCTCCAACCTCGGTGATCTCTTCTACGCGGTTGCCCTGCCTTGGTACGTACTGGCCAACCACGGTGGTGCACTGTTGTTGGGTACGGTGCTCGCCGCCTACGGCATTCCGCGAACGGCGTTGCTCGCGGTGAGTGGTCACGCGGCCGATCGGTGGCGGCCCTGGAACGTCATGATGGTGGCGGATATCGTTCGTGCCGTTGGGGTAGCGGCCTTAGCGATTGTCGCGTACTCGGGACGGGCCAGTGCGTACCTGTTGGTACCCATCGCCATCTTGCTCGGCGCTGGCGAGGGGTTGTTCCTGCCCAGCTCCTTCGCCATCGTGCCTTCGCTGCTGCCCGACGAGGATCTGCAGGCCGGCAACGCACTTACGTCGGGTGGCACGCAACTCGCCACGCTTGTGGGGCCGGCCCTCGGGGGCGTCGTCGTCGCAATCGTGGGACCCGCATCCGCGTTCGCCGTCGACGCAATGTCCTTCATCCTTTCGGTGCTCGCCCTCGCGGGAGTGCGGGCAGTCGAGCGTGCTACGAGTGACGTGCCGTCCGTTCCGGCAGATTCTGAGCCCGTTCTCGCAGAGTCGGTGATGTCAGACGGCGCACGGATCGCTGGGGCAGGGCCCCCCGCATCGACGCTGCTAGAGATGCTGCGTTCGGAGCGGGTCCTTCAAGTCATCTTGCTGGTGACGGTTGCGGCCAACCTGGGTTCGGGTGGGATGAGCGACGTAGCGCTGCCCGCCCTCGTTCACGGACCGTTTCACGGTGGTGCCGCTGGCTTTGGATCGCTCATCGCTGCCTTCGGCGGTGGCGCGCTCGTGGGGACGCTCGTGGCCGGGCGCGTGAGCGCACTGCGCCGGCCCGCCCTCGTTGTCTCATGGGTGTTCATCATCCAGGCCGGCGTCATGGCTCTGGTTCCGTTTCTCGGTGGCACGTACGGGGCTGCAGTCGCGCTCGTGATCTTTGGATTGTTGAACGGCTTTGCCAACGTGGTGACGATCACCATCTTTCAGCGTTGGGCGCCGCCCGCAATGATGGGTCGATTGATGGGGATCTTGATGCTCGCGAGCTTTGGAATCTTTCCCGTCTCGGTCTTTGTCGCTGGGCTCATTGTCGCGCATGCCGGTCCGTCGATCTTCTTTCCCCTCGCCGCCACCGCACTTGGACTGGCGGTTCTCGGCGGTCTCACCCAGCGCAGTTGGCGCGATTTCGGTGCGGCGGGCGAGTTGGTGTAGCCCGCTCGATTCGTCACGGGCGTAACCACGGCGGGGTCCGAGCGAACGAAGGGGTCGGTGCGCGAGCGCACCAGCGTCAGCCAGTAAGCAGCCGTCATCGAATCCCGAGTGGTGCGGCACCTTGGGTCTGGTCACCACACCGATGTCCGAGACGCTTCGGTGTTCGTCGCGGCACCTTCGCGAACGATGATGCGTTCCTGCCAATCCCTGGTGGCGTACCAACATTGGAATTGTTATGCTCGCTCGCGCACGGTGAACGTGGAGTTCTTCGTGGCCATTGCGGGCACTTCAGGCATGGCGAGGTGTGCTGGCGAAGGTGTAGCTGCGACGAGGGAGCTTACGAATGGCGGGCTCTAGCGTGCCCCTGGGCAAATGACGCTCAGAAACTGTACGCGAGGCGCTTGATCCCGTTGACGAAGTTGGTCTCCAACTGGGCCGGAGTCCCGACGGAGTGGATGTTCGGGTAGCGCCGAAGGAGCTTCTCGAACATCACCGTGATCTCGCGACGGGCCAGGTGGGCACCCAAGCAGAAGTGGGGACCGGGGGCCCCAAAGCCGTAGTGGTCGTTGGGACGTCGACCAACGTCGAACACGTCGGGATCGACGAAGGCCGCGGCGTCGCGGTTGGCCGAGTTGTAGAACAACAGCACCTTGTCCCCCGTCTTCAGGTCGACTCCAGACATCGTGTGATCCTGTGACAAGGTTCGGCGCATCCAGATCACCGGCGAGGCCCACCGAACGATCTCGTCGGTCGCGGTGCTCGCGAGGTCCTCGTAGTCAGGGAGGAGTCGAGCCTTCTGATCGGGGTGTTCGGTGAGGGCGAGGAGGCCGTGGGCGATGGCGGTGCGGGTCGTTTCATTGCCCGCCGTGATCAGCAGGACGAAGAAGGACGACAGTTCTTGGCGGGTCAGGCGCTCGGACTCGATCTCGGAGTTCACGAGCGCACTCGTGATGTCGTCGATGGGGTTGTCCATTCGGAACTGACCGAGTTCGTCCATGATGCCGGTCAACGTCACCCCGGCTTCGAGAGCGGCGAGCAGCGGATCAGTGCCGGCCGGGACGATATCGCGGTCGCCACCCGAGAGGATCACGTTCGAGCAGCGCAGCACGGTCTCGTATTCACTGGGCGGCACCCCCATCATCGAGCAGATGATCTCGAGCGGGAGCGGAGCGGCGATGTCGGTGACGAAGTCGCCCGTGCCGTGGTCTCGCGCTCGGTCGAGGACTTCGTCGGCGACGCGCTCGATGGAGTCCTCGACCGCACGGATGTTGCGCGGATTGAAGGCGTTCGAGACGATGCGTCGCAGTCGGGCGTGACGCGGATTGTCGGTCGAGATCATGCCCGAGAAGTACTCCACCAGTTCGGGGGTCAGATCGAACTGGGAGACCGCGCCCGGACCCGAGAGAAAGATCTCGGGGTGTCGCGAGGCCTCGGCGACGTCGCGGTGCAGGGTCAGTGCGTAGTATCCGGAACCCTTGGCGAACTCAATCTCGCTGCCTTCGATGACCGGGTCCTCGAAGTGGGCGACCGGTCGCTGTTGTCGTAGGACCGCGAAGGCGGCCTCGCGTTCGGACCAGGATCGGCGCCAGAAATTCGCGTCAGAGAGGTCAATGTCGTCTACGTTCCAGGCGATTCCATCCATGAGGGGCCATGGTACTGAGTAGGAGGGGTCACGCGCAGGTATTTTCACGGCAGACTGTCACGGTGGAAGAACTTACCGACCAGGAGCGCGCAACTCGGCTGAAGGCCCTGAATGCGCTGCTCGAGCTCATGCGGCCGGCCGTGCAGGCAGATGGGGGAGACCTGGTGCTGATCTCGGCAGATGTCGAGTCGGGCGTCGTGGAAGTGCAGCTGCAAGGTGCGTGCTCGAGTTGCGCGATTTCATCGGACACACTGCAGGGCGGAGTCACGCGGATCCTGAAGGACCGTCTCAAATGGGTGACCGAGGTGATCGGCGGGGTGGACGAGTCCATGGACGTCGACGATTCGATGTCGCTCGGCGCGGGTGGTTACGTCCCGCGTTATCGCAAGTTGTAGTCCAGGTAATTTCCCTTGAATTTCTCGTCGGGCCTCGTTATTATTTAGTTAGGTGAACTAATGGAAACAACGACCAGTAATCAGACCGCAGCCCGACTTCGACGGGCGATCACACGGCTCAATCGAAAATTACGCACGTCGGCGTTGGGCGGCGTCTCGCCAGCGCAGGCCTCAATGTTGGCCACCGTAGAGCAACGCGACGATCCGGCGTTGGGCGAGTTGGCAATTGCCGAGCAGATTCAACCACCCTCGGTCACGCGCATCGTGCGAAATCTCGAGCAGGCGGGCCTGCTGCACTGCTGGCAGGACCCGGAGGACCGGCGCTGCACTCGGGTGCGACTCACTGACGCGGGCCGCCAGGAACTCGAGGCGATCCGCCAACGCAAGACCGAATTCCTCGAGCGGAAGCTGTTGTCGTTGTCGACGACCGACCAGATGAAAGCCGAGGAGCTGGCGGCCTTCCTGGAACTGCTACTGGACGAATCTTGAGCGCCGCCCGCCGGTTCTCGTCGCGGACGTTCGCCGCTCTGGCGGTGCGTAACTTCCGCTTGTACTTCATCGGTCAGCTCATCTCGGTCTCGGGCACGTGGATGCAGTCGGTGGCCCAGGGCTGGCTGATCCTGCAGATCACGGGTTCGTCGGTCGACCTGGGCATCGCCGTCGCCCTCCAGTACCTGCCCATGCTGTTCCTGGGCTCCTACGGCGGGCTGATCGCAGACCGCAACGAGAAGCGTCGCATTCTCTACTTCACCCAGTCCGGTGCCGGACTACTGGCCCTGTTGTTGGGCGTGCTCGTGACGACTCATCACGTGCACCCCTTGACTGTCTACGCGGTGTCGCTGGGACTCGGCATCGTCAACCTCTTCGACGTACCCGCCCGTCAAGCCTTCGTTCAGGAGATGGTGGGTCGAGACCTCATCGCGAACGCCGTCAGCCTCAACAGCGTGCTCATGAATTCGGGGCGCGTCATTGGACCGGGTATTGCCGCGGCCTTCATTGCGTTGGTCGGCACGGCTGGATGCTTCTATGCCAATGCCGCTTCGTATGTTGCGGTGATCTGGGCGCTGTGGATGATGCGACCCGCCGAGTTCCTACCCATGCGCATCGTCGAACGCGAGCGCGGACAGCTTCGACTCGGCTTGCGCTATCTCTGGAACACGCCGCTATTACGGAATGTGATCCTCTCGATCGCCATCGTCGGCACCTTCGCCTTCAACTTCACGGTGACCTTGCCGCTACTCACCAAGACGACATTTCATCAGGCGACGGCTTCGCAGTACGGCATACTCATGGGCGCGATGGGGGTCGGCGCCATCATCGGTGGTCTGTACGTGGCGTACCGGTCGCGTCCGACGCCAAAGTTGCTGATGGTGCTGGCGCTGGGCTTCGCAGTGTCGATGGGACTGGTGGCGGGGTCACCCAATCTCATCTGGGCCGACGCCTTCATGATCCCGACGGGCGCCTTCTCGATTGCCTTCATGTCGAGTACCAACGCGACGCTGCAACTGAACTCCAGTGAGCAGATGCGCGGCCGGGTGATGAGCCTTTACGGCACGGCGTTCCTCGGCACGACGCCCATCGGTGCTCCGCTCATCGGATTCATCATCGGCTTGACGAACCCACGGGTGGGTCTCCTTGTCGGGGCATTCTCCACCTTGCTGACCGCGGTGCTGCTCACCATGCAGTGGCGCAGTTCGCGCACGGCATCGACGATCCTGCAGGCCGCCTGACGCGGACCTACGCGGATTGTGGTTTGGGTTCCTTGGGCAGGCCGAGGGCCCGCTCGCCGATGATGTTGCGCTGGATTTCTGCCGTACCGCCCCAGATCGTCTCGGAACGCGAGAAGAAGAACGAGGCCTGGGTGTCGGAGACGGGGTAGTCGGCGCGACCGCGTCGATTGCCCGCCAGCATGCCCTCGGCGTCGCCCTTGCCGGTCAGGATCTGCGCCTCCATGCCGAGCACGTCGAGCGCCAATTCCATCGTGTCGCGGTGGGTCTCGGACCAGAACATCTTGTTGCAGGCTCCCAGCAGCGCCGCGTTGTGCGTGCCGTTGAGCGAGTCGGTGAGGGAACGGTAGCCGTTGATCTCCATGATCTTGACCTTCTCCCAGGCCTTGACCAGATCGTCGCGTACGCGCAGATCCTGGTTCTTGTGCAGGAGCTGGGCGTTCTTCACGATGCCCTCCCACTCCTTCAGGAAGCGACGGTAGCCGGTCGTCGAGGACGAACCCCGCTCGAAACCGAGCGTGGTCATGGCGACTTTCCACCCATTGTTCACGCCACCCACGACGTTGCCCTTGGGGCAGCGCGCGTCGGTGAAGAAGACCTCGTTGAACTCGGCTGAGCCGTCGACCTGGGTGATGGGACGAATGTCGACGCCGGCCTGGTGCATTGGCACGAGGAGGTAACTGATGCCCGCGTGCTGGGGTGCGGCTGGGTCGGTGCGGGCGAGCAGGAAGACGTAGTCGGCGTGCTGGGCCTGGGTCGTCCAGACTTTCTGGCCGTTGATGACCCACTCGTCACCGTCGAGCACCGCGCTCGTCTTGAGACTGGCGAGGTCGGAACCGGAGTTCGGTTCCGAGAAGCCTTGACACCACGCGATCTTGCCCTGGAGGATGCCCGGGATGAACTCTTGCTTCTGTTCGTCGGTGCCCCACTGGAGGATGGTCGGGCCCACGAGGGTGTCGCCGAAGAAGTCGGCGCGCATGGGCGCTCCCGCTTTGGCGAACTCCTCGTTCAAGACCACCTGCTGGAGCAGGGACAGGCCCTTGCCGCCGTATTCCACGGGCCACCCGGCGCAGATCCAGCCTCCGGTGAACAACTTCTCGGTCCAGGATTCGTTGAAGTTCCGCCGATCGGCGTCGGACATCTTGAACTCTGGCTCGAACCAGCCCTGGGGCAGATTCTCTTCGAGCCAGGCTCGAATCTCGACGCGGAACGACTCGGCTTCGGGTGGGTAGTTCAGATCCATAGATGGCAGCGTAGTCAAGGCCCATACCGGCCGTCGCCGACACTTGTGCCACCCCGTGAATTCGACGAGAATAGGGAACTTCGCCGAATTCGAAAGTTGGCCCGTGTCCCGCTCTCTCCGTACGACCATCGATGAGACCCGCGCGTCGTGGGCTCGCTCGCGGACGATCACGTTGCCCGCAGTGGTCGCGCCCCGTCCACCCGAGCCGGGCGGCCACCGGGTGGCATTCCTCATCTACCGGGGCAATCCTCGCTGCGGTGGTCAAGGCGTCTACACGCGGCACCTCACCCGGGAGCTGGTGCGCCTGGGACACAGTGTGGAGGTCTTCTCGGGACCTCCGTGGCCCGAGCTTGACGAGGGCGTCGGCTTCACCCCGGTGCGTGGACTCGACCTCTACCGCGACCCGGACCCGTTTCGCATCCCCGCGCGCTCGGAGTTCACGTCGTTGGCCGATCTCACCGAATTCGCCGTGATGATGAGCGCGGGGTTCGGCGAGCCTTTGGCGTATTCGATGCGAATCGAGAAGCTCTTGCGTCACCGGCGCGACGACTTTGACATCATCCACGACAACCAGTGCATGGGTCCCGGCGTCCTCAAGCTGCGCCAACGGGGATGGCCGCTGCTCGAGACGCTGCACCACCCCATCACCGTCGATCGTTCCATCGCCCTCGACCACGCCGAAACGTGGTGGAAGCGCGTGACGACCCGCCGGTGGTTCGGGTTCTTACGGATGCAGGTGCGCGTGGTGAAGCAGTTGCCCGCGGTACTCACGGTCTCGCACAACTCCAAGGTCGACATCAACGCGCAGATGCAGGTGCCCCTCGACCGATTGACGGTCGTGCCAGTGGGCGTGGACCACACGGTCTTCCGTCCCTACCCGGACGTCGTGAAGAAGAAGGGCCGCCTGATGGTGACCTCCAGCAGCGACGTGCCGATGAAGGGGCTCGTCCCGTTGCTCGAGGCCATCGCGAAGCTGCGCGTCGAACGTGATATCGACCTCATCGTCATTGGACGACCCAAACTCAACGGTCGGGTCGCCAACGCCATGGACCGACTCGGTCTCAACGACATCGTCACGACGATCTCGGGCGTGAGTGACGAAGAGTTGGCCCGTCTCTACGGCGAGGCCGAAGTGGCCATCGTGCCCAGCCTCTACGAGGGATTCTCGCTGCCGGCTATCGAGGCGATGAGTTGCGCCGTGCCCGTGGTCGCCACCACCGGCGGAGCGCTCCCCGAAGTGGTCGGCACCAGCGGCGAGACAGGCCTGCTGGTCGAGCCCAACAATCCCGAGGTACTCGTGGAGGCGATCGGTCGCCTGCTCGACGACGCCGAACTCCGGGCTCGGTTGGGCGCTGCGGGGCGCGAACGGGTGATCAGCCGCTTCACCTGGGAGGTCACCGCTCGGGGAACCGCCGCCTGTTACGACGCCATCTTGCGCGGCGAGCCGCTGCCCGCGGCCATGGACTTCGACTGATGCTCACCGCTGACTACAACCGACTCGGATTGCGACGCGGCGACGCCGTTCTCGACCTCGGCTGCGGCTTCGGTCGTCACGCCTTCGAGGCGGCCCGGCGCGGGGCCAACGTGGTGGCGCTCGACGCCGGACGCGACGAAGTCGAGGGAGTGGCCGCGACGTTCGCCGCGATGGTCGACGCGGGGGAGCTCGAGGCAGGTTCGCTGCACACCGCGGCGGTCCAGGGCGACGCCCTGCACCTGCCATTCCCCGACGGTGCCTTCGACCGGGTGATCTGCTCGGAGGTCCTCGAACACATCCCCGACGACGTGGGCGCGATGCGGGAATTGGCGCGGGTGCTTCGTCCGGGGGGGACCATGGCGATCACCGTGCCACGGTACGGTCCCGAGGTCGTGAACTGGGCCCTCTCGGACGCCTATCACAGCGTGCCGGGCGGACACATTCGCATCTACCGCAAGTCGGTCCTCGAGGGTCGGCTGCGTTCGGTGGGGCTCAGCACGACGGGACGTCACTACGCCCACGGCCTGCACAGTCCCTACTGGTGGCTCAAGTGCCTCGTGGGCACGACCAATGACAAGAACCGGCTGGTGAAGCTCTACCATCGCCTCCTCGTGTGGGACATCATGAAGGCCCCCGCGCTCACCCGGAACCTCGAACGAGTCCTCTCGCCGCTCATCGGAAAGTCCATCGTCGTCTACCTCGTCAAGCCGGGAGCCGGGTGACCTCGACCATGAGCGACCTGTCGGGCGTGCCCGGGTTGCTGAGCGCCGAGGAACTTGCGCTCACGGCGCGACACATCGTGGCGTTGCAGACGCCGAGCGGTCAGATCCCATGGTTCGAGACCGGCCACTGCGATCCCTGGAACCACGTCGAGGCCGCGATGGCTCTGACCGTGACGGGCCACACCGACGAAGCCCGTGCCGCCTATCGCTGGCTGGCGGCCAACCAACTGGGCGATGGCAGCTGGTTCAACTACTACGCTTCCAACCGGGTGAAGGATGCACGACTGGACACCAACGTCTGCGCCTACCTCGCCACCGGCCTGTACCACTACGTGCTCGCCACCAACGACGTCGACTTCGCGCGTGAACTCTGGCCCACGGTCGAGCGCGCCATCGAGTGGGTGTTGCGTTGGCAGCTGGAGGACGGAACGGTGCGGTGGTCACTCGACTCCCTCGGCCGCCCCGAGTCCTACGCGCTGCTGACCGGTTCGTCGTCGATCTTCCACTCGCTGCGCTGCGCCGTCGCCCTCGCCGAGCGCCTCGACCTCGCTCGACCCCAGTGGGAACTCTGCGCGGGACGCCTGGGTCACGCCGTGGCCCATCATCCGGGGGCCTTCGCCCCGAAGAACGAGTTCGCGATGGATTGGTATTACCCGGTCTTCTCGGGTGCGCTGCGTGACGACGCCGGACGGAATCGGATCGAGGATGGTTGGGAGCGCCACGTCATGGTCGACCACGGCGTGCGCTGCGTCTCGACCAACGATTGGGTCACCGCCGCCGAGACCGCGGAGTGCGTGCTCGCCCTCGATGCGCTCGGCATGACCGAACGGGCTCTCGAACTCTTCGCGTGCACCCAACGCCACCGCCGCGACGACGGCGGCTACTGGACGGGCATCGCCTATCCC
>Ga0307377_10008909_pt1 | contig 10115 bp, 6 predicted proteins | sample TR3MG_FD_202535 | JGI IMG/M metagenome (GOLD analysis project Ga0307377, IMG submission 202535) | Soil microbial communities from Risofladan, Vaasa, Finland - TR-3 | ecosystem: Environmental > Terrestrial > Soil > Coastal area > Acid sulfate soil | place: Finland: Risofladan, Vaasa | collected... | reverse complement strand
TCTGATCAATTTGGGACAGTCACCGTCGAATGCGAGTACCACTTGAGGTACTACCCGTCGGACTTTCAACTCGTCTCCTCTTTGACCACATAACTCAATCTCGGAATGGCCAAGAATGAGCTCTAGTCTCTGCGGTGGCTGTCTGCTTGTCGAGGAGCACGTTTGCCACGCTCATATTCGCAAGCAATAGACTCTGCGCGTCTTACACATCGGAGGCGGAAAGAAGGCGCGCTCGGAATTCGCAAGATGCAATCCGGAAACGGGCCCTACCGGATCAGCAATCGTGGTCGGGCCCTTGCCAACAACTCCAGCCAATCTTTTTCGACCCGACCGTTTGCCTGTGGTCAATATCGCTCAGGATTCGAGAAACCAAAAGGGTAGGGTGTATGAAGCAAGTGACTCATCTCTCTAGCAGACCTTCGATTTAAGCCTGTGGGAAATGAGGCCAGATACGATTCAATCCGGTATGCGATCCAGACTCGCCAATTTGAGCGATGAGCTGGTACTCGCATTCGGAGTGATTTGAGTAATGCACATTGATCGCTGTTCATGGGAAATGGTGATCGAGTATTTAATCGTCGGACGCTTAAGGCTGTTTTACATCCACAGGCAATGCACCGGGAGTCGAAAGTGTACACGCAGCCGACATCAGAAGCGTCCTCCAGATCAAATGCCCTCTCGCGCCTTTTCTCGACAATACTTATGCTTGCGCGATTCGATTTCTTGACGATTCTATTGGCGTTTGTATTCGTCGCAGTAGCCTGCGGCGTCAATGCTCAAACTTACAATCTTGGACAAAATGCTTCAAAGCCCACTCAGGCCCAAACCAGCCAGACGCAATCTCCAGGCCAGCCACTTGGGTGGGGATCAAATATCCAAAACGCGCGGCTTGCGCGAGCTGCGCAACTTGCCCTCCAGCAAGGAAACCGCGCGCTCGCGCTTGACTACGCGCAACGTGCCGCACAAGCTGCTCCCAATGACCCCCAATTATGGTTTCTCCTCGGCTACGCTGCACGGCTCTCCGGAAACTACCCTCAATCAGCTGATGCCTATGATCGAGGTCTTCGTCTTAACCCTTCAGCAATCGACGGACTCTCTGGACTGGCGCAGACCTACAGTTTGATGGGTCGAGTCGAAGACGCCGAGCGCCTTCTCAAACAGGCGATTGCCTCTGATTCGAGGCGCAGTGGCGACGCCCTGCTCCTCGGTGACCTTTACATGAGATCGGCAGACTACACCGAGGCGCTTGATTGGCTCAGCAAGGCTGAACGAATTCAACCTGGTGTGCGGTCGGAGTTGTTGATGGCGCTCTGCTATCAACACCTGAAGCAAATGGATCTGGCGAGCCAATATCTGGAGTTGGCGAAGCGGCACGCCCCTGACGACCCCGATGTGCAGCGAACATTGGCGGGATACTACCGCGAGGCCGGCAATTACTCCGAAGCGATTGCCGCGCTCAAGTCAATTCGAAAACCAAAGCCGGACGTGATCGCTGAATTGGCCTACACCTACCAGCTCGATGGCAAGTTGAATGATTCCGCACAGCTGTACGAACAGGCTGCCAATGTTGCCCCGAAGGACCTGGGACTGCAACTTTCTGCCGCACAGGCGGAGGTCGCCATCGGATCCATTGATATGGCGAACTCATTTCTCGATCACGCCACAAGGCTGGACGCGGATTACTATCGGTTGCACGCAATCCGTGGAGAAATCGCAAAACTGCAGGAACGCGAGCCTGAGGCTGTTAGTGAATACACCGCGGCTCTGGCCAACCTACCTGCCAGTCCGGCCGAAGGCGCACTTTATGGAATCCAGTTGCACTTGAATCTAATGGAGATTTATCGGAACCTGGCAGACGAAAGCGCCGCTCACTCTCAACTTCGGATAGCGCAGTCTGAAATCAACAATTTGAACGGTCAAGTCTCCAGCGGAGCACAGTTTGTGCGTCTGAGAGCCCTAATAAAGTTGTACGCAGACGATCCCAACGGTGCGCTGACCGACGTCAAGGCTGCCCTTGCAATCAACCCTCATGATCGCGATGATCTACAGCTCGACGGAGACATCCTCATCAAGCTCGGACGCGTCGAAGATGCGATCGCAGTCTATAAGCAGGTCCTCACAATCGATTCGGTCAACTCGTTCGCACTGGCCTCTCTTGGCTATGCTTCCCGTGCAGCAGGACGCAATCAGGATGCGGAGAAGTACTTTCAGCAACTCGCACAAGCCGATCCCAGATTGTACATACCCTACCTTGCCCTTGGCGACCTTTACACTACGCAACGGGAATTCTCGCGAGCGGCAGCCGCCTACGCCAAAGGCTATGCCTTGGCGCCGCGGAAGGCTTTGATTGTGGCAGGCGGAATGAACGCAGCAATCGAAGCGCACGATCTGAACCTGGCCGCAACATGGATGAATCGCGCGACGAGTGAAATGGACAAGGAACCTCAGGTCCTTCGAGAAAAGGAGCGATACCTGACCTTCAAGGGCGAGTATCAGCAGTCCGCCGAAGTTGGCCGGGAGGCAATGAAGGTACTGCCTCGCGACAGAGACGTGATTGTCTACCTTGGTTATGATTTGCTCCATCTCGGGCAGTACGACCAGTTGCTAACGTTGACCTCGAACAATCTCACAGTCCTGCCGAACGAGCCGGACATTCCCCTGCTGGAAGGTTACGTACACAAGCATCAGGGGCTTTCAGATCTGGCCCGGAAGGACTTCACCGAAGCACTGAACCGGGATCCAGAAGTCGTTACGGCGTACGTGAACCGCGGCTACATTCTGAACGACCTTAACCAGCCGCTGGCGGCCTCTGCTGATTTCGAATCAGCACTCAAGAGAGAGCCGGACAACGGCGAAGCGCACCTGGGCCTTGCCTATGCGAACCTCGATTTGCATAAGCCGCAGGCAGCCGTGCGACAGGCAGATTTGGCAGAGCGGACACTGGGCGACTCAAGGGATATTCACGTCATTCGTGCAACTGCCTACGGACGGCAAAACATGCTCATCGAAGCGGCCAGTGAGTACAAGGCCGCCTTGCAGTTTACCCCCAATGATGGTGCGCTCCATCTTGGGCTTGCGAATACCTATTTTGCGGAACGGCAGTACCATGACGCGATTGATGAACTCGAAATCGCGACCAAAGATTCCCCGGATAACGCCGCCGTCTACGCATTGCTGGCGCGGTCCTATGCGATTTTACAGAATCGCGATCAGGCATTGAAATTTGTGCAACTCGCAGAGTCCCATTCTCAAAATGCACCGGTCACCACAAACCATTCGAAATCGACCGAAAGTGAAATATTCGTCTCTACTGGAGAGACTCTAAGTACCCTCGGTGATCAAGCGGCCGCAATGGAGCGCTTTCGCAAGGCACTCGCGGCATTGGACAGCGATCGCGTAAGCGTTCGGCTTGCAATCGCCCACCTCATGGCAGCGCAGGGTCATTCAGAGGATGCGGAAAGACAGATTGCATTAGCCCAGTTGGAAGGGGATGCAGGCGAAACTGCGCCGCCAAGCGGCGGGCAGTTCATCGCGGCAGCGGATTTATTCCGGTCTATGCATGAATACGAACTTTCTCAGTCGTATCTTCAGCGTGCCAAAGCGGCCGGAGCATCGGACTCAGAGGTGCGGATTGGAATGGCGAACAACTATCTCGCGCTCGGAGACACAGCCAGAGCGCAGGCCGAGCTTTCCGCAGTCAGCGCCTCTACAGATAGCGCGCCCGATTACCAGTATCTGCTCGCCGAGGCCAATGTCTATCGCCAGCAGCACCATGACGCACAGGCTCTAACATCCTTCGCCCAGGCATCGAATGCCGCAGGTGAAGATCAAACAGCCGAACAAGCACTGCTTCAGGCGGGAGCGGACGAGGGATTGAGGATCACTCCTGTCCTGAGCGTACTTTCTGACTTCTCAGTGGAACCTATCTTCGAAGATTCGACGGTTTATGTTTTGGACTCCAAGTTGGATGCGACGTCTTCAGTATCGGGTTCCAATGCCGCCCTTCTTCCGCCGCCACGCTCCTCCCTTGAGATGCAGTGGACCAACGCCTACCATCTGCATCTTGGCCATCTGCCCACTACGAGTGGCTTCTTCCAGGTGCGCAACGCCCGAGGCCAAATATCGGTCCCTAGTACAAACTCGATTGTCAGCCGCGCCACAACCGACTACACCTTCAACATGGGGTTGAATCCCACGATCAATATTGGCAGCAACGTCATTACGTTCAATAGCGGTGTTCAGGCTACAATTCGCCGCGATTCGGAATCGCCGATAGCAATGAATCAGAACCTGTTTCGTATTTTTACCTATATGTCGACGAGTTCATTCTTCAATGCGATTTCGGCGAGTGGGTATTTCATCCGAGAATCAGGCCCTTTTACTGAAAGTAATTTGCATTCGCGGGCAATTGCGGGTGCCATTGACTTCCGAGTGGGCGCTCCATGGGGCAAGACCGCTCTGCTGGTTGGATGGGGATCCAACGATCAGCAATTCTCGCCCGTGCATTTCGAAGACTATTTGACGTCCTCCTATATTGGCATCGAGCGCCGTTTCGGAGAGCGCTTGACTGTGAAAGCTTTAGCAGAGGATCTGCGGTCATGGCGAGTAGTGGGGACGAACTCGGGAATTGCGCAGAATCTGCGCCCCGCCGGAACCGTTGATTTCACCCCAAACCATAACTGGGACTTGCAAGCGTCAACAGCCTATTCCAGTACCCGAGGCTTTCACGTCTACGACAAGATCCAAAATAGCTTTTCCATCTCGTATGCGAGGCCTTTCCACCGCAAATTCAACGACGATTCCGGAACGGTTGTCCTGCAGTATCCGATTCGATTCTCCGCGGGCATACAACAAGAGACCTTCTTCAACTTTACGGGAGATAAGAATCAACAATTTAGGCCCTATGTGCGCATCAGTCTTTTTTAAAGGCGGAGTCCTATGAGAATTTGTCTAGTTGCAACCTTTCCTCCAAGTGGGCGCCAGTTGAACGAGTATGCCTTTCATATCGCCCGACAATTGCAGTGCAACCCTGACGTCGAGTTGACGATCCTGGCCGACGAGCTGACAGATTATGAATTCGCGACCGACAAGAATGGCGATCCTCAAAAGGCCGACCAAATGTCGGAGTTGCCAGGGTTCAATGTGATCCGTTGTTGGAAGTTCGGCAGCCTCGCAAATCCTGTGCGCCTGCTAAAGACCATCCGGCGGTTAAAGCCGGACGTCGTTTGGTATAACCTTGTGTTCTCCACATTTGCAACTCCCGAAAATCCAGTAGCCGCATTTGCGGGGCTCTTTGCGCCCGCACTTACAAGAGCTGCCGGCTTCTTCACGCATGTCACTCTGCACCATATCATCGAGCATGTCGATTTCGCTGCTGCGGGAGTGCGGCGTGAGAAGCTGTTTCGAATCGGCACTGACATCGCCACAAAGGCATTGCTGAAGGCACATTCAGTTTCTGTCTTGCTTCCCCACTTTCGCAACACCTTGATTACAAAGTATTCCGCGCAAAATGTATTGCTTGGTACGCACGGAACATTCGCATCCGTTCCCTGCCCGCCGGATTTTGCGAAGCGCGGCAATCCAGACCTGCGCATTTTGGCGATCGGGCACTGGGGAACCTATAAACGGTTAGAGACATTGATGCAGGCTTTCCCTGCCGTATTGGAAAAAGTCCCAAACGCCAGGCTAATCATTGCCGGCGCCAATCATCATACGAAGGTGGGATATTGGGAGTCCATCCGCGATGATCAGCCCGCGCATCTGCCCATCGAGTTCCGTGGATATGTCCCAGAAGAAGCCATTCCTGAACTCTTTCAGTCAACCTCGATCCTGGCCTTGCCTTACGACTCAGCAACCGGGTCGAGCGGCCCGGCACATCAAGCATGTGAATTCGGAGTCCCGATCGTATGCGCCGACATAGACGATTTCCGCGAGATGGCGGCAGGGGAAGATATGGCTATCCGCTTCTATAAGAAAGGCGATGCGGACGATTTGGCAAAACAGTTCATTATCATGCTGCAGTCTCCGGAGTTGCAACAGAGCATGGCTGAACAGAACTTCGCTGCGGGAGTTGAGATGACCATGGCCAAAGTTGTCAGAGGCTATCTCCGCTGGTTCGAACTCCAAAGATTTAAAAGAGCTATGAGCGATCCTGCTCCGATTCCAGGTGTCCGTTCCCTCTGGGCTGGTGCGCGACGCTTCAACGAAGCATTTCCCGACTGGAGCTTACCGTGGGCATTCCTTGCACAGAGTCAAAATAACATCGAAGAACGGAAAGTTGCCGATTCGGCGAGAAATCACCTTCACGCCGAAGATGCGCGTGATGGCTTCGCTTGGAGCAACTCACATGCTTTAGAAGATCGCTCCAACAGTGAAGGGGACTAGTCAAGTCCGCAGCACAGCGTCAGCCTGGCTGAGCCCCTGGAGCGCGGAGTGAATTGATGAAATGTAACTGCCTGGTGGTCGCTTATTTGTCTGCAGAGCACACTGGGCCTGTAGGTTTCCGTTTGGGATAGAAATGAGGACACCGTGGCAAAGTCGTTCACTCGCCGGTCATTAAGCAGAATCATTTTCATGGTGATTCCCTGCTCTTTGCTACTCATGCTGGTCGCCGGATGTGGTGGTACTCAATTCACAGCTACTCCGGCGGCCCCAACAACAGGCATTACCGCGAGCCCGGCTTCGATCACTTCAGGGACCTCGGTCACTTTGAATGTCACCGCGACTAATGCAACTCAGGTTGTAGTGACCGGGAGCGATGGAAGCACCTATACGCTTCTGGCAGGTGGAGGAACACAGGCCGTCAGCCCCACCTTGACCACCACCTATACAGCAACTGCAACTGGCGCTGGCGGGAAAGCCTCAGCGAATGCAACCGTAACGGTAACTTCCAATCCGCCGCCAACTGTCAGCATCACGGCAAGCCCAACTTCTATTTCCTCGGGAAGCTCCGCCACGCTGACCGTAACAGCGATTAATGCTTCTCAAGTGACGATGTCGGGAAGCGATGGCAGTACTTACGTACTGCAAGCGAATGGCGGAACGCAGGCAGTCAGTCCGACCGCGACCACTACATATACCGCAGCAGCAACGGGGCCGGGCGGGGAAACCTCGGCAGTTACCACCGTCACGGTGACATCATACTCGGTGCCGACCGTCAGCATCATCGCCAATCCAACGTCAATCATTTCGGGAAATTCTTCCGCTTTGGCCGTGACTGCGAGTAACGCCACTCAGGTCACAGTCACCGGGACAGATGGCAGCTCTTACACCCTGCAGCCGAGCGGCGGAATGCAATCGGTCAGCCCAATTGTGACGACGACTTACACAGCAACAGCAACTGGAATCGTCGGAAACGCATCCGCAAGTACGACCGTCACGGTGGTTGCGGCAGGCAGCCTTCAATCCATAGACCACGTTATCTTCATGATGCAAGAGAACCATTCCTTCGACAATTATTTCGGAATGCTGAATCCATACCGAAAGGCGAACGGTTGGAACATTGGCGACGACGGCAAGGACTATGAAGTCGATGGCATCGACGACAAACTGGCCACTATTAGTAACATGGACGATGAAGGCGCATCGTTCTCGCTTTTCAAATTCACCACCACCTGCGTCGACGATATGAGCTCGGACTGGCTGGCAAGCTATGGCGATGTCAACCGCTACGACTTTCAGACCGCGCGCCCACTGTTGATGGATGGCTTTGTTCATAACGGCGAAGGCTACGCGAACAGTTGCTCGGTCCCTGGCGCAGCTGGCAGTTGTGCCGGCAGCTTCACCGATCTGACTGGCCAGCGCTCTATGGGGTATTACGACCAGGGCTTCCTCAACTACTACTACTACATGGCCTCGCAGTTTGCGGTGTCCGATCGCTGGTTCTCGCCGGTATCAACTAAGAGCATTGGCAACCGCATCGCCACTTTCACGGGTGGCACGACCCAGGGACTAACCAAGGACCCCGGCGGCGATGATCATCTCTCTCAGCTCAACATACCGAACATCTTCCAGGAACTTGATCAGGCCAAAGTGTCGTGGAAGATCTATTACACGGTTACCCAGGGTTTCTGCCTCAATACGGATGACTGTACCGGTTCCTCGAACGCTGCGTATCCTGCAACCGCCTTTTCTAACCTGACCTATTCGTATCAATATATGTATGAAAACCCAACTGGGGCTGCTTGTATCGCTCCCACTCAGCCGTCCAGCGTGGTCGGTGATTCGACAAACTCCTTCTGTATCGATCCGAACCACATAGCGCCGCTGTCGCAATACTTCACGGATTTGACCAACAGCACGCTTCCCAGCTTTGCCTTCATTGAGGCCGGCTACGCAAACAATGACGAGCATCCAGGCTCGGGCCAATCGGTTCTGCTCGGTCAGGCGCAAGTGGCAAACGTCGTGAATTCCCTGATGGCGAGCCCCGAGTGGAACAACTCCGTTTTCTTCCTCAGCTACGACGAGGGCGGTGGACCATACGACCATGTCCCACCCGTGCCCGGTCACTCAAACGACTTCACCGATGCTTCATTGGGAACAATCCCGGACATCTCGCAGATCGCGGTCAATCCCGATGCTTACCTTCCATGCGTGCCATCCGGTGGAGTTCCTACGCTTCATTGCGACCTCGCATCTAATGATCCCGGTGCAAATGCCAGTGACGCCGCGGCTCAACAGGGATTTGCAGCGCAACTCGGATTCCGTTTGCCGAACATAATCATCTCGCCTTTCACGCGGAGGCATTACGTTTCACACACTCCGATGGACCACACGGCAGTAATCAAGTTTGTTGAGAACCGCTTTATAGGCGCCGGCGCGCATTTGACTGCCCGCGATGCCGCGCAGCCTAACCTGCTGGAATTCTTTGACTTCAATAGAATCCCATGGATAACCCCGCCGACCCCACCGGTTCCTGTAACAGCCCAATCGCTGGGTTACGATCCGTGTACTCCTGCGAGTATGGGGCCATGATCATTTCACTACGGATGGGCACGGCGTCCTGGCGCACTCGGGTCTGCTTCGGAGAGAGGAAGGCCATCGGGTTAATCTGGCTACGAAATCCACCGCGCCACATCACGCAATTGCAAAGGAAGGACATACCGGTCATTTTATGGCTTGTCGCTCCAATGCGGGTTCGTCCCGGCGCTTCTTTCGGGTTTGCTGAATTTCAACATTGATTTAAGCAACTGGTTGATTCTTGCAAATCCGGCACGGATTCTTTCGCTGCATAGTTTGCCAGGGCGACTCGACTCAAGATGATCAAGTCCACGTCGCGCGATTCTGCCAGACCGTGGTTCTTGAGATCCATAAGATTCAGCGAGACTGTTTCACGGGTTGTGCCGGAACACCCGCCGATTTCCTCGTGTGTCATAATGCACCAAGCCTGGGTACCGCTGTCTGTCTGGCGACCATCTCGACACCACTCAAGCAAAAGACTAGCGAACCTCGAATTTGCGGAGAACATGAGGCTGAACATTCATAATCTCTTACAGGTTTGTGCGTAATGCAGACCCATTTCTCGTCCCAGGTTTTGTCACCTGGCAGCATGGCGGATCAGGAAGTCCATAAAATACTGACGACGCAGAGGTGCGAACGTACATGGATACACGGGTTCTGCGCGACTATCCGAGCGGATGCCGGAAACAACGGAAGTCAGTCCGAGCATCTCACCGACACCCGCGCGCCCTAGGAGAAATCGCGTGCGATTAAACTAATTCATGGAGATCTTCACTTTTGCCGTCAAGCAGAATTAGCAGGTTGGAAGGCCCAGATTCTCGCCGATCAGGAATGCCGCACCTGAACATTGGAAATAGAAGGCAAGGGCGGCAAATGCGGTCCTTGACCTTGTTGACATGGGTTTTAAGAATTCTCTTGACTCGCAAGACCAGTCGGTGCCTTCCAAACTAGTTCAGTGCAGGCCGGATTTGCAGATTTAGTGAAGAGCAATCCTCTGCCACTTCAGTGCCTTTTGCAGCGGTCCCTTACCGAATCGCAGAAACAGGTGCGTATTCCGGTCCAAGTGGGCCGGTGATTCCATTGGAAGTGGGCCGCTGATTCCGGTGTGATGTGGGCCGCGATTGGGTTGCGATGTGGGCCGCATTTTCCGTTTCACC
>Ga0307377_10008908_pt1 | contig 10115 bp, 19 predicted proteins | sample TR3MG_FD_202535 | JGI IMG/M metagenome (GOLD analysis project Ga0307377, IMG submission 202535) | Soil microbial communities from Risofladan, Vaasa, Finland - TR-3 | ecosystem: Environmental > Terrestrial > Soil > Coastal area > Acid sulfate soil | place: Finland: Risofladan, Vaasa | collected... | reverse complement strand
GCTCCTCTGGCGTGGGAAGATCAATGAAGTAAAGCTGCTCAAACCGGGAAATAAACTCAGCTTTGAGTAATTCAGGATGGTTGCACGTTGCATACCTGACGATGGGTGCCTTATTCTCCTCAAAATCCGTGAGCAGTGTAGCGAGTAATCGCATGATCTCCTCGTGTCCTTCACCCTGTCCCCCGGTTGAGAACATCTTTTCTGCCTCATCCCACCACCAGATATTAGGTGATGTTGCGGTTACAACTCTGATGGCCTGTTTAAACTTCGATGCGGTTTCACCCAGCCACTTACTCACAACGTCACTCATATCAAGCCGTATCAGGGGTAGGTTCATGTAATAGGCTGCCACCTGCACTGATAGGGACTTCCCCGTACCGGGTGGACCCGCGAGCAGTATTCCCCTGGGGGGTTCAAGTCCAAAGGCGAGTGCCTCCTTTGTGAACCGCTTTTTGGTCTTGCTCATGTTGTGTTTCAAGATCTCAAGTCCTCCGATTGAGCTTGTGCCCTCAACTGTCTCAACAAACTCAAGCAGGCCGGACTTATGGACGATCTGGCGTTTTTCATCGTTCACCATCCGGGGAGTTAGTGTGTTCAGGACTGCACCTCTAGAGATAACATTTCTGAACTCATTTAGGGTGATACCCCGTGCGGCATTCACGACTCCTTCACGATTCCCGTTCTCTAGCTGCTGCTGTAGTGATGTAAGTGTCTGCCGGTACGCCGAATCTGTACGTGCTTTCAGGCCAAAATCATTGAGCATTTGAGTTAATACATCATCCAGCTCCTCAATCGTAGGAAGCGGCAGCTCTGTCATGGTGACAATTTTTAAAAGCTGAGTAGGGAAATACGGTGCCGGTGTGACGATCACAATATTGTTAATCTTCTGCTCTATCTGCCCGGCCACCTCGCGTAATTTCCGCGTTACCGTTGGGTTCTCGATCTCGTCCATGAAAGGCTTATGCAGATCGTACATAATGGTAAGCGTGTTCTCCTGCTGAGCTATACGGCCAAGTGCGGACTCCGGATCTTCGGTTGCCTCCTCTGGGTGTTTTGCACCTGGTAGCAGCAGCCCCTCAGTGCATGACCATGTAGCAATCTTCATTTTTTGGCGTTCGGCGATTGATTTGAGGATATCCGTGATACGATCTTCCTCAAAGGTCTCGACCGAGATCACCGCGTTCCGCGCCATGATGAGTGTGTCAAGATCACGCTGGAAGTCCATGCCTCATACCTCCAAAAGTGGCCTTTTTTTCACTTGCCGTATCCATTACCCCAATAAGCACTGAGAAATGGCAACAAATGCCCATGGCGGGGCTTTTACACCTGTTCTTAGTGATCATGTACACCTCCTTTCCGCAGCATCACACTTACTACGTCCACTGAGAGAATCCGCTCAAAGTGATCGTGGGTGGGATACTGTGGATCGTTCCCGTGCCGCATCACCGGCCGGATTGGTTTGTACCGGGTCTGGCATAATTGTGCGATGAGGTTTAGGGGTAGCACTGCAACGATTTCATCCGCGTGGTGCTTCTCTGCGAGATCAAGGATCTCCTGTATGTTGGCGTGGGTCTTTTTGACCTGCACAACCCCCATCTCCCCAAACACATCGTGCAACTCCTGTAATTGGGAGTCCTGGATAGAGTGCCGGGATAACCAGAGAATCACCGTCTGTCGTTTCGTTCCTTTGTCTTTCTTCAAGTTTTCACCTATTCATTGTTCTCCCCTCATTGGGCTTACCCTCAGGGGATGTGACAAAAAGGGGATTGAACCTTATACCCGCGTAATCGGTTGTCACTCATTCAGGTGAAAGTCCAATACACCGACGGTTATTTCCCGGTTGTCAATATACCTCTTATCCCCCTCCATACAGAGAGACCCGGACATATCAAGAGTACAGTCTACGCGATCCCCTCCGGGGAGAACAAGAACCAAGTCTACAACAATCATCGCTTCCACCTGTGCGATCTGTGTGTTGGGATTGCGGGATACATCCGTCATCAATTTTCGTTCTAATCCTTTCCCCACTGCCGTTGTGAGGATCTCTTTAATTGCCCCAAGCGGGATAGTAATTACCGGCATTAATGATGCCTCCGGGGTGATACCAGTTTACCGGAGATTATTTCCCCCATTACACCTCTGAGCTTCTGGTCAAAGTGTTCCCGCTCCTCGAGATCGGTTATAACGCTCATCTTTTTGCCGCAATCCGGGCAAATGGGTTCGGAACCGGGGGTGATCTCCCGATATCCGCACCCGCATTTGTACATCTCGAATTTCATTCGTCAATCACCTTAACCATGGCGCGATCGACTACAATTTGTTGTGTCAACGTGCCAACCTTACCGATTGTCACCAGTAATTCACTACCCTGATCATCATAGGGTTCTGCCTCATACGGTACCCCTATGAGACCCGCAACAAGTTTGAGATAACTGCGTTTATTCACCCGTTCCCCATGGTAGATATCCGGTGTGCCCTTATGGGCTGCCATGTATATCTTTTTAGCATCTTCTTTCACAATCACTTTCATATATTTTCCTCCATTTTTTCGGTTATATTGTTCCCCATCTGATGTCCTGACCGCAATCCGGGCAGGGTAATTTTGTATCCTTCGTGATGTCCCCCCCGTAGGGGAACCACGCACCACAATGAGGGCAATGCAATTTGATAGTCGAAGTATTTTCAGTCATCGTTTACACCCACGTTCGGCGACCTGCCTTGTTAAATGCTTTCTTTGCATGACAAAACCGTGTACTGAATCCCCGGCCATGTACTCCATGCTCATCAACATACACGATGTGCCAATACCGGTACCCGTCACCGGTAACAATCTCCCGTAATTGGGTCTCTCCGTACCCATCGAACAACCTATCGATAATCCCCTCACCGATCTGGTAATTAAAGAGGGTTGCCTGTTCGGTTTTCTGCCCTTTGTTCAAAAATGTGAGTAACTCCATAAATCACCCCTATTTTATACCGGACACTATCTCAGGGAGGGTGAGATTATGGTCTTTCAACCATTGCTGCAACCAGTCCCAGTACCCGCCATTTTCCACGAGATGATCCTGTAACTTGCTGCACAGGCGTTCCATATCATCATCGCTGATTGCGTTGATCTGTTCCTGAACTGCTCGGATCTCGTCCTGTAGTGCCGGCGATGCCCTGTCCGGATCATCAATGCAGTGTTCCATGAGGAGAGAGACTGCCAAATCATCACGCGAGACAAAAACTGAGGGAAAACAGTACCCATCAAGGGATATGTGTGTAAGATCGCTCAGGCATGGACACTGTTTGAGGATCACGTAACCGCCCTCATCGTTTAGTTCAACAACAGCAAAGGTCATTTTAGACCATCCCCATTTCCCTCATGCTCAAATGTCCTGTACTAGTAACGATCACGTGGTCAAGGAGCTGTATGCCAATAATCCCGCCGGCCTCTTTAAGCTGAGTTGTGATGGCAATATCCTGACTGCTAACATCGAGAGATCCAGAAGGGTGATTATGCGCCACAATGACCGATGCCGCATGATCCGTGATCGCTCCAACGAATACCTCGCGGGGATGCACAAGAGAGTGATTGAGTAACCCTATCGTGATGACACGGGTGTTTAAGATGTGCCCTGCACCGTCAAGGGTGAAACATACAAAATGTTCCTGTACGTGGTTTCGTATCGTGTCAAGAAGCGGGAGTACCCCCTCGGGGTGTTTTATGCAAACCTCTGACGCTTCACAAACCCGGCCAACCTTGACGATCCGAAGTTCGTACGTCGCCGTTTTTTTTGGGCTTGATTTTGGTCTCTGTTTTGCCTTTGGTTTTGTTTCCATGGTTTATTCCTTCGTCCTTTTTTCTTTAATCCACTTCAGTACTCCGAAGGGAGTAAAAGCACCTTATCAATAAGGTAAAATTTCCATGTCCCTGCGGGGAAGTCTGTATACTCCAGCTTTTCAACGTACAGGGGCGGGATGCCTATATCTTCTCTCATCATTACCCGGCCGGTTTTGTCCGCGTATACAACGAGCTGCCACAACTGGAAAGGGATATGGCGATATTTTTTGCTCATGCCCACAAAGAGGATCTTATCCACGAGCCAATACGCACCGCCGCCGGCAGTCTGTGCCATTGCCTGAATACCGTCGGTATAAGTGGCACCGGATAGATGCTTGTACCATTGCGTCGAACCAATGAACTGAGATAGAGATGTGGTCAGTTCTTCCGGGGTCTCTGGTTTTGCTTCCATAGTTTTCACTTATTCCTTTTTCTCTCCCTCCATCGGGCTTTCCCTCAGGGGATGACAGTAAAAGGGTTTGAACCTTAGAACCTGCCTATCAGGTACTGCTCTAATTGGTCGCAATCACTTTCTTTAGGTATTCTGCAACCTGTTGATCGCTGTCGTGAAGATTAAACAGAGCTACTCTCTTTTGCAGCTCGTTGATCGCTGTCCTCATGTCATAAGAGGGGCTGATCTGCCCCTTAGGAGTGATACTTGCCTTTTGTGCGATTTCATCATAAACAAAGTCATCAAGCTCCAGTCCCTCAGCGGTCACAATATGCTTTAAGCGCTGGATAATGTGCTCCTTGGTTAGGTCAAAATTGTACTGAGCACACCGGGATTTAATAGCGGGAATAACCTGCACCATGTCATTGCAAGCGAAGATAAACAACACGTCCCTACTCTTTTCAATTGGTCGCCTCAAGAGCTCCTGTGCGTCCCTTGTGAGCCCGTCACATTCATCAAAGAATACAATCTTTACCCCACCATCAAGACTCATATTTCTGGTCGCTCGCTGGACTATGTTGCGGATTTTATCAATACCCCGGTCGTCACTGGCGTTTATCTCGATAAAATTAGGGTGCGGGTACTCACCGCAGATAATCCTACAGATAACCTCTGCCATAGTTGTTTTGCCCGATCCGGGTGCTCCATAAAAAAGTAAATGGGGAATATCAGCGCTCATTACCATTGCCCTTATGGACTGGTGGATCTCCCCGTCTCCGGTCAGTTCATCAAAGGTTTTTGGTCTGTACCTATCGTTCCAGTTCATACAGATCCCCGTTCAGGACTTATTCTGGATGATTGATACTGTTTCGATCTGGGTCGGTTTGCTGATCACTTGCCGGTGCGCCTCAATAATCAGTTCTTTGAATTCCTCTATTTCTTTGATTGAATCAAGATTGAACATAAGTGTTCGCAGGATTGGCTTGTCCTCTCCTGTTTTGAAGGTTTGTACCAACATATAGTAGTCGCACATTCTATACTCCTTTTACGGTTACATTTTGTATTACCGTTGTATATCCTATTATTATTTTGGTATAATAAGTTACTGTTTTAAAAAAAAACATATTAAAAAATAGGTCACCTCATGAAATAGCCTATTATTTCATTCGTTTTTTTTAAAAAAAAGCCTTTAAGTAGTTACTCCGCATCCCCAGATGTACTCCCAACACACTCCCTATTGGTGCCTGTATCGTGACTTTCGCGTACAGAATACCCCCCTAAAAGCCCCGATTCAAAGTCCCTCACACATACACCTATAGTTACCATAAATTACCGCAAGTTACCATCTCTCAAATTGTCCAATTTCTCTGATGGTTGTAACTATAGCAGTGGTCTTATCTGGATTGATCGAATTTCCTAATAGGAAAAAAGGCAGTGTGAGAGGGAGGGTTAGTCCAAAAACAAAATCGCCCCAAGATGCCTCCACATTTCGGTTTAAACCCAATACCCCGTCTCTACCAGCATAAAACGGACTGTTCATAATGGCTATTCTACTAACCTTATATAAAAACGTGATTATGCAAGGGGATCGTTCCAATTAGAGCCACGTTCATTTCAGATTCTTACCCTTTTTAAAGCCGGAGGGGGGAATTGAACCCCCGTCCTCCAAGAGACCTGGGGTTATCGGGTTATCCTGAGGACTATTCTGGAAGATTTCCGACCCGATTAACAAAAACTTACAGGCTTGGCGCACGTCCGACGTGTGCTTCTCCGGCATGATTAGCAGCAGCGGGAATTTGTAGGGATGTGCATGGTCCCGCCACTGCAGGTTGAAACATTGGATGTTTCAGTTGAGGTATTTCCCCACACATACAGGGGATAAGGAAAACGGTACCAGAAATTACCGGCGCACACAACCCCTGTATAATTGACCGTGTGCACGAAGGGGGAATTGTTCTAATAGGATAAATAGGTAATGATCAATCTTCATCAAGCCTGGTCTGCGTGGTGCGGTCCTCTTTGACTTCAATGCCCTGTTTGTGGTATTTTTTCCACCTGGCAATGCGTCCCATGTCACGGGCAGTCTTCGCCTTGTTGCACTGCTCACAAAGGATCTGCAGGTTCCCGCGGTCCCACTGGTTGCCCCCCATGGCGATTGGGCGGATGTGATCCAGCACATAAGGGTGACGCCAATCGTGACGTATTTTCTCTTTGCAGCTAGCACATTTACCCTCTTGTACTTTCAGAATAGACCGTCGCATCTCTGCAATGGTGGGTCGTTGCTCATTCCAGTACGCATTGCTGCAGGAGGGTTGACAACACCTGGCGTTCCGGTTTCGGGGTTTGAAATTTTCCCGCTCACACCCACAATGGGGACATGCTCTACGGGCGAGCCTATCAGCCTCCTCGGGAGTGTTGGCAAGCCTGCGGTACTCACGGTGCACCATGTTTACTCATACTAACGGGTGCCACCGCTTCTAGAGGTGTAGCCGAATCTGGAACCATATGCAGATCAGTGCTATACCTACAGATATCGCCAAAAGCAGGATCAGGAGCGGGTCGGTCATGCCGATACCTGCGTCGCATCATACGCTCTGGTAATCCCCCGCAACCGTTTTATTCCAACCTTATATTTTTTACGGATTTGTTGTAAGAACATTCCGGTTTTGTACGCATCCAGAAGTTCTTTATCGGTCGCATTGACTCTCCCGGGAAGATGCCCCACCCTGCTTCGTCCGCTCATAACTCAAACTCCATCGGTTTGTACGGGATCATAGCCAGCCGTGCAATTATGGCCTCCCTTACGGTCAACCTGAGCATTGATGAAGTCCATATAGGGACAAACACGTTGCAGACCTTTACCTTGTCTGGCTGCCACCTCCCCCAGTTTATCGACATCCATTCTTTCTGGAACTCCTCGGGGGTACCGAATCCCTCCATATCATAGAAATAATCCATGACGTATTTGACGGACAGGTCAAACGTTCCCAGGAGAACCTGCACAATCCCCGCTGCAGAGAATGTGTCTCCAGATGCCCCGAGGGGTTTACCCCGGGTCGTCATAATTTTGTTGCCCTGCTCGATAGCTAATTCTGATTTCGGTCTCATTGGTACCTGAAGATATGTCATTCAATCCCTCTTGGTTCTAATCCCAGCATCTTCTCGATGGAATCCTTCCACCGGATTTTGGGGTGATCTTTATATATACTGTATATATCCTGTATATTCGCCAAGGAGTTTATATGCTGGATATCATGATACCAGGGTAACTCTTCCTCGGTGAAATTCAATCGCTCCATGTGATTCATCATGCCAATCCAGATAGTTTCGGTGACGAACGGATCAACCATCCTGATTAAGAGGGTGGGGTCACGATCCAGGAGCGGTTCTATTGATACGGATGTCCTGAACCCCTCAAACCCCGCACAGTGGAGGGCCGCAACCCGGTCATGGATACTCGGGGCGTGCGGTTCCCAGAATTTCCGGGTTTTATCATAGTAGGTCCCTATGGTGAAGCGAAACTCGATCTGGCTCAGGTACTCGGATAGGTTTTTGCAGATGTGGTAGATGGCTTCAAACTGCGGTTTCGACACAATCAGAATGTCATTTCCCTCCTTGAGAAGTCCCGTTAGAAATGGCATCCACCACTCCTTGTGTTCGATGTGAAGGTCGTGCGCCGTGGGGAACATGATTCGTCCCTTGTATTTTCGGATCTCCCTCTCGCAATTGGGATTATACCGCATATCCCGGTTATCCTTGGTGGCGCGCTTGTATAGGATGGCTATCAGTTTGGCATAGCAGTACCGGCAATCATTCAGGCAGCCGAGGCAGCAGTTCTTACTTATGGGAGCCCATTGTTTCGTGCCGGTCAGTCTTTTTTTGGTCATTTCGGACACCACAGCGGTTTTCTGCTCGGGCGTATGATCTGCCGGTTCTGACCATCATCATCCTGGACTGATTTACACCGGGAATGACGGTACGGAACGTTTACAATTTCTCGCTCCTCACATCGTTTGCACCCGTTCTCGTACATGGGCATTATCAATCATCACCTTCAATTACCAGGTATTCCCCCCCGAAAGGATACCAGAACAGTGTTTTCCCGGGTTCCGGACTATCCGGCCCATGTGCTCCATCCCATGATGTGATGTAACAGTCACCTTCACAATCCCCTTTGCATGAGGGGTCATTACAGGCATTTCCCATGGTGTTGAAATCCTCCCGAGTTTCTTCATCCATGGCTTCATACGCTTCCTGCATTATGTAACCGGAGTTCCAGCACATCGTTTTATCTCTCCCAGAATTTACTCGCAATCTGTTTTTCAAGTTTGGATGCTATCTGTTCTGCCTTTTCTTTAAGTGTGTCGTCATTTTGTAGTGCTGCAAGCCTACGGATTTCTGACGGAGAGTAAAAAGGTTTCATATGCGTGTGCCCCCAGGTCTCGCACCCCCCGAGTACACATGCTACAAGCAATTCGTGGTCAAAACCACCGTAATCGTGACCGTGCCGTTCTTTGTTCGCCTTGACCGTTGGGCAGTTGATACACCCGTCATATTCTATAAATAAAGGGGGTTTTACAGACATTATTTCACCTTTCTTTTATAGCCGGTATAACCGCCCCGGCCGGGACCACCTTTCCAAGCACGGAATGTCGCGCAATTCGGACAGTATAAGGCGAGCATAATGTTTTGTCCAATTGACGCCTGAATGCGGCCCATACAGTCAACACATTGTTGAGGGACGCCATGCTCATCATTCATAACAAGTTTTTTTGCCATACCATCTCACTCCTCACTCTCATCCTCTTCGAGCTGCTGCAGGATGTCAGCCAATGCATCAGTGAGATAGATATCGGAGGTTGTTGGAGCAACGGGTATTATCAGGAGATCCCGTATTTCGCCAATCTGTCTCTTTTGTTCATCCGGCTTGTGATCGAACCTTTCTTCTGCATCTGCACCTATATATTTCTCGATTGCCTGCCTGCAGAGCTGCCGGGCCTGTGCCGGTCTTACGATCAGTGCATTCGCCTCGCACTTACGAGCGCCATAACTTCCAAGGTAATTTTGGACGTAAGATTGGTGATAGAATTTGTGCGATGGTGAGGCCAGGTTACGCCCACTGCCGGTGATGAGGTTATCAATCCAGGTAAGATTATTCTCCGAGATGAAATCATAGTTGAGACCAAAACGATCGATTATGAGATTTTCCGGGTCGTACCCCCCGAAACCATCATCCCAAACGATGTTAGCAAGGTCCATGAGGTTTTTGCGGATAAATTGTGATATCCGCAGCCCATCAGGATCGTGATCCCCGCAGTAAAGCAGGACGCACTTAAGACCAAGTTCCTCGGCCTCTTTGAACCGCCGTGCGTACTCAGCACGCTGCAACATCGAACTCCACCCTTTTGATGTAGCGATCGGAATCCGGAATAGTTCGCACACCGGCTCGAACAACGTCTTCAGGTCGATCTTCTCAACAAGCATCTGGATATAATACTCTTCGCCATCCCACCAGTTTGGAGTATAAAATAATTCACAGTGATCGATTTTACGGATATACTTGGCGAGCCATTCCTTAGGTGTTTCAGAGTCCGGGTCCTCAACACCGGAGAATTTTCGGCCCTCCTCCTCAGCGGTGAAATTAATTGAAACCAACCCACGCTCGCGGCACTTGTTGATAAGTCCCTCAACGCGATCAAACTGGTTTTTGTTAATCAGGCGGAAACCCTCAAGCTGATAGCACCACCCCCGTGATGATATTTTCATCCCGGCCTGATCGCCCAGCTCGGTGATCTGACGTGCAAAGTCCTCCAAATGCTCAAGGTATACCTCACCTTGTCCCGTGGGTAATACAATTTCAGTCATGTTATCCCGTATCCTTTTTGGCACTACCTTACT
>Ga0307377_10008906_pt1 | contig 10117 bp, 14 predicted proteins | sample TR3MG_FD_202535 | JGI IMG/M metagenome (GOLD analysis project Ga0307377, IMG submission 202535) | Soil microbial communities from Risofladan, Vaasa, Finland - TR-3 | ecosystem: Environmental > Terrestrial > Soil > Coastal area > Acid sulfate soil | place: Finland: Risofladan, Vaasa | collected... | reverse complement strand
CGAGAGGTGTCGAAGGAGATTGGTCGGCAGCTTCGGGCCGCTCCGCAATTGCCGACGGCACTGGCGCTCCAAGCCGAGCAGGTCAGCTTGATCACCAGCTTACCGATCGACGCAGCAGCAAGAGCGCAGAAGCTGGCGATGGAAGCTGCCACAGGCGGCAAGCGTGCTGATGAGGTCGCCCGAGAGATCGGTCGCACAGGGGAAGTCACAGATTCCAGAGCGATGCTGATTGCAAGGACTGAGGTGGCACGATCCAACGCACTGATCAACCAAGCCCGTTCTGAGAGTGTGGGCAGCACGCATTACATCTGGCGAACTGCAGAGGATAGCGACGTAAGATCCTCGCACGCGCAAATGGAAGGTGTGGTCGTTGCTTGGGCAGAGCCACCGACACTCGATGATGGGACGACGACCCACGCCGGCCAGATCTACAACTGCAGGTGTTTCGCAGAGCCGATCATAAATTAGTGTTGCCTGACACATCGACATCAGGCAAACTTGATTCGCCAATACGTGGGAGACGCGGGTGAAGTATTACACCACCGCTAAGATCAGCGACAGAATCAGCAAGACGCCTGAAGGCTTCCTGTTGTGCGTTGCTGTCCCCGTCGCTCGATCCGGAGAACTCCTGTATCAACCGGGCGAACTCAAAGGTGAAGATGGCAACGAAGTCGTTAAGGCGGGCAAGGACGGCGTGGTGAGAATCAGCCGCACTGCAGCAGACATCTTCGACGAGAGCACCATAGCCTCCTTGGAGGGTAAGTCCGTCACCATCAACCACCCGACAGACTTTGTATCACCCGACAACTGGAAGGAAGTGACCGTAGGCCACATGCAAAACGTGCGGCCCGGCAAAGGCGCAGACGCAGACAAGCTGTTGGCAGACTTCCTGATCAAAGACGCGGCAGGCATCGCTATGATCGAGGCCGGGTTGCGCGAAGTCTCTCTCGGCTATTCAGCCGACTACGAACAACTTGAAGACGGCTATGGCCGTCAAACTAACATCGTGGGCAACCACGTTGCGCTAGTTCGTCGTGGTCGTAATGGCCCCGAGGTAGCAGTCCGGGACTCCGCGCCCGATAATCCCCAAGAGGTACTTAGCATGAAAGACAAATTGCTAAAGCTACTCGGGCGCGCTGTTGACGAAGCGATGCCTGAAGCAGAAGCTGAGGTGGTAGACGCAGTCGATCCGATGGAGGCGCGAATTGCCAAGGTCGAAGAGCTGCTCGCCAAGATCGTCGCAGCCAAAGAAGAGCCTGTCGCAGAAGAAGTTCTCGACGAAGAGCCTGAGTTGGTTGAAGAGCCTGTCGTCGAAGAAGTTGTTGACGAAAAGGCAGCGGCTATGGATGAGCGCCTAGCCGCCATCGAAGCCGCACTGGCCAAGTTGGTTGGTGACGAAGAAGCGCCAGCAGTCGCCTGCGACGCCGAAACTGTCAGCCGTGCAGAGATCCTTGCACCGGGCTTGAAGTCCAAGCATCTGGTCAAAGACTCCCTTGCTGCATTTGGCAAGACCGAAGTTGGCGCACAGATCATGAGCACCTTCGATGGCATGCCAGACGAGGCCAAGTTCCGCGCTTGCGCAGAAGTGATGAAGGCGAAGCGTGCTGCACAGCTCGCGCCTACTCACGACAGTTTCAGCTCGTTTGCCCAAGGGCCGATGACACCTGAAAAACTCAACGAGCGCAACGCTGCTCGCCACTCCAACAAAGGGGCATAACCATGACTTCCTATCTGTTCCGCGCTCCTGCAGGTGTTGCCGGCAGCGTAACCCGTGTAGACCAAACCACCGTAGAACCGGGCCAACTGGCCGCAGTCGGCACCCCGACTGCATTCGGTCAACCTGTTAAGATCGTCGGCGGCGAGTTCGCTCTGATGGGCGCAGGCTCCGCAGCAGCAGACTTCTACGGCGTTCTCAGCCGCATCGCTCCGGCCATCGCTGGCCCAGCAAACGACGACGCCCCGAATGCAGAAGCAATCGCAGGCATCGTTACTCGCGGCTACGTCAACGTCCTTTGCGCAATCGGCACCCCGGTTCGCGGCGGCGCTGTTTACGTTCGTGTTGTCGGCTCTGTTGGCGACTTCGAGGCCACCGCAGATGGCGCTAACAACGTCCTGCTAACTAACGTGACTTGGGCCAGCGATGGCAAAGACGCAGACAACAACGCCGAACTGCGCGTTGCTCGCTAAGGAGATATGAACATGGGCATTAAGACTCAAGACAGCACCTTGGCGTACTACGTCAACCAGCTGGACAACTTCGACCAGCGTTTGCATGAGCCGCTGTTCAGCACCACTTGGGATCGTGACATCAAGTTGCGCTCCGGCATCACCTTGGCCAACGAGTCAACATCCTTCACCCGCGCTCAGATCGCTGGTGCTGGTTCGCAGGGCGCTTCCGGCAAGCCTTGGCTGTCTGGCAACACCAACGCCATCGTAGGCGTAAGCGTCAGCGGCGAGCGCGTTGTTCAGCCTCTGCGCTTGCTTGGTCGTGAGATCAGCTACACCAGCGTTGAGCTTGACCGCTCGCAGCTGTTGGGCCAACCGATCGACGTTAGCAAGCTGTCGGCTTTCAACACCCTGTACCAGATGGACACCGACGAGCAGGTTTATGTTGGTGACACCTCAACTGGCGACCAAGGCTTGGTTAACTCCTCGCAGATCCAAGTTGCCAACGTTACCGGCGTTGCATGGGCCACTGCCACCCCTGCTGTGATTCTTACTCAGGTTAACGAGCTGCTGACCTCGGTTTGGGAAGAGAGCGGTTTTGCCGTTTGCCCTGCTGAACTGCGCATCCCGCCACAGCAGTACGGTTTGCTCAGCACCCGTCTGGTTAGCTCTGCAGGTAACGTTTCTGTGCTGCAGTACTTGGCCCAGAACTCGATCTGCAACAACATCAACGGCAAGCCTCTGAACATCCAGCCGCTCAAGTGGTTGGCTGGCCGTGGCGTTGGTGCTACTGACCGCATGGTTGCCTACACCAACGAAGAAGACTTCGTGCGCTTCCCGATGGTGCCGGTTCGTCGTGAGACTGCCTACTACCAAGGCATCAGCTTCATCGCTCCGTACGTTTGGGCTTACGGTTCGGTTGAGTTCGTTTACCAAGAAACCGTCGGCTACCGCGACGGCATCTAAGGGGAGCTGCCATGAAGATCAACTTCAAGCGGCCAGTCAATGTGAAGGGAAAGGTTCTACGCGGCGTCCATGACGTCGCAGCAGACGCAATCCCAGAAGCTTATCTGGAAGCGTTGGTTGCAGAGGGTCACGTTGACGTAATTGCCGACGAGAAGCCTGCACCCAAGAAGGCTTCTAAGCCTTCCAAGGACGCTGAGTGATGTTTGACAAGGCCGCGTTCCGACAGAACTTTCCGGAGTTTTCCGATACGGCCACTTACCCTGACGCCCAGCTGGATTTCTGGTCGGGCATCGGGGAACTTCTTTTGATTGCAGATCGGTGGAAGGACACCTTCGACTACGGTCTGCAATTGTTCGTCGCGCACAACATCACGTTGGCAGCGCAGAACGAAGCCTCTGCATCAGCAGGCGGCGCACCAGGCGGCACCAACGGCCCCGTCGGAAGCAAGTCCGTCGGAAGTGCCAGTGTTAGCTACGACACCGCAGCCATCATGGAAACGAACGCAGGCGAGTGGAACGCGACCAGCTATGGCCGCACCCTCCTACGTCTTGCGCGCATGATTGGCGCAGGCGGTCTGCAAGTATGAAAGGCGTGAAGATCACGCAAGACCACCTCAAGCGAGTGATGGAAACTTTGCGTGCTATGGAAACCAAAGACTTGCTGGTGGGTATCCCAGCAGGCGAGAACAGCCGCGATGACGGGCCAATCGGCAATGCACAGATTGGCTACATCAACGAGAACGGAAGCCCAGCACAGAACATTCCTGCGCGACCATTCTTAGCACCCGGCGTTCTCAAAGCAAAAGGAGCCGTCGCTGACCTTCTGGCAGCCGGCGCTGCTGCTGCGTTGGACGGCGGCTCCTCCTTACAGACCGCGTTCGACAAGGCCGGGTTGGTCGCTCAGAACTCGGTGAAGATGACGCTGCGTGCAGGGGACGGCTATGCTCCTTTATCTGCTTCGACTTTGGCTGCGCGCGCTCGACGCGGCGTTAGTCGCACTAAACCTTTGATCGACACCGGGCAACTGCTCAACAGCATCACCTACGTCGTGAGGGATCGCTGATGGCATCGCTCGACGTCTCGTTTTTGTTGACCGACCCTGACTTCACAGATCGTGTCACTCGCATTACGCGCAGCAGCACGATCAACCAGTGGGGCGAGCAACAGCTGGCCGAGATCCAAGATACCATAACGGTCGTCGTGCAGGGAACCACCTCCGACACACTGAACCGGCTCCCGGACGTTGCCAACCTCAGCCTCGGCATTGAGGTCTGGTACAAAGGGCAGCTCAACGTCGAAGCCGCTGGCGGCTACAGCGACTTGATCGTTTGGCAAGGCCGCAGATATCAAGTTGTCGCCTTGCTAGAAGACCTTATGAATTGGGGTCAAGGCTGGACGCACGCAGCCTGCACGATGGAGGAAGCCAACAATGGCTAACACCTCCGCAACAGGCGGCTACCTAACGGCGACGACCTCACCTCTTGATGATCAGGCTCTGGCCCGGTTCATGCATGACGTCATCGTTGGCGTGACAGGCTTGGCCAATGAGTTAGTCCGTCCAGCTTGGCAGCGCAACCCGCCGCCGCGTCCTAACCATGATGTGCTGTGGTGCGGCTTCGGAGTGCTGAACCAGACTGCAGAGGCAGGTGGCAGCTTCGTGAAAGAATTGGACACAGGCCTTGGCGCGGAGCAACAGAGAACGGAATCATTCGATCTGTTGTGCAGCGTCTATGGGTCTGGTTGCGCAGGTCTGGCGGCAGCCATCAGAGACGGGCTTGAGATCTCCCAGAACAGAGAGCAATTGTTCTTGGCAGAGATGACTTATGTTGGCTCTGGGCAGGTTGTTCGCCTTCCGGAGCTTGTGAACGAGATCTGGTACGAGCGTGCCGACGTAACACTAACCTTCCGGCGCGTCGTGCGCAGAGAGTACGCGATATTGAACTTCCTCAACGTCTACGGCACATACACAACCGACACCGGCTTGACTGGTAGCTGGTCAACACAGGGGCTAACGCCATGACACAAGGTCTATCCGTAGGTCGGTTGATCCGAACCTCCGTAAGCATCTCTCCATTGGCCGCGCAACGTCGCGGCTTTGGCACACTTCTGATCGCAGGCGACTCGGACGTAATCAGTCCAGCCGAGCGGTTGCGCACGTACACGACTCTTGAGTCTGTGGCAGGCGACTTCGGCACAACCGCGCCAGAGTATTACGCAGCTCAGCTGTACTTCGGCCAGACGCCACGTCCTGCTCAGTGCCAGATTGGTCGCTGGGTCACTTCGGCAACCGGCGCAGAGTTGCTGTGCGGCACATTGACCGCAGCAGAGCAGCAGATCGCCAACTGGACGTCCATCACAACCGGCAGCTTCTCCATTGCAGTCGGCGGCGCAGCCGCTGTTGATGTCACGGGAATCGATCTGTCAGCTGAGACGAATCTGAATGGTGTGGCGTCTGAGATCAACGCCGCGCTGACGACAGCCACCGTTGCAGCCTCTTGTGAGTGGACCGGTTCGCGTTTCATCTTTACCACCACCGCAACGGGCGCTGCTGCTGAAATCAGCTTCCTCGGCGCAGCGGCAACAGGCACCGACATCAGCGCCCAGCTCAAAGGCACCAGCGCTACCGGCTTGCCTCCTGTCAATGGCTTTGACGTTGAGACTCCGGTCGAAGCGACAGCTGCCTTCGTCGACGCTTCCGCTGTTTGGTTCGGCTATATGTTCGCAGCCAGCACCATGCCTGGTGAGGCGCAAGTGCTGGCCGTTGCAGGCTTCATCGAAGGGCTGGACCTTGAGCGCGTGTACGGCGTAACCGTCACCGACACCCGCGTGCTGGACGCAACCTTCACAACCGACATGGCCAGCCAGTTGAGCGACCTCGGCTACCTGCGCACATTCACCCAATACAGCCAGAACGCCTACGCAGTCGCTAGCTTCATGGGCCGCGCATTCTCGGTCAACTTCAACGCCAACAAGTCAACCATCACCATGATGTACAAGCAGGAGCCGGGTGTTGTCGCGGCGTACCTGACTGAGACGCAAGCGCAGACCTTGAAGGCCAAGCGTTGCAACGTCTTCGTGAACTACATCAACGACACCGCCATCGTGCAGTACGGCGTGATGAGTGGCCCCGCCTACTTCGATGAGATCCACGGCCTGAGCTGGTTTAAGGACGCGCTGCAAAACGCAGAGTACAACCTCCTATACCAGAGCAAGACCAAGATTCCACAAACCGACGCAGGCCAGAACCAACTGATCAGCATTGCCGCTGGCGTTTGCGCCGAGGCAGTCAACAACGGCTTGGTCGCACCGGGCCAATGGAACTCCGACGGGTTCGGTCAGCTAGAGCGCGGCGACTTCCTGAAGACGGGCTTCTACATCTTCAGCACGCCGATGGCTCTGCAAGATCAAAGCATCCGTGAAACTCGCACCGCACCGCCGATCCAGATCGCTCTGAAGCTGGCTGGCGCAATCCAAGAACTTGACCTACTCGTCAGCGTTAACCGCTAAGGGGAATAAAAATGGCAGTATACAGCTTCTTAGACGTTAACGCAGCAATCACCGGGCCGGGCGGGGCAATCAACCTCGCCGCTGGCGCTGGCGCGTCGGAAGAAGGCATCACCATCGATGCCGTCGAAGACAAGAACATCATGACCATCGGCGCAGGCGGTCAAGGCATGCACAGCCTTGTTGCTAACGAGTCGTCGATGGTCACAGTTCGTTTGCTCAAGACCAGCCCGGTCAACTTTGCGTTGCAGCAGATGTACAACTACCAGACCAGCTCTAGCGTTTTGCACGGTCGCAACACCATCGCCATAACCGACCTCGGCCGCGGCGACTTGATCACGCTGGAGCAGGTTGCATTCAAGAAAGCGCCATCCATTACCTACGCCAAAGAGGGTGGGATGAATGAGTGGACGTTCGACGCAATCTTCACCAGCCGCGTGCTGGGCATCGGCACCCCGGAGGTCTAAGTGGAATTTACTGCAGCAGGTATTGAGTATCGCGCCGGCAACATCAATGCACGTGAGCAGTTCCATATAGTCCGGCGATTGGCCCCGTTCTTAAAGGCGCTCGCGCCTTTAATGGCGGGAATGGATGTGTCGAAAAGCGACCCGATGAAAGCGATGGCAGCCCTTCCCCAAATCGGGGAGGTGCTAGCTCAGCTTCCTGACGAAGCCGCGGATTATGTGGTATTCGGTCTGCTTGCGTGTGTGAGCCGAAAACAGGATAATGGACTAGGCTGGGCGAAAGTTTCCAACGGCACGCAGTTGATGTTCCAGGACATCGACATGATGACCATGCTGACCTTGGCCGCGCGCGCTTTGATGGCGAACATGCAAGGTTTTTTCTCCGAACTCCGCTCGGTATCAGCACCCCTGAACCAGAAACAAAGCGCCCAGTAACATGGGCGTCTTTGCCGAGCGGAGAGGATTGGTTGTGGCGACCCGTTGCCGCAGGTCTGTGCCGTTATGAGAGTATAATCGACGGGACGTTGGGCTTGGCCGACGTCGCCACCATGAACGAGGTGCTAGACGTGAAAGCAATCAATGAGCATCGATACATGGAGGCGACCAAGTAATGGCCGCAGGCGTTCTTAAAGAGTTCCTCGTCTCAATCGGCTTTCAGGTCGACGGCGAGCAACAGATGCAAACCTCGATGGGCAAGGCAACCGCCATCATGGCCGGCGTCGGCGCAGCCGCTGTTGCAGCAGGCGGGGCGCTGTTCGCCTTCACCAACTCCGTAGCAAAAGAGCTAGACGCACTCAGCGACCTTGCAATACGCGCAGGCTCGACCGCAGAAGCGATGGCAGAGCTTGGCTACGTTGCCGGGTTGAATGACTCCAGCTTTGAAGCAGCGACTGCCTCCGTCGAAAGGCTGGGCCGCGTCGCAGGCGAAGCGTTCATGGGCGCTGGACCGGGCATCGAGGTGTTCAAGGCGATCGGCATAAACGTCAAAGACGCCAACGGCGAGTTGAAGAACTCGAACGACTTGATGTGGGAAGTTGGTGACGCTATCAAGGACATGGGCAGCGGCCAACAAGGGGCGATCCTCCAGAAGCTAGGCATCGACCCGACAATGCTCGCCACCATGACGGGCGACATGGCCGCGCTGCGCGACGAGTACACCGCACTCAATGACTCGGTCGGCTTGGACACAAACAAAGCCGCAGCAGCAGCCAGCGACTTCCGTGATGCGCTGGGGAAGATTCAGCACGTCGTCAGCACGTTGGGCAAGGCTCTGGCTGCGACGCTCATGCCGAAGTTTACCGCAGCGATGGACCGACTGCGGCGCATGGTTGTCGAGATGCTGCCTAAGATCATGGGTACGATCAAGCCGGTCATTAACGTCATCATGGCGGTTGCTGAGGTGTTCATTGCGCTGGCATACCGGATCACCCAAGGGGCCGGCGTGATCATTGGTTGGCTCAGCAAGATCAACGACGCAACAGGCGGCTGGGCAGCTGGCATCTTGGGCGCTGTCGCTGCGTGGAAGTACTTGAACCTCGCGTTCTTGGCCACTCCAATCGGAGCCGTGCTGGCACTGGCTGCCGCCATCGGCATATTGATCGATGACTTCCTGACGTGGAAAGAAGGCGGCGACTCGCTGATCAATTGGGACGCATGGAAGTCGGAGATTGACGCGGCCACGGCGGTGATCGACTTCTTCCGGGACATGATCGCCAGCAGCTTCAACGTGATCTTCGCCATCGTCGACACCTTCGTCAGTGTATTCACAGGAGACTTTGCCAGAGCCTTCCGCGCAGTCGAAGAAATCATGAACACCTTTATGGAAACTGCTGGTCGCGTCGGAGGCGCTATAAGCTCCATCGCCTCGTCCGTCGACGGCTTCTTCAACTCCAGCGACAAGCCAATCACGCCAACCGGCGCAGCAGGCTCCACCCAGAGCGTGAACCAGAACACCACCATCAACGTCACTGGCGCAACCGATCCTGCAGCAACAGCCAAGGCAGTCTCTGGCGCACAGGCTACCGTCAACGGCGACATGGCCCGTAACATGAAAGGGGCAACCCGATGACTTGGCTCAGCCAGCTGTACACAAAGGCGACGTTCCGACCAGTCAGAACCATCGGCGGCTTCACAGCAACGCTGACCGTAGAGGAAGTGGCTAGCGATGATCTGACGATGACCGAACACCCGGTCATGGACGGCGCTGCGATCACCGATCACGCATACCTCAACCCAACGCGGCTGGCCATACGGGCGCAGTGGGACGAGGTCGGTGCAGGCATGCCGCTGGATGAGCTGTACACCAAGCTGCGCAACCTGCAAGCGAGCCGCGTGCCGTTCGACGTTGTGACAGGCAAGCGCATATACAGGAACATGCTGTTCAAGTCGTTGGGTGTGACCGACGACGCGATGACAGACAACATCCTGAGCATCAATGCTCAGTTGCAAGAGATCATCATCGTCCAGATCCAGACCACGACCGTGCCGCCGCGCTCGCAACAAAAAGAGCCTGGACGCACAGGCTCGACCGACAAGGCCGGGAAGAAGAAGGCGCAGGAAGTGAAAGATCCTGTCCGGGCAAAGTCTGCACTCAGGTCTATTTCGGAGACGTTCAGTGGCTAATCAATTATTCACGATTCCGCTGGTTGCCTCGCCGCAGACGTTCGACATCGAGCTTGGCGGCAGGGCGCTGACCATCACCAACAAGTGGAACGAGTCCTGCGGCTGGGTCTTGGATATTTACGACGCGACAACCACATCCCCGCTGGTGATGAACTTGCCGCTGGTCACAGGGGTCAACTTGCTCAAGCAACTTGCTTACCTCGATATACCGGGTGAGATTTATGTGCAGACCGACGGCGATGCCGGGGCGGTTCCGACGCTGGACAATCTTGGTGTTGGGTCGTTCGTTTACTACGTGGTTGCAGCATGACTGCGCAGTACATCAGGCAATGCAACCTTGTCGTGTCCAACGCGGCAGGAGAAGGGCTGGACTTGTCCACGTTGCGCATCACGTTC
>Ga0307377_10008905_pt1 | contig 10118 bp, 9 predicted proteins | sample TR3MG_FD_202535 | JGI IMG/M metagenome (GOLD analysis project Ga0307377, IMG submission 202535) | Soil microbial communities from Risofladan, Vaasa, Finland - TR-3 | ecosystem: Environmental > Terrestrial > Soil > Coastal area > Acid sulfate soil | place: Finland: Risofladan, Vaasa | collected... | reverse complement strand
AACTGCAATATTTTTTTTCATTATTTCTTCCTCCAAAACAATTTTTATAAAAAAAGAAAATTTAAATAAAAAAATTTAAAATTATAAAAAATAAAAATAAATTGATTATATTTTTAACTCTCTATAACTCTCCATTTTTTCTTTCGCAATTTATTATATTTTATTCTTTAAGGAAGAATTCTTTTTGTTAGTCCCTGAGGATACATTTTTTGTTGAACAAAAGCTTCTGCATACAATACTCCTGCCTGAAAACCCCTAAATTTTGCAACCGACTTTATAAACTCAGGGGCATCGCAGTTATGCATATCCTTTAACCATCCCAGCTGGGATTTCATTTTCATCATCATTTCAATTTTTGTTTCAATAGTATCTGTTATATCCACATATTCAGTAGGAATAAAATTAATTCCAGCAATAGTATCTATATAATAAAGATATGGCAACTTATCAGAAGGTGGATAATTTGTTTTCCAGAGTTTAAGATTCGCTAAATAAATTGCCTCAAACACTAATCTGCTTACATTTATATGATCAGAGTGATAATCATCTGGAGAATGGGTAATTATTAAATCAGGATTTGCCTGTCTTATTACATCAATTATTTTTTTTCTTGAATCTAAGTCTAAAACTACTTCTCCATCAGATATTCCTGCCCATACGGAAGTTGCTCCAATTACTTTTGCTGACTGTATAGCTTCATCTCTTCGTATTTTTGCTATTTCTTCAGAGGTATGAGTCATACTCCCTTTATTGCCATCACAGACATGGCACATAAATATTGTATCACCTCTTTTGCTGAATTTAGCAAGGGTCCCAGCACATAAAATTTCAACATCATCCGGATGAGCACCAATGGCAAGTATTCTCATAATTCAATACCTTTCATTTATAAAAATTTAATTCATTAACAACCTATAAATTTAATAAAAAAATAAGTTTATAATTTTATATTATCTACGCATTCTACCTATATTACTTATAACTGTTGCAATTACTATTATTGCTCCCAAAACTATAGTTTGGAGATAAGAAGAAATCCCGATTATATTCATAGCATTATATAAAATACCTAAAAGTAAAACTCCAAAAAAAGCTCCGATAAGGCTTCCTCTTCCACCTTCAAAAGTTATTCCTCCGATAATTGCAGCTGCAAGGGCTTGTAAAGCAAAATCTGACCCGCTATTCGCTCTTACCATCCCAAGCCTTGACACAAGAACTAAACCAGCTAATCCAACAATTAATCCACTTAACGCATAAATTGAAATAACATGCCAGTCAACATTAATACCAGATAGAAATGCAGCTTGAGAATTACCTCCAATAGCATTAATCCTTCTGCCGTATTTAGTATTTTTTCTTAAGAAAAATGCAAATAAAAAAATAAGAAAATATATTATTATTGCAACCGGAACAGGACCAACTTTTGCCTCACCTAAAAATTCAAACTGGCCGATTATTGTTTGAGGTCTTCCTCCCCCTATTATAAGTGCTACCCCGAGAAAAACATAATTCATTCCCAGTGTAATAATAAGAGGAGTAACCTTACTTTTAGCAATTATTACTCCGTTTATAAAACCTAAAATTAATGCAATTGCTAAAACTGTAATTACAGAAATAGTAATGCTTTCCCCTGCTATTAGCATTTTGGCAAAAATCATTGCCACTAAACCTGCCATATTCCCTATTGAAATATCAAGGCCACCGGATATCATCAGTAAAGACATACACATTGTTAATATACCCAGTACTGAAATTTGCTGCATTATATTAAAAAAGTTTCTTAGTGTTAAAAAGTTGGGGTTTAGTACAGTAGCTATTATTCCTATAATAATTATTACTAAAACCAGATAAGTGATTTGGGAATTTAAAAAACTAAGTCTTCTGATTATTGAAAGTCTTTCATCTGAATTTTTGTTAATATTTTTATTGTTTAACACCTTTATTTTCATTCCATAAATCCTGATAAAATATTTTCCTCTGTAATTTCATCTCCAGTCAGTTCTTTGGAAATTTCAAAATTTCTAATTACAATTACTCTATCACTTATTGAAATAAGCTCAGGCATTTCTGATGAAATCATAATAATAGACTTGCCGCTTTCAGCAAGTGAAGTAAAAAGTTCATATACTTCTGTTTTTGCATTTACATCAATCCCATGAGTAGGTTCATCAACAATTAATATATTAACATCTTTAAAAAGCCATTTTGCAAGAACCACTTTTTGCTGATTACCACCGCTTAAAAATCTTACTTCCTTATTTAGGTAAGGAGTTTTTATATTTAATTTATTAATATAATCTTCTGAAAATTTTTTTTCTTTAATGAAGTTAATAAAAAACTTACCAAGCTTATCCAAACCTACAATTGTAATATTCTGATCAACAGGCATACCCATAAAAAGACCGTCAATTTTTTTATCCTCTGTCAATAACGCTAATCCTTCCTGGACAGCTTTTATTGGATTTTCGGGAGTTACATCTTTATCTTTATAAAAAACTTTTCCTTTATATTTTTTTAAAGCTCCAAAAATAGCTCTTGCAATTTCAGAACGGCCTGCACCTTTCAATCCGGCAATACCAAGAATTTCTCCCTCTCTAACTTTTAAATTAATTTCTTTTGACGATTGAGTAAGCTTCAAACCACGAACTTCAAAAACAAAATCACCTATTTTATTTTCTTTTTTCTTATAAAAAAGATCTACAGGACGTCCTACCATTTCTTTTGCAAGGTTAGCAGAATTTAAAGTTTCGGTATTTTTATCATGAGTATTTATTTTTATGCCATCCCGTAAAACTGTTACTCTATCAGCAACTTGTATTATTTCATCAAGATTATGAACAATATAAATTACACTGACACCTTCTCTACTTATTTTTTTTACCATTTGTATGATAATTCCGATATCTTTAATATTAAATGCCTGAGTTGGTTCATCAAGAATAAGAATTTGAGGCTTTTGAGCAAGAGCTTTAAGTATCTTTACAAATTGCTGATCAGACGGGCTTAATCTTTCATATATTTCATTAACTTTAATATTTATTCCAATTTGTTCTGCAAGATTTTCTGCCAGCTTTATTATTTTATTGTAATTTATAAAAAACTTTTGATTATCAATTTCAGAACCTAAAAAAATATTTTCTGCAGCAGTTATTTGTGGAACAAGAATATCTTCCTGATAAACAGTTTGAATTCCTGTTTTTCTGGCAAGATAAGGAGTAAGATAATAATGCTTTCCATTATTAATATATATTTCTCCACTGTTTGGTTTAAATGCTCCAGATAATATTTTTATAAAAGTTGATTTACCTGCACCATTTTCTCCAATTAAGCAATGCACTTCCCCTTTTTTAAGATCAAAATTAAAATTCGTAAGTGCTTTAACTCCGGGAAATTCTTTTGTAATATTTTTTACATCTAATATTTTTTCTTTTTGATTTAAACTGATATCCATATATTATCCATATAAATTATTTTATCTTAAATAAAAGTTTAATATTTATACTTTTGCGACCTTATAAATTTATTAAAAATATAAGATCGCAAAAGTTTTAATTAAATACTTAAAACTGATTTCAATAAGAGACTCATGAAATTATTCGGTTTACCATTTATCTAATCCGCCAATCATATCAATTAATGCATCAGATGGCTGCCATGGAATAATTTTATCCAGGTCATTTACTGTAACTACGCTTTGTGGAATTGCAATAAATTTTTGTGGTGGAGTAATACCCTGAGTTGCATAAAGATACATAGCTTTAAATAAATATAAACCTTGTAACGAAACTGGAACAGCTACGGTAGCCTGAACAATACCATCCTTTAGTAATTTAACTCCGGTTGGTCCGCCACCGGTTGAAACAATAGGAATTTTACCTGCAAGTCCTGCATCTTTTAATGCATTATAGCAACCTACAGCCATGGATTCATTATTAGCAAAAATTACATCAAATTTTTGTCCTGATGCTATAACATCTGTTGTTGCATCCTGAGCAGTTTTAGTATCCCAATTAGTATCCCTTTGTATATCAATCTTTACTTTTCCAAATTCTTTTATAGCTTTTTCAATTCCAACCATATATTCTTCAACTATACCCATTCCTGGAAGACCTCTTACATAAAATACTTTTTTACCTGGATAAGTTTCACTGATGTATTTAAATGCTAAATATCCAGTTTCTGCATACTCACAAGCTACGTTAACTAAATAGTCACCTTGAACTTTGTCAACCAGTTTAGTATTTTCAAATGAGATAGGTATTTTTGCATCATTTGCTTTTATTAAAAACTTCTGAGCTTCTTCAGGTGTATAAACAAAAACACCTATCTGGTCTACTTTTTTAGTTATTAAATCTTCAAGGTTGTTTAATTGTTTATTGCCATCCCATGCAGAATCAAGCACCTGAACTTCTACACCTTTTTTTGCAGCAGCATATTTGAAATTTTCAACACTAAACCCGCCCCATTCATCAGATAATGCAACTGGAAGATTGCCAAAAACTAACTTCTTTGCTGGAGCACTAACACCTAAAACACCTAATAATGCTACAATAACTAATAGCACTATTGCCTTTAGTAATATTTTTTTCATATTAATTCGTCCTCCTTCTTTTTTTATAACTTTTTTATTAACACCCGAGATCTGCGTCTGAAATATTTACGCAGATTTTTTGCTAAATTCATCTAAAATCCTTATAAATTTCATGATGAATCTGCAAATCTACATTCAAGTTCTACTATATTTTCTTCACCTCCTTTCAAGAAAACTTTTATTTTTATTTTTTCTTCGTTAAAAACGGCAAAACTCTTAAACTATCCACAGATAGTTAAAGCTCTCCTTTGTTCCTCTGTATAATTAAGGAGTAGCAAAACTCCTGCATTGAAGGTAAGGGTTTTTTCTAAAGGCTCACGCAGATTCTCGGTAATAAAAAATAATACTCTCAGATATGTCAAATGTGAAGACCTGACCCCAAAACAAATATAAACCTTATAATTTTACTGCTGATTGCTCTTTAGCAGATTTTATTGCTGCAAGTGCAAATTTAAGTGCTGTTTTACCATCTTCAAAAGTAGCCTTTTCAATTGGTTTATCTTCCTCAATACAATTTATAAAATAACTAAGTTCATTAAAAAATGCATCTGACTGACTGACTTCTATAGTCTCAATCGAACCATCAGTATTATAAATTTTGATATTTGAAGCTTGTGCTCTTTCTTCTATATTTTTTCCTGCTCTAAATATCCATTCGATAGTTCCTTTTTCACATAAAACTCTAAAAGCCATTGTAAAAGGAAAAGCACCTTTAAAATCCCATCCTCCTTCGGCAAAACCTGATTTATCTTTTTTAAATTGTGCTGTTGTAAATATATGCGAAAAACCTCCTTCAGGATTTTCAGGGTTTATTGAACCTTGAGCTTTTACTATTTTAGGCTTACCAAACAGCCATATTAATAAATCAAGATCATGAATATGCAAATCAATAGCTGCACCACCGCTAAATTTTTCATTTTTATCCCAATTGCCTACCTGCCAATCCGGAGTAACTGCAAGTCTTTCACAAAATGCATGCATTGGTTCACCATAAAAACCACTGTCAATTATATCTTTTATTTTTACATATTCAGGCCAGAATCTTAAAATAAGACCATTCATTGCTTTTATATTATTTGCCTTTGATGCTTTTATCATTTCATCAGCATCCTGTAGAGTTAAAGCAATTGGTTTTTCACATAAAACATGTTTTCCTGCATTAGCAGCTTTTATAACTGTTTCAGGATGTGCAAAAGTTGGAACACATACATCTACGCAATCTGCATCAGTATTTTTTAAAAGCTCATCAATATTTTTATAATATTTTGCATTAACGCTTTGGGCAATTTTAATACCTCTATCTTCAAGATTATCAACAACTGCAATTATTTGAGCATTTTTAATTTGTTTTAAAGCACTAATATGTGTTTGTCCTATATAACCAGCACCAATAAGAGCAACTTTTACCATTTTTAGCCTCCAGTTAAATAAAATATATAAAAGCTTATATTTTAAAAAATAAATATTTAAGTAATTAATTCAAAAAATTTTATCAAATAAAAATGTCTTATAAAAAATAAATAATTAATTATTACTCAATAACTCCATTTTTTTAGAAAATCATATGATGTTTTAACAGCTTTGTTTATTTCCTCAAGAGAATGTGCTTTGCCTTCAAACTCTATTTCAACACTTGCAGGGCCATCAAAATCTTTAAGTATTTCAAATATTTTATCAAAATCTATAATACCTTCTCCAAGCGCAGGGAAATTCCAGTCTTTATATTTACCACTTCCATTATCCTTTAAATGAACATAACCCATAAAAGGTAATGCAAAAGGTAAATCAGTTTCAGGTCTTGTGTTACCATAAAATATCACATTGCCGGTATCATAATTTAATTTGATATTTGGATGATTTATAGTTTTTATAATTTCTGCTCCGATTTTGCCGTTATTACACCATTCACCATGCATTTCAAGACAGACTGTAACCCCTTTTGTTTTTGCATCATCGCCAATTTCTCTAATATCTGAATAAAATTTCTTTTCATCTTCCTTATTTTTAACTTCCCCTGTATCAGTAGTTACATATCTGACTCCAGCAAGTCCTGCAAAATCAAGTACTTTTTTAAAATTTTCAACACTGTTTTTTTTCATAAGTCTTGTATGGCCAGCTATACATTGCAAAGTAAGCCCATGATTTTTACAATCCTTTAAAACTTCATTAACAATTTGTTTATCAACCTTTATTTCCGGTCTGGGCATATGTTCAAAATAATCAGGAGCGGAAGCCAGTTCAATATATTTAAAACCAGCTTTTGAAATACCTTCCATTGCTTCTTTACCGTTATAATTAGGATAGGTAGATGTTACAACTGCAATATTTTTTTTCATTATTTCTTCCTCCAAAACAATTTTTATAAAAAAATAAACTTTAAATAAAAAAATTTAAAATTATAAAAAATAAAGATATGGTAACTTATCAAAAGGTGGATAATTTGTTTTCCAGAGTTTAAGATTCGCTAAATAAATTGCATCAAACACTAATCTGCTTACATTGGAATATTTTTCAATTTCAATCAGGAAATACCTTTTGTCTGCGAACTTTTGCTTCTAAATTCATTTCAGCAATTTTAATAGAAGAATTAGTAATAGCCACTGCAATAATAAATTTACTATCTGAAGAAAATCTTACCAGAACTGGCTTCCTACCGCCAGTAGATACTCCTACACCTTCCTCACATACTAATCCTTGGCGGATTAATTCTTTTACTGCAACAGTTACTGTGGTTGGGCTTAAGTTCTCTGCATTTAATTAGCCCTTTATTTATAAACTTTCTTTTTCCAATAACTTTATTAAGTCTTTTTAAAAAAATAATACACTAGCCTAAATTTTTTGTCAATAAAAATTCTTAAAATGTCAATCCAAAGTAAATAGGTCATACTTTTTGCAAAATGAAAATATCATACCCCTACTCCGAATAAAGCACTAATTTTTTCTACTATCTTCTTAAAGGTATCCATATTCTCCTCTACGCTATTCTTATAGGCAAACTTGGGCTAAGATACCCTTTTCGCATTTTCAATAACACTATACCTCTGTTATGAAGAGTGACATTTTCACTTGGCGATACTATGACATTATCACTTTGCGGTGACATAAAAAATCTCTTTAATTGTTGTTCCTTAGGTCTAACTTTATTGCACCCTCAACAGGTTTTTTGGTAAACTGAATTTACTGCTTCCATGGTTTCCCCTTTTAATATTTTTACAGTTGGAACCAGTAGCGCAAATAATCATTATTCCATTTTTACTGTTACTCCCTGCAGCAAGTCCGATTCTTGTATCATTACATATAATAGTATTATCAGGGTCCAGATAATCTTTTATTTTGCTATCAAATATTATTTTGTGATAAATATTTCTATCTTCGGAAGAATCATTCCCCGACAGCCCAAAACAGGCACTCTTATTTTTTACATTCTCCCATTACTTATCCCTTCAGTGCTCCTGCAGCTAACCCCTTTATAAACTGGCGTGACAAAATCAAATAGAAAATAATCACAGGCAGTGAAGCCATAGATAAAACTGCAAAAATCAATCCAAAATTAGTTTCATATTGTCCATATAATAATGCCGTTGCTAAAGGAATAGTCTTCATATTATCTGATCTAATTAATACTAATGGAAACCAGAAGTCATTCCATATTGGTATAAAATTAATAATAGCTACAGCAGCCAGAGCAGGGCGAATTAGAGGAACTATTATTTTATAAAATATTTTTGGCTCACTACAACCATCTATTCTAGCTGAATTACTTAACTCTTCAGGGATCATCCTAATAAAATCAGTAAGAACAAATACTCCAAAGGGTATGCCCATAGCTACATTAACTATTACTAATGATGCTATATTATCAAATAAATGTAGAGTAATCATAGTTTTGAGTATACCAATAGTTCCCAACTTGATCGGAATTATTAAACCAGCAATAAAATAAAAATAAAGAAACCTGTCTCCCATAAATCTATACTTAGCTATTACAAATGAGGCAAGAGATGAGATAATTAAAATTAAAAAAATTGACGTAACTGCAACTATAATGCTATTTTTAAAGTAAACTAAGTAATTCGATATTTTTATAAGTTTTATATAGTTATCCAAATTAAAAATATGGGGTAAACCATATGGATTTGTAAATATTTCTCTATTACCTTTTAATGAGGTTAAAAGCATCAATAAAATTGGGAAAAATATACTTACCGCGTATATTATCAAAATAATACTTAAAAGTGATTTTAATAATCCATCCTTAATCTTAATCATTTATACTTTTCTCCATTAACTTAAGGTCATAATGCAATTACCAACCATTACTATTTTATTCACTCTGACTCACACCCTTCATTCTAAAGACATACAACCAGAATAAAACTCCCACAGATACTATTAAAAATATAATAGTAGCAACAGCAGCTCCCATGCCCATACCCCAGCCGCCTCTTTCTAGAGAGGAAAATGCTGTTCTATAAAATAATGAACCAAACAAGTCAGTGCTGTACGAAGGATTACCCATAGATGTTGACATAGCATAAACAATATCAAATTGTGTAAAATCACCAACAAAGATTAGTATCGTAACTATTCCAATAATAGGTCGAATTGAAGGAAGTATAATATATCTAACTTCAGCTAAAAGTCCAGCACCATCAATTTTAGCAGCCTCTAAAACCTCACTATCTATAGCATCAATACCCGCAGTATAAAATAAGACTGACTCACCCATAAATTGCCAGCTAACAACAATAGCTAATATTGGCAATGCTGTTAACGGAATGCCAAGCCACGGCTTTATTAAAAATTCTAGGCCCATTGCTTCAAGAATTTTATCAAAAAAGCCCCAGATAGGATTTAAAATTAAACTAAATAGAAATCCTACTGCCAGTACTGATAATGTAGTTGGTAAGAAGCTAATTCTTCGGAAAATCTTACTTCCAGCAAATTTTCTAGAAACCATAATTGCTATAACAAATCCAAGAACATTTTGAATTAAAGTTACCATCAAAAAAAATTTTACAGTATTCCCAAAAGCACCAAAAAATCTCTCTTTAAACGGAAATTGAGTAAAAAGTTTTATATAATTTCCAAATCCAGTAAACTCTGATGGAGTCATACCTGAGCCAGAATAAAAACTTAAAATCATAGAATTAAATATAGGCACAACTAAAAAAGCTGTATATATGATAATCCCTGCTGCTAAGAAAAGAGGAATAAAATATCTTTTTTTCTTCTTATAAGACTTTACCATAAATTTCTCCCCGCATTTAACAACACACCTATATTACAATTGTATACACTGTCCTGGTAGATTACCTACCAGGACAGTGTATATTTTACTATAGATAGAGGAAAGTCAAATATCTACTACTTCATGAAAGGAGGATACCATGTTGATAGACCATACTGGACATAAGCTGCTGCTTGTTCAGGAGTATATTTATCAGTGTATAAACCAATCATAGCATCCCACATTAAGGTATTACCACTGGGTTCCTGAGAGGATAACTTCTCCCATACAGTTCTT
>Ga0307377_10008904_pt1 | contig 10118 bp, 7 predicted proteins | sample TR3MG_FD_202535 | JGI IMG/M metagenome (GOLD analysis project Ga0307377, IMG submission 202535) | Soil microbial communities from Risofladan, Vaasa, Finland - TR-3 | ecosystem: Environmental > Terrestrial > Soil > Coastal area > Acid sulfate soil | place: Finland: Risofladan, Vaasa | collected... | reverse complement strand
GCGTCGTAGTCTGTCCTCGCACAGGCGCATTCTTGCCTCGACCACCAACGGCGCGACAGACTGCTAGAATCCGCCATCTTCGCCGGCATAGCTCAGTTGGTAGAGCAACTGATTTGTAATCAGTAGGCCGCGGGTTCGACTCCTGCTGCCGGCACCAATAAACGCCTTTAATATCATATACTTACTGTGATCAATAAGAGGTGACTGGATGGTCATCAGGCCCCCTACGGCTCCCTCACGGCTCCCTCACGGCTCCCCTCCAGTAGCCTAGGCCACGATCAGCCCTTTCGCTCCTCGCACTGTAAATCTTGACGGTCAGTTACCCAAAACCTCTGCTCGGAACGCGTCATGGGCTGCACGCAGAGTTGCTGGCTCTTCCCCTGGATGGTTGGCAATGCGGGGGGCGATATAGGTCAGGGCATAGCCCGCCACAAGACCGAAGCTGCCTAGAAGCGACAAGAGTTCGCTGTCGGGCGCGTTGAAACCCATGCTTTTGTCGCTGATCCGGTAACGGCTCACCAACGTGGGGCCGCCATGGACAAATCCGTGTAGTTCCTTCGGGCGAAATGGAAAAAGTTGAGTCAGAGGGGTGTCGGACAACTGAGTCGAAATTTCAGCTAGTTCTCTGATGGCCACTGCTTCCATGTCACTCAGCGAAAGCTTTCTTTTGCCCTTACCTTCTGGCCGCATCGGCCATTCATCGTGTTCGATGAAGGCCATTACTTCTTGATCTGCGGCGGCTTCGGAATGAAAGAACACGCCGCGCAGAAAGCACTCAATCTGTGGTCTCGCCAGAGCGCTGGCAGGCATGCCGTAATAGTGCGGGCCTGGCTCCAAGAGATACGCCGCGCCCTCCGGGTCGTTGGGCTTCTGGCCCGAAGCCGACGCGACGCGACGGGCAGACTACGGCCAGTAGCGGCAGTTCGAGAATTTACTCTGACCCAATTTTTCGCTCTGCTGTTGCGGCGGCACGCGGCGCATAGGTATCGTTGAGCCCATGGATCAAGGGGAAGCAAATGAAAACAGTGATGCTGCTTAGTGTGATCGCAACACTGGCGCTCAGCGCGTGTGGTGGGAGCGGAGCTCCGGACTATGAAAGCAAAGCCTCAGACGCAACGGTGAACGCATGCGGGGAATTGTCTGACGTTGCGAAGTTCGCTATGCAGAACCGGCAGAACGGTGTTCCGCTCGCCACCCAGGTCGAAGCAGCCCAGTCCGCCGCTCAGGTTGCCGTGGTTCAAAACGTCTATCAGTTGCCCATTTCTACTTCCCCATCGACCGCATGGGGCATCACACAAACCGCTTGCCTGAAGGCATCAGGTTAAGAGGCCCGCCAAAGCCGCCCGAAGCTCATCAGAGGCTCAGGCCTCTGATGTGGCTTAGCTGCTCGGATTCGTAAGCTTGTCCGAAACTCGGGTCAGAGTGGAGTGGGGGAAGAAACCCGGGTCAGGGTGCGCTGTCAAGTGTCTGTTTCGGGTCGGTCAGCGACCAAGGGGCAAGAGCCGCCATCCGACCCAGTGGGCGCCCTTCAGCCGAAGGTCGCTGACCGGCCAGGAGCTGTCGGTCGCGGCTTACACAAAGTTGACGAATAACAGTCGTTGGAAGCTTACTGGTTGGTTCTTGGGCGGCGCGCGGAAGCCTGATTCTGGCGTCGGCTCCTTCCGTCATAAACCACTTATGATTAGTCGGACACCGCTCTGCAAAGTTCTTCCCACATCAGGGGGTTGTGCTACCGTTCGCGGAGCTCAACACGGGATGAATATACAGAACCAAGGATCTGTATATTTATTGGTTATGTGGCAAAGGCGCAAAAGGCGGTAGACAAAAATGACCACTGGTAATGGTGAAAAAAAGAAAGCATCAGACTGGATGAAATATTTAGTCGGATTTGCTTTTGGATTTATTACTAACTTCAGTGGCGTGCTTGAAAATATCACAAAAATCCCGTCGAGCTACCATGATTTCAAAGCAACATATCTTTATGATAAAGAACTTTTGAATGGGTCATGGTCAACTAATGCTGAATACGTAATAAACAGTAAAGAAATCGGTCTTGATATAGACCAGCCAAATATAGTTTTAACTTTACATGTTGATGATGATGGCGGCGTTGAAGGTGAAATAATTAGCAAAAAAATATGTGACGCGTTGCCAATGACATGGATCATTTCCTTCGAAAGCGCGCCGCCAAATTTAATAAATTTATTTGTGGATAGAGCATTCTTCATAAAGCAATTACATAATAGCGATATGGAAACAGTTGCTGAACTAAAGCTGGTGAACCAAAACAAGAGGCATCAAATAATCACGTTCAAAACAATAAGAGATACTACAAATTCACTTCCTAAGTTCTTAACTTTTGGTAAGGCCCTGCCATCATATGGAGGGGATTTGAAGAGATTGAGCGCTTACTGTGCTGGCTCGTCGAGGCGTCTCCTAGAGGCCCTCAAGAAAGACTCTCAGTCACAAGATGCACAAAAGCATTGATGTGAGGCAGCCAGCCCCAGCCCCGGCAGTCCGCCGATCTACACCCCCGACCATGCCTGCACAGGGGCCGGCCTTTAGGGGAAGGGGGCCATCGCCACTGATAAGGATCCTTTCGCGCGAGCGGGCGGGGTCAACATGGAGGGTAATATGGGAAGACTGATGTTTGGCCCCAAGGACAGATTTCGCCCATGACCCCGCATGAATTCATCGCCAAATGGCAGGCAGGGGGCGATGAGCGCCGTGATGCCCAACCGTTCTTTGAAGACCTATGCCGCCTGGTAGGGCACCAAACGCCCCGCGAGGCGGATCCAGAGCACACGTGGTTCACATACGAATACGGGGCCACGAAGACCAGCGGCGGGGAAGGCTGGGCGGATGTGTGGAAAAAGGGCTATTTCGGATGGGAGGCGAAGGGGACACATCGAAGCCTGGACAAGGCCTACGAGCAACTGAAAATGTATGCGGACGCGTTGCAGAACCCCCCGCTGTTGGTGGTGTCTGACCTGCAAACCATCATCGTCCATACGAACTTCACCAACACCGTCAAGAAGGTCTACCGATTCACCGTCGACCAGTTGGACGACTTTGACACGCGCCAAATTCTGGAGGCCGTGTTCAAGAACCCCGAGGCGTTGCGCCCTGGAACCACGCGCACGGCGATCACCCAGGTGGCAGCGGAGAAGTTCACTACCTTGGCCGAGGCGTTGCGTGGTCGCGGGCATGAACCACGCGCCGCCGCACACTTTCTCAATCGGTTGCTTTTTTGCATGTTTGCAGAGGACATCGGCCTTTTGCCAAGCAAACTGTTTGAGAAGATGGTCAACACGTCACAGGGCAACCCTGCCATTTTTGAGAAGCGCAGCCGAGAACTATTCGCTGCCATGAACACAGGTGGGGACGTGGCGTTTGAGAACATCGAGTGGTTCAACGGCGGCTTGTTTGAGGACGATGCCACCATCCGCCTTGAAAGCGACGAACTGAAATTGTTGCTCGATGCTTGCCGCTTGGACTGGTCAGAAATTGAGCCATCCATTTTCGGCACCCTCTTCGAGCGTGGATTGGATCCCTCCAAGCGCAGTCAATTGGGAGCGCACTACACCGATCCAGACACCATCATGAAGATCGTGCGCCCTGTCGTGATCGAACCTTGGTTGCGCGCGTGGGAAGCAGAGAAGGACGCATTGAGCGCCCTGCTTGCCAAGTCCAAAACCAAGACCAAAATCTCCAAGCCGATTGCCAACCGCTTCAACGAGTTTCTGAATCGGTTGCGACACTTCACGGTGCTCGATCCTGCTTGCGGCAGTGGCAACTTCCTCTACCTGTCCTTGCGTGCGCTTAAAGACATCGAAAAGCGGGTGCTGATTGAAGGCGAAGGCTTGGGTCTTGGGCGGCAGTTTCCCGCCATCGGGCCCAAAAACGTCAAGGGCATCGAACTCAACACCTACGCATCCGAACTTGCGCGCATCACGATCTGGATTGGTGAAATTCAGTGGATGATCCAAAACGGCTACGGCGCCAACAGGAACCCCATCCTGCAACCCCTGCACCAGATCGAAAACCGTGACGCAGTGTTGAATGCGGACGGCACCGAAGCTACATGGCCGAGCGCCAATGTGGTCATCGGCAATCCACCCTTCATCGGTGACAAGAAGATGTTGCGGGAACTGGGGGACGACTACACAGAGAAGTTGCGCAATACCTATGCAGGGCGGGTGCCTGGGGGTGCGGATTTTGTGTGCTACTGGTTTGAAAAAGCCTGTGATGCCATCAAGGCAGGCACATTGATGCGCGCTGGATTGGTGGCAACCAACAGCATTCGTGGGGGCAAGAACCGCGAAGTGCTTTCCCACATCGTCACCAACGGAAGTATCTTTGAAGCATGGAGCGATGAAAGTTGGGTTAACGAAGGCGCAGCCGTGCGGGTGTCGCTCATATCCTTCGGTAATCACACAGGTTCGATCCGCCTGGACGGCCAATCCGTTTCAGTGATTCATGCGGACCTTTCTGGGGCACTGCTTGGTGATGTCGCAGTTGACCTCACGCGAGCCTTTCCGCTGGCCGATAACGTCCAAATTGCGATGCAAGGGCCGACCAAAGGAGGTCCATTCGATATTGACGGCGATCTTGCACGTCGCTGGCTCTTGCTACCTGCGAACCCTAACGGTTGCCGCAATAGTGAAGTTCTCAAACCGTGGTTCAACGGAGATGCAATAACGAGCCGTTCGCGTGATCGTTGGATCATCGACTTCGCCGAGATGGACGAAAACAGTGCCGCTTTTTTTGAGGAGCCGTTCGGATATGTGAGGGCTAACGTCAAGCCGCTTCGTGATCTAGTTGCAAGAGAGCGACGGAAGAAATACTGGTGGAAGTTCAACGAGAGTGCACCAGGTGTGAGAGACGGCACCAAGCGTCTGTCACGCGTCATCGTGACCCCAGAAGTCGCAAGACACAGAACATTTTCGTGGTTGCCTTCATCAGTATGCGCGGACAAAAATCTGGTGGTCATTCTACGAGATGACGACACAACCTTGGGCATCGTGCATAGTTACATTCACGAGATTTGGGCACTACGTCTTGGATCGAGCCTTGAAGATCGGCCACGCTACACTTCATCAACGACGTTTAGAACGTTTCCTTTCCCCGAAGGGCTGTCACCCAACCTTCCAGCAAGCGCCTATGCCAGTGATCCTAGGGCTATCAAGATTGCCGATGCCGCGAAGGCGTTGGTGGAGGCCCGTGACCGTTGGCTCAATCCACCCGAATGGGTTGATCGCATTTCCGAGGTGGTATCAGGCTATCCAGATCGCCTCGTTGCCAAGCCAGGTCATGAGGCTGCATTGAAGAAGCGCACGCTGACGAATTTATACAACGCACGCCCAACGTGGCTGGACAATCTGCATCGAGATCTGGATGTGGCGGTTGCAGACGCCTATGGCTGGACGTGGCCCATGACCGACGATGAGATCCTTCAGCGTCTGTTTGCCTTGAACCAGTTTCGCGCATCACAGCAGTCCGAATAACACTGGGGGCAAGAATGATCGAGTCCATTCGTATTGCTGATGTTGCGACCTATGGAGCCACCAATGGTGCGCTGGATGGGTTGGCCACGGTGAACTATTTGTTTGGATGCAATGGCTCGGGCAAGACAACGCTGTCCAACCTTATCGCAAATCCATCGCATCAAAGTTTTGATGCGTGTTCTATCACCTGGAAGGACCACGCACCGCTTCAAGCGTTGGTCTACAACCGCGACTTCGTTGACAAGAACTTTAGTCCCAGCGTTGGGCTCAAAGGGATCTTCAATCTTGGCGAAACTAACGTGAAGGCCGCGTTGGACATCGCTGAAGAAAAACGCAAGCGAGAAGGCCACAAGCAAAAGCGAGACAAGTTGACCAAAACATTGAATGGCGATGTGGAGGCTGGCACTAAGGGAAAGGAAACGGAAGCCACCGAGCTGAAAGCGGCGTTTGCGGATAGGTGTTGGCTCACCTTCAAAAAATTCGATCCCGAGTTCAAAGCAGCCTTCGCATTTTACGGTGTCCGCAGCGTCACGATGCGATTTTGCGAGCAAGTTCTTCTTCAGAGCGCGAACAACACGGCAGACCTGTTGCCGCTGGACGATTTGAAGAGCAAGGCAGAGACGGTGTTTGAAAGCAGTCCACAGGAAGTCAATGCATTTCCCGTTCTGTCCATGGCGGGCCTTGATGCACTAGAAGCCAATAAGATCCTTGGGCGTGCTGTTCTTGGTCGCGAGGATGTGACCGTCGCGCGCATGATCAGCCGCTTGCAAAACTCAGATTGGGTAAAAGCTGGCCTTCCATTCATGGAAGGCAATCATGGTGACTGTCCGTTCTGTCAGCAACGCGCACCAGCCAAATTGAAGCAAGATCTTGAGGCTTATTTTGATGACGCATTCGAGACGGACACCAAGGCCATTTCGGATCTGATCACGGATTACGCAATTGAGACCTCCAAGATACAAGCGGTGTTAGCTGGCATTCTGGACACGCCATCAACCTACATAGATCGTGAGCGGCTTCTATCATCACAGAGGTTGTTCGACACGCTCGTTGAGTTGAATAAGACCCGACTGATCAACAAATCCAAAGAACCAAGCAGCACTACGCGGTTGGAAGCACACAGGCCAGCGTTGCATGAGGCGCAAGAAGCAATTAGGAGTGCCAATACGGCCATCGCACGTCACAACCTGATGGTGAGTGATCTTGGAAGGGAACGAACAAGCCTCATTGCACAGGTGTGGAAGTTCTTGCTGGAAGAGGAGCTGAAAAGCGATCTTGCGAATTACCAACGCCTTGCCGGTGCTTTGGACGCCGCTATCGTGTCACTCAAGGAAAAGATTATTGGCTTGACGGAGGACATTGATCTTTCTGACGCCGCCATCGCTGCCCTTGAGAAAGCAAACACCAACACCAAGCAAGCTGTGGATCGCATCAACGACAACCTTAGGTGGTTCGGCTTCAAGAGCTTCAGTATTAAGCAAGTCGAGGGCAACCAATACAAGCTGGTGAGGGCGGACGGCTCCGAGGCTATGCATTCATTGAGTGAGGGCGAGAAAACCTTCGTCACATTTCTTTATTTCATTGAGCTGGTGTGGGGAAGCGACGAATCATCAGGTGTGAACAACGAGCGTATTGTGGTGTTCGATGATCCCGTGTCCAGCTTAGACAGTGACGTCCTCTTTATTGTGTCCACCTTGATCCGCAAGGTGGTTGCCGAAGCGCGAAATGGGGGACTGGTCAAACAGGTTTTCATCCTCACGCACAACGTCTACTTCCATAAAGAGGTTACGTTCAGAGGCGCTAAAAGCTCCGATACCAGCACCGAGACATATTGGGTCATTCGCAAGCCCGACCTCTTTTCGGAAGTGCATAGGCATGCGACGAACCCCATCAAGACCTCCTATGAGTTGCTGTGGCATGAAGTTCGTGCTCCTGATCGAAACAGCACCACCATTCAGAATGCACTTCGACGGATCTTGGAGAACTACTTCAAGATCCTTGGGGGCGTTCCGTTGGACGACCTGATCGCAGAATTCGATGGTCACCATAAGGCAGTCTGCAAGGCGCTCCTGTCATGGACCAACGATGGGTCGCATAGTGTGGAAGACGATGTGTTCTTTACGGCAGGCGAAGTGTCGGTGGATACCTATCTCGATGTCTTTCGGATGGTCTTTGAGAAGTCCGAGAACGAAGGTCATTACAAGTTGATGATGGGCAGTGCCTATCGCGAGCGACCCCCTGTCATCGCGACCGCAGAAGCCTGAACGGGAACGAAAACGCCACTCCATATTGAAGTGGCGTTGTCTGGTGCATCGTTCGTCCATCATGTGTCAGCCCCTACGGTGCCGGGCTCCAATTCGCGAAGAAAGTTCGCTATTTGCGAATTATATTCGCTTGCTGTATTGTCGATCCTGGGTATTGGAAAGGGTCTGCCTTCGGGCGCTCCCCTCGCACCAGTGGAACCAGATGCTTGGTTCGTGGAGGTTGAAAGACCTCTGTCCTTCCCAGGGCCTTCGGGTCCCGGGACGTCGGTGAGTCATGCGCATCATCGTCATCCGCGGTTAGGTGACGACGAGCGAGGGACTCGTCGTCATTGAGGAAGGAAGGGTGAAGAACGCTGTCTGACCCGTCTCTGGGTTTGCGAGGGGGCACCAGGAATTGGCCTGGGGCCGAACTCGGAGACAGACACATGATCGAGCTTGAGAAAATCAACACCCGACAGCGTTCTTGGTGGAATCGTTTTTACCGTTGGTTGAGGTTGATGTTACGCAGTCCGACGGTGTTTAAGTGGTGCCTCTTGGCACTGCGGGCATCGGAAGCAGTAAGACATTGGCTGACACGTTGATGGCTGGAAACTTGCACACAACACCCTTCCTCTCCTAACCCAAATTTTGGAGAAGAGCATGATCAATCGAGCGCTTCGACTGGCTCGCGAGTTCCACCGCATGAAGCAGTTTGAGCTCGCTGAGAAACTGAATATTTCAACGTCATATTTGTCCGAGATCGAAGCTGGAAAGAAGTCAGCATCGATTGACCTACTCGATTCTTACGCGAAAGTGTTTGGCATTCCTGCTTCAACATTCATGTTGTTCAAAGAACAAATGGAAGGCGCAGGCGAAGATAAGCGGATCGAGAAAGCGAAGAAAATGTTGCAGTTCTTTGAGTGGGTTGCACGAGAGGAAGATGATGACGGCCATCCGAAAAAAACCTCCGAAGCTGGAAAACCCCCGCAAGCAATATGCGCTTGATCAATGCGCGTTGTTTGGAGTCAATGGATTCGGCCAACTGCTTCAAACATTGGGATGGGCTGGCACGAGGGTTGAGCTAGAAGCGCTGCCAAATGCCAAAGGTTCATACAGCGAATTCAAGAATGAGGAGGGGCGGTGGGTTCAATCCGCAGGCAAAGAGCTGCGCGCAGTCCACTTTCGGATTGCGACATTGATGCGCAGAGTGCTTCCGCCCGAGTATCGGCAATCTGGAGTTCGAGGCCGTTCTTTTCTAACGAACGCCCAGCAGCACACCTGCGTTGAGCCATCCATCAAGCTCGACATTAAGAAGTTTTATCCGACCACTACGTTCCAGCATGTGCTCAACATGTTCGCACATGACATGCGGTGCTCTGGCGATGTGGCATTTCTTCTAGCCAAGCTTTGCTGTTTCAAGCAGCGCCATCTTCCTACTGGTGGCGTGCACAGCGAGGTGCTGGCCTTCTATTGTCACAAGAACAGCTTCGATCAGCTATTGGATCGTGCAACTGCCAGAGGCGGTGTCATGACGGTCTACGTCGATGACATCATGATCACGATGCCAGAAGCATCGCTTACAGATCTTGAATGGGCCAGACGGCTGTTTGCGAATCAAGGTGTGAAGCTCCACCCTGGCAAGTGCAAGGTTATTCCCGCAGGCACTACGAAAACCATCACTGGGGTTCAGATCAGGAATGGGGAGATCAGCGCGCCAGCGAAGCAGCACAGAATGATAAAGGAAAGGTTCGATCAGCTCAGGGAATCCACGGATGAGGCTGAAAGAGCCACACTCGCGCGGAGCTTGATCGGTCATCTCGATCATGTGGCCCAAATTCAACCCGCCTTTGCTTCGCGAGCGAAAGGCAATCGCGCTCGACTCAAGGCACTTGTCATGAATCCGGCGAACACGCCAGAGTAATCGGATCGCTCAAGCCACAGCACTGCGAGGGGCTAGTGAGCAAAGTCCAGGGCCGAAATCAGCTCCGGCGTGAGCAGGGTTTTGATGGGCGAACGCTTGGATGGGGTTCCGGTTTCCGGCATCTCACGATCCTTTGTTTGAATCCAAGAACACCACCCCGGGGGCATCCCACGGCTCCCCACGGCTCCCCCGCTACCACCGTCTAGCACCCTCTACCACCCTTGACGGTGCCGCTGGAAGCCCGCCAAATGGCGTTCTTAAGCGGTTCATGGGCTGACAAGTCAACCAGGGCCCCAATCGTGAAAATGCCGTTTAACGGGTTTGTAATCAGTAGGTCCCCAGTTCGAATCCGGGTGCCGGCACCACCGATACCAGGGGCCATGCAGCGATGCGGCCCCTTTTTCGTTGGCTGGCATTCGCCGCTTGAGCCAGTTGGCGGGCGCCTTG
>Ga0307377_10008903_pt1 | contig 10119 bp, 6 predicted proteins | sample TR3MG_FD_202535 | JGI IMG/M metagenome (GOLD analysis project Ga0307377, IMG submission 202535) | Soil microbial communities from Risofladan, Vaasa, Finland - TR-3 | ecosystem: Environmental > Terrestrial > Soil > Coastal area > Acid sulfate soil | place: Finland: Risofladan, Vaasa | collected... | reverse complement strand
GTCAAAGGGATATCCATTTCTACACACAGAGCTTTCACGAATCGTTCATCTGCGTTCGAATTCTCACCTCTAAGGTTATGATTGATATGACAGCTTGAGAGCTTTACCCCAAGCCGTTTGCTGAAAAGATTTAGGATGTGCAAAAGAAAAACAGAATCGGGCCCTCCCGAAAGTGCAACGAGAATCTTATCTCCTTTCTCTATCAATTGGAAGCCTTCTATAAAATCAATAATCTTCTTTTCCGTTTTTTCATGCATAACAAAATATTATAGCAAATTTCCCTTCAATAAGCAAGTAAAAAAATGGAAACCTGCTAACTCCAATAACCGAGCTGTCATACCTGCACCTTTTGTCACTCCTGCGAAAACAGAAGTCCAAAGGGATAAACTTCAGGAGGGGGGAAAAAAAGAGAGGGTAAAGAATCGACAAATGGGGGGCACTACAACTTGACTAATTATGAAAGACTGAGTTATTCCAATGACTTATTGGTCAAACTTGACCAAATTAAATTAGGGCTTTTGTATGGGCGTTTGAGTAAAAAGGAGAAGAAATTTGTTAAGAAATCGCTGAAATTTGTTGACAAATCACTTCAAAAAGACTATAGTTTATCAAATCGAAATATACAATAAAGGAAACACAATGCTAATATGTACAATGAATATTATACCAGGAGGTAAGAGATGAAAAGGAAAATAGTTTTAATTTTGGCATCCGTTTTTTCTGCTATGTCTCTAAGTGCTGATACTATTGAGAGGTTATCTGCGATTAAGAGTGACACACCCTGGGACAACAAAGCTATTGGAATCTATGATTACCTGACGACTAGAACTGCAACTGCTATAATTGATATCTCTGATTCTACTAATCCTATTTTAACATATAAAACTACCGGAAGTTTTAAATGGTCAGAAGGTTTAGATATCCTTGATGCTCTACTTTTTGTTAACCGGGTGCCTGATTTCTGGATAGGGCGCATTTTCCCTCCAGATAGCATTGTGTTGATCGCATACTATGATTTAGTAAATCCGAATCTTTCTCTGGAACCATGGGGTATCGAAGCAAGAGACACTATTCTTTACATTGCCAACGGCGATGAGGGTCTTTATATCTTCAATGTCAAAGACCCTACCAATCCTACTCAAATTACCTTCTACGATACCCCCGGTAATTTAACAAACTTTTTCATACTTGATTCACTAATCTATTTAGCAGATTGTGATAGTGTGATTATTTTGAATATTTCCAATCCAGCATCACCACAATATGTTGGTGCGGTTCATATTCCAAGAAAGTGCACCGATGTTTATGTGGTTTATCCTTATGCCTATGCCACCTGTTGGGCTTATGATTGGGGTAATGGGGCTGATGGAAGCGTAAAAATAATAGATATATCGAATCCATCAAGTCCTACAATAATTGGTAGTATAGATGGTATAAGGGGAGACCCAAGGGCAGTTTTTGTCAATGATGATTACATCTATGTAGCGGCTACTGATTGGTGGTTTCCTCCTAAGAAAAAAGGGAGAGCAGATGTAGAAGGGGGTATTCGTGTAGCACAGGGGCAGGTACCTGATTCTCTTATTATCAGTTATGATACACCAGGCAATCCCAGAGAGATATTTGTAAGAGGTAATCTGTTATTAGTGCCTGATTCTGATAGTTTACAGATATTATACCATCATAAGACCGGGATAGAAGAAGGGGAGAACAAGACAATACCCTTAATATCAAAGTTTTTTGTATTTCCGAATCCATCAAGGAATAGAATAACCTGTAAGTTACAATTCAAGAAATCAGCTCGTATAACAGTGAGTGTTTATGATGAGTCAGGTCGTAAAGTCAGGGATATATACAGGGGACCGATAATATCTGGACCTATGCGATTTTTCTGGGATGGACGAGATAATAACAAAAACATTGTTACTTCTGCCAAATACTTCATAAGAGTTTCAACAGAGGATGGCAAATACACAGAAACGAGAAAAGTAATTTATTTGGGAGGTGAGAAATGACAAAGGTAAGGTATTTAGTTTTTCTGTTTCTTGTAGTTTTGTCTTTACCAGTATACGGCACTATACTAATGAGAAATACTTTTGAGAAGTACGAGGGATTAACACCACAGGAATGTGGTTGGGTGGATACAACTGGTGATAGTGGATTAGTGCTCTTAGATAAAGAGAGTGCAGATTCATTTCAAACTCAAGGACATGGCGAATGGAGTCTTCGAATTTACGACCCCAACGACACTTCTTACGCCAGTGCATACAAGACCTTCACCAATTCTGCATCGGAATATATGACTGAGTTTTATCTCTGGATTTATCATACTCAAGCTCATATCGATTCCTTCCCTCTCTGTGTTTTGTGGAATGTGCCATCTGGCATGGGAATATCCCATAGGACAGATATTGCTCTGGTGCTCGATACCGTCATAACCCCACCCGATGACCAGATATTCACCATTCGTGTACAGGATGCAAATGGATTCCATACAGCCTGCTATCTTGATACATCCTGTTATGACACATGGCATAAGATTCAGATATACCGCAAACCTCCTGCGACTCCTTTACCTGCAAAGGTGGTGCTGTATTTTGATGGTGATTCCATTGGGACATATAACCCGATGAATTCTGGTTATGTCACAAACAAAATCTCCTTCGGCACCACACAGACAGATTCCCTGTCTGACGGAGAGGTATTTTATGATGATGTGATAGTCACCACACCACCAGTTGGTGAGCATCCGAGATTGCTCTTCAGTGCATCGGATACCACACTATTACGAGAGCGGAAGGATGATACAACATCCACTATAAGTGAAACCTATGCCAGCATGTGGGGGCATATCAAGTACTGGGCATCCAGATGGATGGTGGAAGATACGATTTGGTGGGACACCCACTACATAATGTATCCCTTTCCACAGCCTGAAGGACATCCCGATAGCCTTAAGCAGTCACGGTGGATGAGATATTCAGAAGAAATAGAAATGCGACTAAACCTCCTCTCGTTTCACAATTTCCTTGAGCCTGATAGCGCTGGCTATCGGGAGCGAGCTGATTCAATTTTAATATCTCTCTGCAACGACTGGGAACAGTGGACTGATCCTGATTATAGGGCATTCAGAGCTGAAAATCTTTATAGTTTCTTTGATGCAGCACGTTTGATGTGGGGCATCACCATTGCCTATGACATCCTGTTTAATACCTTGAGTAACTATGAAAAGATGACTGTGCAAAACGCGCTTATCTCTCTTGGTTTAACGCAGACATACTTGTGTGCACTATACACAGAAGGTTCGTTAAATCCCTGGAAGTATCCTAACTCAGCAGTATGGAGAATGAGCGCTTTGGGAACCGGTGTTTTGGCTACCGATAGTTGCTCATTGGAGGCCTATCTGGATACGGCGAGAGCAAGGATGCAAGAACTCATTAACACGGAGGAGGTATGTGATTCTGCCGGTGGCTGGAGTGAAGGCATTACCTATGCTCAATTTGCATTACCGCATCTTCTTGCTTTTATGCAAGCAGATTCGGTCTTAGCAGACTCGTTGGAGGATAAGAATTTTTTGAAAAATCATGCTCGATGGAGATTATATAGTATGCTTCGTGTGGATACTTCTTTTACACCGGATAGCGTATGGGAGTATAGCGAACTGAATTTCTGTGATTATCATCAGAATTACATGAGAAAGACATCTGCGATATATCGTCTTGCTTCCATGTATCAAGACGGTTACGCTCAATGGTACATTGACAAGCGCGAGGATTTGACAATGTTATTCTTTCCTTATTTGTGGTTTGATGATACCTTAAGCCCCAATGACCCTGATTCGCTTGCAAAGGCGTATCATTGCAAAGAGATTGACTGGGGTATAGTAAGGAGTGGATGGGGTATTGATGATTGCATCTTTGCAATGAAAGGTGATTCGCTCAAGAGTCATACCCATTATGACAGAAATAGTTTCATTTTTGGAAAGGATGCTACCTGGTTCATAGAGGACTGGGGATATAGTCATAATGATACAACAAGATTTGCGGAAACCCATAATGTGCTTATTGTAAATGGCGAGATGCTTACAAAAGGAGCAGAAAAAGGAGAAATTACAAAGTGTTACAGTTCATCCGATTATGGCTATTTGTGTGGAGAAGCGGGGACATGTTATGATGAGCTTGACAAATGGAACCGTGAGGCGATAGTGCTGTATAAAGGTGGTTATTTTGTAATAAAAGACTGGGTAAAGCCATACGCTGATGTAGTAGATACATTAAGGTGGCAGGTGCATAGTTATATAGTAGAAGCAGATACCGATAGTTTGAGTCTCAGTCCATTCAATCCAAAATATGCAATTATTTCCAAAAGCAATAAACATCTAAAAATGCAGATTTTTAGACCAACGACAGTAAGTCTGGATACAGTAACACCTTTTCCTGATAACAGAGTATCTTATAAAAGGATATATACAGAGATTATTGATGCTTTGGGTGTAGATTCTCTAACATTTCTCACATCATTTCTTCCATATGATGATGGAGATAGCTGTCCTGGAGTATCCGAGATAGATGGTGGAACAATGAGGGGAGTATTTATAGATACGGATTCAACGGATAATGTGATACTTTTCAGTAAGAGGGGGAATGTCGTAAAAGGACTCAGTTATGTCGTTGATATTGATTCAGGAGTGACTGTCTTCAATGTGCTTGCAGATTTATATGTGTCAGAGGTGGGACAGACTGAATACGCTGTTGTGGATGAGAATTTGGATACAGGAACAAGAGCAGACACTTCTCTAACACCTACATCAGAAGGCACAGCGAGTCTTGATATTTCTGGCACAGGCAAACACAGACTCACGGTATTTATTCCCGGCAAGATAGAAAGTGGCTCAGATGATGCAACTGCATCGAACAGCACAAGAAGGTTTATTTATGAAGACAGCCTGAATAGGTTTCATCTGCTGTATGAGGATAATAATCAGATAATGCACGGGGAACGATTTTCAAATATAGATGGCTGGGTAGAAGGTTATCGTATAGGCGATGGAAAGTATCCTGCTGCTGCAAGTTTTGCCGACACAACAGGGGATGTAATTTTAGGGGGTGTATGGATAAATGATGGAGTAATATTTTTTTCGCGATATTCATATGCTTATGGTTGGAGCGAGTCTTGTTCTCTCATTACCAATCTGGTTGTAGGTGTAAACATTCATTATGCTCCACCATCCCTTGGCATCGACGATTCAGGTATTGGTCATCTTACCTGGGAGTTATATACAGAGCCTACACATTACCCGGGATACATAACCTACAAATTACATTACTCTACATTTAATGCTGGACTTGATACACCAAGTATCATAGAGGATGATACACTGGACAGTGCAAGTGAGTATGTTTCAGAGTGGATACAAGGATTAGAGTTAGAATGTGCATCTATTGCTTTATATAATGATACAATGTCTGTTATTACCTGGTCGCGACCAATAGGGGCCGGGAAGGATACAATCTATTGCAAGCAAGAGACAGCGGGTGGTTGGCCAGCATCCCCGGAGGTGATTTCTTCGTCGAGTGATACATCGAACCATCCGTTTTGTGATATTGAGAGCAGCACGATACATATAGTATGGGAGGAGGAAGGTATAATAAAACACAGGCAGAGACAGATAGTGGGAGATTGGGGCAGTATAGAGACGGTGAGCAATACCTCATTGACATCAAGAAGTCCACAGATGTTGGGTGGAGACCTATGTGCTTTCACCGAGGTGCCGCTGTTCCCACCAGGCAATTACTCGCACATCGTTTACAGAAAGAGGTCTGCTTTTGGCTGGGGTGCATCGGTTGTAATAGATTCAACAAATAGTCTTTCGGAATATCCACAGAGTTATATAGAGACAACAGCATTCGGAAGAAACCTTCATACCGTATGGACCGAAGGTAACAATTCACCTTATGAGGTGAAGTATAAAAAGGTAAGTCAGCCTTGAAGTGATAGGTAAGAAAAAATGAAAGAAGAATTTGCGATTGTGCTGGCAAGCGGAGGGATGGATAGTGCCGTTGTATGCGGTATTGCAAGTAAGAAATATAACCTTGCAATGTTACACATAAACTATGGTCAGAGGACAGGAGAGCGGGAACTCGAGGCATTTAATGCTCTTGCAGATTTCTATAAAGCAAAAAAAAGACTTGTTGTAAATTTGGAGCACTTCAAAAAGATAGGGGGAACGAGCCTTGTCGATAAAAATTTGGAAATTCCTAATGGACTATCAGAAGAAGGTGTGCCTTCCACATATGTTCCATTTAGAAATGCGCAGTTTCTTTCTATTGCAGTTTCCTGGGCGGAGGTTATCGGTGCATCAGCCATTTTTGTTGGTGTAACAGAAGAGGATGCTGCGGGTTATCCTGACTGCAGAAAAGAATTTTATTCAGTATTCAACAAACTTGTAAATGTTGGGACAAAGAAAGAGACAAACATAGAAATTATCACGCCGGTAATTGCTATGAAAAAGAGCAATATTGTTAGGTTGGGTGTAGAACTGGGTGTTCCATTTGAATTTACCTGGTCCTGTTATAAGGATAATGATAGGGCTTGTGGAAGGTGCGATAGCTGTTTGAGAAGAACAAGAGCATTCGGAGAAGCAGGTGTCAAAGACAAAATAGAATATTCTGAATAGTTTAGATTTCCCCCCTTGACTTGAAAGCTTTCGAAAGTGTGATTCCATCAGTATAATCAATATTGCTTCCCATAGGAATGCCTGTTGCTATCCTTGTTATTTTTACGCTGTGGGGCTTGAGTATTTTTGAAATGTAGAGGGCGGTTGCTTCGCCTTCTGTGTCAGGGTTTGTAGCAATAACAACTTCTTTAATTTTACCTTTCTTCACTCTTTCGATTAATTCTTTTATTTTCAATTGTTCGGGTCCTATGCCATCAAGTGGGGAAAGAGCACCTCCCAGAACATGATATAGCCCTTTATAAAAATCCGCTTTCTCCAGGGAGTAAAGGTCCATAGGTTTTTCCACAACGCATAGCACGCTTCTGTCTCTTGAAGGGTTATTGCAGATTTCACATACATCGTTTTCTGTTATATTCCCGCAAACCGAGCAGAATTTTACACCTTCTTTTGCTTCCTTGATTGCATCTGCCAGCTCAAGTGCACCTTCTTTGCCTTCTTTGAGGAGATAGAAGGCAAGCCTTAAGGCTGTTTTTCTACCTATACCCGGTAGTTTTCTTAAAGCTTCGACCAATTTTTCGTGTTTTTGTGAAAGATATCGCATAAATTTTGATAATCGGGAATTGCTATACAGGGATATTCATATTGCCCATTCCGGGGATATTTAAACCGCCTGTTATCTTATTCATTTCTTCTTTGGCAATTTCATCAGCTTTTCTTTTCGCTTCATTTACCGCGGAAAGTATCAAATCCTCAAGCATTCCTATGTCTTTCGGGTTAACCACTTCAGGGGCGATCTTGATTGATAGAACTTCCTGTTTACCATTCACAGTTACCGTTACCATTCCACCACCGGATGTTGCTTCAACTATCTTGGTCTCCAGTTCCTGTTGCATTGTTTTGACCTTTTTCTGAAATTCTTGTGCCTGCTTTATCAAATTTTGAAATTTCATTGACCTTTACCTTTCTATTGATAGGTTTTCTGTGCTTTTTGAGGGTTTGTAGTTGATTTTATTGATTATTCGGTTTTGCGATTTCTGCATGAAGAACTTCCTGCGCCCTTTTTATTTTTTCATCGTTCATAAGGGAATTTTCTTTTGTTCCAGAGGGCTGGGTTTTACTCTCTTTTTTTGTTAACTCTTCAATAACTGAAAGTTTTACTTTCTCTCCCGTGATTATTTGCAGTGCTTTTTCTATTATCTTTGTCCCATCCTTATGCTCCAGATGGTGTTTTAGAAAACCATTTGGTTCTCTGGTCTTGATTGTGAGTACATTATTTTGATAAGAAATTGGAAGGAAATTCTCAAGAATTGCAGCTACGGAATTTTTTTTATCTCTCACGCTGTCGATTACCTTTTTCCACAATGTTTCAACCGAACTTAAGTTAGTATTCGACTTTTCTTGTTTTTCAATGGGAATGCTGTATTCTGTGCTGCCTTCGGCAATGTTTCGAGCTGGAGCATTTTTTTCCATTTGCTCAATCTTTTCAATAAGTGTTTGGATCTGAATTGTATCTTCCATCCTTGAAAGTGTGAGAAGCTCCAGTTCAAGAAAAATTCTCGATAAGCCTGTATTTTTAATTTTTCTAATCAAGAGGGAAAGTTTGTTCAGCATTTGAAGAAGAGTAAAGCCGGAGAATAAATCCTTTTTTTCAAAATACCTCTTGGTTTCCTGTTCCGAGAGATCCGGTATTTCAACTTCATTTTTTAGTAAGAAGATTTTTCTTAGGTGTTTTATATATCCGGAAACAAACTCCTCCATATCATAACCCCGGTCAAAAACTGTATGGATAATTTCGAGTATTGCTTTCTCATTTTTGGTCTTGGTTGCATCCATTAGTGAGAAATAGATTTCTTCTTCAACTAAACCAAACATACTTCTTATTGCATCTTCGGTTATTGTTTTATCTGAGTAAGTGAAAAGCTGATCAAGCATACTCTCTGCATCCCTTAAACTGCCGTCTGCTTGTCTTGCAATTAGTTTCACAGCCAAATCATTTATCTTTATGTTTTCTTTCGTTGAAATCTCGTTTACTTTGTTTTCTATTTCCGGAACTGTTAGTCGTCTAAAATTGAACCTTTGACATCGGGAGAGGATGGTCATTGGGACTTCGTGAGGTTCGGTTGTTGCAAAGATAAAAATAACATGTTTTGGTGGTTCCTCGAGGGTTTTGAGTAGGGCATTGAATGCTGGCTTGGTGAGCATATGAACTTCGTCAATAATGTATATTTTGTATTTTCCTTTTCCTGCTGCGTATCTTGTATTCTCCCTAATAGTTCTTATTTCTTCAATACCTCTGTTGGAAGCCCCATCCACCTCCAGCACATCAAGACTCACTGAATTATTGATTTCTTTGCAGTTCGAGCAGATGTTGCAAGGATTTACAGTTGGACCCTTTTCGCAATTGAGCGATTTTGCAAGGGCTCTGGCAGTTGTTGTTTTACCCACTCCACGTGGACCAGAGAAAAGATATGCATGAGCGACTCTATTATCTTTTATCGCATTTGTGAGAGTTTTTGTAATGTGCTCTTGACCAACTATCTCGCTGAAATCTTTTGGTCTGTATTTTCTTGCGATTACTATATATGACATTTTATCATTTTGTCCCAAGCAAGACTGGAAATCTTACCTCCTGTGTGTTTTTCATTACACGGTATTAATCTTATAACCCGAGCTTTTTAAAAAGTCGGGGCGGTCGGATTTGAACCGACGGTCCCCAGCCCCCCATGCTGGTGCGCTAACCGGACTGCGCCACGCCCCGTTTGGTCGTGCACCTGAAAATTGGCAAAATTCAGATAGGGCTTAACCAGAAGAAAGACTCCAGCCAGGTAAATCTCCATCAGACACAAAAATTCTTACCGCTGCTACCTTCCGGTCCTGACGGGGTTCGAAACATGTGCCTATAGAGGACCCAACCTTCAGCATCACCTCCTGAGAAAACTGATCTATTCCGAGATTTGCCTCCTGTCAGTAATTGACCCTGCTATAGCGGATTGCAGGTAATAGGGCACCGCTAACTCCCCGTCTAGCACGACCGATTTTTAGATTTTATATCAGAAAATAAAATCTATGTCAATACATTTCTTTGCAGAAATTCTTATTTCTGGCCGTACTGGATTGGTTTAAAACCGGATTTCGCTTGACGGATCAAAAAAGAAATGATAGTGTTATTTTATGATTGGCAAAAAAGTTATTCTAAACATAGTGAAAAGAGCCTTAAAAGAGGATATTGGAAAGGGAGATATTACTACGAGACTGGCTGTTCTGAAAGGGATAAAAGCAATTGGTGTGATTATTGCAAAGGAAAATGGTATTCTTGCAGGTGGGATTGTTGCTACTGAGGCGTTCAATGCTGTGGATACTAATATCGGAGTTACCTTTCATAAAAAAGACGGAGCAAAACTTACGACGGGTATGGCAATTGCAGACATACAGGGAGATGCTTATTC
>Ga0307377_10008902_pt1 | contig 10119 bp, 15 predicted proteins | sample TR3MG_FD_202535 | JGI IMG/M metagenome (GOLD analysis project Ga0307377, IMG submission 202535) | Soil microbial communities from Risofladan, Vaasa, Finland - TR-3 | ecosystem: Environmental > Terrestrial > Soil > Coastal area > Acid sulfate soil | place: Finland: Risofladan, Vaasa | collected... | reverse complement strand
TTTTTAAAAAAAAAATTAAAGAAAAAGAAGAAGAAAAAAAAGAAGAAACCACAAAATACAGAAAAGGAGAAGGTTTGTGGACTGGGTTAGGAGTTACTTTTGATGCGAAATTTTATTGGTGTTTTCATTGTTTTGGAGAAGTATTAGATGCAATTGAATGGTGTATAGAAAATAATATAAAATATAAAGTGGTTGGTAATTGTACAAATATTATTCCGATGAGTGATTTTTTTGATGGAATGATCATTGAATATACTTCTCCATCAATCCATTCTAATTGTCGTTGTTATAATATGGTTCCTGAACTTAATATTTGGAATGTAGATAGTTCTGTAGGGTTAAGAGATATTAGTCGTTTTTTGGAAACAGAAAAATATATTAATTATGCTTGGATGATAACTATTCCTGGAACTGTTGGGGGAGCAATTTATAGCAATGCAGGTTGTTATGGGTTTAATATTGGGGATTTTGTGGAAACCGTTAACGCATGGGAACAGCAGGGTAAACTTTTAGTTAGGAATACATATAGCAAAGAGGACATGAAATTTGGGTATCGGAGCAGTTTGGCGAAAGAAAAAAATTTGATTATTGAGAGCGTTAGTTTTTGCTTTGATTTACCACGAAAAGCCGATGAAATTCTAAATGAAACATATTTAAAAGTTAAGTATTCAAGGGAAAAAGAGCTTAAGCATTCTGGATGTGGTGTTGGGTGTGTTTTTAAAAATATCACAAGTTTGTCAGATGAACAAATCGCTGCTTTTGCATCGTTTTTGGAATTATCTGTGTCAGAAATACAAGAAATGTTAAATAAGCCATACGGGATATCTGCTGGGTTAATTTTAGAAAAATTAGGCTTAAAAGGATATTGGCTACATATGAATGAAAGTCCGCAATATTGGGAATGTTACAATATTTGTTTTAATAAAAATCATGCAAATTCATTAGATTGTTCTATTGGAAATCATAAAATTGATAATACTAAGGCAATTAAAGATATTTGGAAATTAATTAATTGGGCAAAAGAAAAGTGTTTTGAAAAGTTGGGGTATCGGTTGGAATTAGAGGTTACAGCTTTGTGATATGGAGTTGACGTTGATATATGGTCCAATGTTTTCGGGGAAATCAAAAAAGTTAATTGATTTTTATAATGAAATATCTTCAAAATATGGTGAAAAATCTATCCTTGCGGTGAAACCGAACATAGATACACGAACGCAAAATTTTCTTTTTTCAAGGGATTATGACACAAAAATTTTTGCACATAATATTGAAAACTCAAATGGGCTGTATGAAAAAATGCATAATCAAATTGAATTTATTTTTATAGATGAAGCACATTTTTTTGATGTATCTTTTGTTGGTGCATTAAAAAAATTAAATAAAAAAACTTATGTTTCATGTTTAGACAAAACTTATCAAGCAGAAAAATGGAAAATATTTCCAAAATTATTGGGTGTTGCAACAAATAAAATTAAACTTACGGCACAATGTTATTATAAAAATTGTCAAAATCCTGCAACACTTTCAATAAAACGTAATGGTGGAAATAATGTTGTTGAAGTTGATGATATTGAGAATTCAATTTATTGTGCGTCTTGCAAAAAACACTACTTTGAAATAGTAAGAGTGAAATAAATTAAAAATAAGGAAAAAATAATGGCACAACAAAAAAACGATTTAGTTACGGTTATTGGTGTAGATGATGGTGAAATTTGTGAAAAACAAATCACAAGAGAAGAATACGAACGATTGACAAAAGAAAGTTCTTTGAACCTTTGTTCAAGGGTTCCAGGGCCTGGTAAAATAGTGAAAAAAAATTTAGAGTTTGCAAGTCCTGAGGCTTTTTGGAATAGGTTTAGAAGAGATACAGGGAAAATAGTGCAAACAAATACAGGTATTGGCGGTGTATAAAAAAACAATTGAAGAATATTTAGATAAATCTGATTGGCGAGTGAAAGAAAATGCGAGTATGCCATATTCATATCAAGGTTTGATGTTGCATATGTGCGGAGAAATGCAAAAAGATTATGTTTTGTCGTTGTATGATAAAGAAGATATTGAGATTGGACTTGCACACGCTGTAGGTTTTTTTCATATCCACGATTTATCCTTTGGGTTAGCAAGCTATTGTGCGGGATGGTCACTACATGATTTGCTTGTTGAAGGTTTTTCGGTTGATGGCAGGACATCATCTAGTCCACCAAAGCATTTTGATTCCGCATTAGGTCAAATTGTGAATTTTATTGGGTGTTTGCAAAATGAATGGGCTGGAGCTCAAGCGCTTAATAATTTTGATACTTTGTTAGCTCCTTTCATTAAAATGGATAATTTATCGTATCGTGAGGTTTATCAATCTATTCAAAAATTTGTGTTTAATTTAAATACGTCTTCAAGATGGGGAGGGCAAGCTCCTTTTACCAATATAAGTTTTGATGTCAAAGTTCCCGATAATCTTGCTTTTGAAAAATGCATTGTTGGAGGCGTTGAGCAAAATTTCACATATCATCTTTGCCGTACCGAAATGGAAATGTTGAACGAGGCTTTTTTAGATGTAATGTTGCAAGGCGACGCAAAGCAAAGGATTTTTTCTTATCCAATTCCAAACTACAATATTACGCAGGATTTTCCTTGGGATGGAGCGGTTGGTCAAAAGTTGCTTGCTGTAACCGCAAAATATGGAATTCCGTATTTTCAAAATTTCATTAATTCTGATTTAAAACCTGAGGATGTGCGGAGTATGTGTTGTCGCTTAAGGCTTGATTTATCGCAACTTCGTAAGAAAACAGGTGGATTATTTGGAAATGGCAATTTAACGGGCTCAACAGGCGTTGTAACGCTTAATTTACCAAGAATTGCTTATACAGCTAGGCACTCCAAAGAAATATATTTTGAAATTTTAAGTAAACATGCAAATTTAGCAAAAAAAGCTTTGATAATTAAAAGAAAATATTTACAAAAATTTTTCGCTGAAGGATTGTTTCCATTTTCAAAGAAATTTTTAAAATGCGGATATAAAAATCATTTCAATACGATTGGAGTTATCGGCGGGCACGAAGCGTGTTTAAATTTTTTGGGAAGCGAGAAAGGAATTAATACGGCAGAAGGTAAAGAATTTATGGTAGAAACATTGAATTTTTTATCGGATTTGTGTTTGAAATTCCAGGAAGAAACTGGGATGTTATTTAACTTGGAAGCGACACCAGCGGAAAGCACATCATATCGTTTAGCAAAACTTGATCGTGAATATTTTAATGGATTTTTGGGGAATTTTTCGGGTACAAGAGAAGCTCCATATTACACCAATTCTACACATCTGCCAGTGGATTTTACAGATGATATTTTTGAGGCAATTACTCATCAAGAAGATTTGCAAACAATTTATACAGGTGGAACTATGTTTCATTGCTTTTTGGGCCATGAAGTTGTGGATCTTGAAGCTTTAAAAAATTTAATAATAAAAATATTTACAAACACAAAAATGCCTTCAATTTCAATTACGCCAACTTTTTCAATTTGTGAGGAGCACGGATATTTTTCTGGGAAACATTTTTATTGCCCTGATTGCAATGCAAAAACAGAAATTTATTCGCGGATTGTGGGGTATTATCGCCCGATTTCACGTTGGAACGATGGGAAAAAACAAGAATTTGAAGAACGTAAAGAATATGAATTTTAGCGTGTGTATTTTCTGTAAATATTAACTAATTGCGATAACGCAGAAGGGAAATCGTCAACGCAAATTCGGTAGTCAAATCCGAACGATTTAAACATTTCTTTTTCGTTGGTATCAATTCGTAGTTGAATTTCTTCTTCTGGCAATTTTCTGGATAGCAATCTTTTTTTTAAAATATGTGGGGTTTTTGTTTCTAGGAAAATTAAAATTACGTTTTCGGGATATTTTTTTTTTAAATCATATGCACTATCAACATCTAAAGTTATGAAAATATTGTAACCATTTTTAGCATTTCCCAAAATAGCTTTTTTCGTGGTTCCATACCAATTTCCAAGGTAAAATTTATGTTCAATAAATGCATTTTCTTTAATTTTCCTTTTAAAAAATTCTTCGGTTACAAAAAAATAATGTTCACCGTGAAGTTCGTTTTTTCTTTTTTTTCGGGTCGTTAAAGAAATAGCTTGCATAATTTCAGGAAAAAAAGACCGCATACATCTTATGATGGTTGTTTTGCCAACGGCAGAAGCTCCCGCAATAACAAAAACAAAACCATACCGATAAAAACTGCATTCGCTCATTTAGATTTCTTTTTTTTAGCTCCGGATAATAATCCGCATTGAATTAAAATATTTTCGTTTTCTTCGGTAGTCAAATCATTTATTTTTGTTTTTGAGATATAGGATTTTGCTTTTGCTGAATTTGATACTTTTTTTACAATTCTGAAAATTAAATCCATCACAAATAATGTTGCAATCAAAGAAAGTATGCAAAATATAATTTTATTGCGAATTCCGAAGAAATTTAAAAATTGATTTTTTAAAAGTTTTTTAAATAAATTTTTAACAAATAGGTTTTCGCTGAATAAAAAAAATAAATAAAACCCAAAATATAAAAAAAATATAGCGTATGTAAAAATTGTTTTTTTTGAAGCCACAACAAGAAGATTGCTTAATTAAAATTTAAAATCAAGAATATTTTGAAATTTCTTTACAAATCAAAAAAATAATGCAATTCATATTAATAGATAATGGAGGTATATATGTATATAAAAATATTTGAAGAAGAGAAAGAAGAAATTAAAAAATTTTTATATCGGAAGTTGGAATTAATTAATGAAAATTTAGAACAATTTTACGAGGTTTGTGTTAATTTAAAGATTGAAGATTTTAAATTTGATGTTAAAAGTGAAAAAAAATTGGAAGATATTTGGGAAAAAAAACAGTATTTTAATTTATTAGAAGATGAATTTGAACATTCAATGCAAAAAATGCAAAAATCGCTACCACATGTTCACAAAGCATTTGATGATGATGGTTCAATAGGTTTAATAGGTATTGTTGAAAGTAAAATTGAAATTATAAAAGATACTTTTCTTTTATTGTCAACTATTAAGAGTGCTTTTAATCTTAATCAGATGATATTTTTAAATAAAGGATTATCTTCTGATCGTTTGAAAAAAAATGAGATTAAATTTAAAAATTGTTCTTATGAGGAGAAAGAAAAGGAAATTTTAATTCAAAATTACTAATAACAAATGGAAAAATCGCTAATTTTAAAGGAAAAAATGGAAAATATAAACAATCAGTTAGAGCAATTTTTAGCATCTGGAAAAACTAAAATACCAAACCAATTGCAACTACATTTTTTGAAGTATTTAGAGAAACATTTGAATTCAGCTAAAGAATATTTACAACAATACAATTTATTTTTGAAAACGAAAATTGAGAAAGATGCTGCAAGTATTATTTTTAAAAAATTAACAAAATCTGGTTTAGAACTGTGTTTGATTTCTCAATATTTTTTTGACACAAAATTTGAAAATAATCTGCAAAAAATTAAAAATAAAATTTATATAGAATTTAAAAAAATAAAAGAAGAATTAGATTTTTTAGAAGACGACATAATCAATATAATGTGAATGCTCCCGCGACTAAGCTTACGCTATAGTCGGGGCTTCTATTGATTTTTTTTCTAAAAATAGAACTAATTGAAAGATGCAAAATTCACTTCAATTCGTAAGTTAAAAAATGAGTTGTGCGAAAAAAAATAAAGAATATTACGCTAAAAATCATTTGAAAATAAAAGCTAAGCGGTATACAAGTATTCCAAATTATATGATTAATCGGGCTAGAAACGGCAAATATCGTGCGAACAAAAAAAAATTAACGTTGCCTTGGGAAGATTTCCAGGCGTTAAAAGATTTTTATGCAAATTGCCCAGATGGGCATGAGGTGGATCATATCATTCCGCTTGCTGGAAAATGTGCTCAAGGTATTCATACTTTGAAAAATTTGCAGTATTTGCCGAAAGTTGAAAATGCGATAAAAAAAAATTGCTTTGATGTTTTTGCCGAAAAAATTGAAGATGATGTTGTTGTTGAAATATTAAAGTGAAGGATTTTTAATGTATTTATTCAAAGATAACCAAGAAATTTTAATTACAGATTATCTCAAAAATTTAAGTTTGCAAATTGAACAAGAAACTAGCGTTTTTAAGCAATATGATTTAACACTTGTTTATAATGAGGTTGATGCGATTTACAAAAAACAATTAAAAATTGATGAAATTTCACAAAGCATTGACGTAATGATTTATAAATTTTTTTTAAATGCGAATAATTTAAAAGAAGTTGACGATGATTTGTTTCAAAGTTTTGTTGATGATTTTAATAAAAATTTAAAATTTGTAAATGATTTTAAAGCAAGTGAATATTATGATGACACGTTAAAATATTTTTTCATTGAGAAATTAGAAAATTACAGAAACATTTTAACAGATTTTTTGACATTTGATTTTAATAATAGTAAATATAAAATAACAAAAGAAAAATTAAAAATAATTTAAGGAAAATTATGGAAACGGTTTATTTTTTAGGAAAGATTAATACATTAAGCGAAATTTTGTTTGTGAATATTGAGAATTTCAAAAATGAAAAAAATATTTCAAAAGAATTTGAAAGTCAAAGTTTTCAAAATATGAGAAGTGTTTCGGAATTAATAGTTAAAGAAATATTGAATTTCGTGAAAGATGAGGAAAAAATATCGAATTTTGTGAAAGATAATGAAAAAACGTCTTTAAAATCGTCGTGCGTAATGTATTTTTTTGGATTTATAAAAAAAGATATTTTAGAAAATGAAGCAATAAGAAAATTAGAATATTTTAATAATATTGAGAAATTTTTTAGGCTTGAAAATGTTATCTTATATTTTTTGGAAATACAAAGTGTGCATGAAAGAATAATTGAAATCAGAAATAATTTTATAGAAACAGTTAAAAAAATTGAGTGCTAAAAATATAGAAATATTGATTATTTATGATGAAAAAAATATGGAAAGCCTATATTTTATATCAATTATTGAAAGCAATATGGATTTTCATATTAAAAAAATACATTTTGAAAATGCTGAATATATTAATTTCATATGTTTGCCAGAATTTCATATTTTTAAAAATGATAAATTAATAGGAAAAATATATGGATACGATAATTTTTTAGATTTTAAGAGATTTTTTGATGGGATCACCGTTTAAATTATTTAGAAAAAGTTTTGTTGTTACTCAAAGAAATAAAAAATTTTTCATTATAGCTACTGAAATTCGGAAATTTAATAATGCTTGCGTTGCAAAATATTTAGAAAATGAAAAAATTCCGGTTGCTGATTTTTCTGAAGCAATTAATGCGATTGAAATTGAATTTAAAAAAAATAAAGAATTCGCAAGGGTTCCACAAACATTTATTGATAATTTTAAAAAAAATTTAATCGCGTCAATTAAAAGATGTAAAATTAATCCAGAAAAGTACAAAGTAAAATTTAAAAGCTACAGAAGTGTTAATTTTAAAATTATTGCTACTGATTTTACGGTACAAAAAAAAATTATTGACGAAAATCGTATAAAAATTGATTTCATAATTAATAATTCTAAGGGAAAAATTGAATTACCGTTTTTTAATAAAATTTTTGCCGATTACGAATTTAAAAGAATAATAATTGATACTGATTTAGATGGAATTCATCGTAAAACAGTTTTTCATTTATATTACAAGCTCACAGCGCAACAAATTAAGAAATATCGGGATAAAAAAGAAAAAAAAAATGAAAAATTAAAATGCACCGCCGTTGATGTCGGAGTTACAAAATTAGCAACTTTTGCTGAAGGCAAATTTTTTTATACTGGCTGGGTGGTTCAAAATAGAGTTAGAGTTATTGATTGTTTAAAATCAAAATTAGAAGAATATAAAAAATTAGGAAATAAACACCAGATCGAGCGATACGAAAAAAAAATTCAACATAGTTGGTTTTTAGTTGAAATATATAAAAAAAATGCAATCTCAGGAATTATAAAATATATTTTTAATAATGAATTTAATGTTATTTTTATTGAAAATGACATGGAAAATACTTATGCGGAAATGCGAAAAGATGCCACGCGTTTTGGTAGAATTCTTTGTAGCTTAATGTTGCGAACATGGCAATCAATTAAAAAAATTGATAATGCGGTTAATAATTTAAGAATAATTGAAGTTAGCAAAGCAAACACAAGTATAATGTGCTATAAATGTAAAAATATTGACAAATCCCAACGTTGTGGCGAAAATTTTAAATGTAATAAATGCGGATTAGAGGTTGATGCAGATTTAAATGCAGCTAGGAATATTTATTATCGTGGAATAAAACAAATTAAAGAAAAAGGAATTAAATGACTGAAATTAAAGCATTGCAATATCAAAAAAAAGAAAAAAATGAAAATAACGAAAATAATGCTGAAAAACTTACTGAAAAAAAAATACGAAAAATAATTAAAGAAGAATATGGAAAAATTGAAAAAAATTTAGATGAAAAATTTGTACGCAATAAGTTTATTCCTTCTAATTATCAGTACGATAGTATAAAAAGGTTTTCAGATATTTATTATAGCCATTTTTCGGTAATGAAGTTCATAAAAGTATTTTGTACGATACCCTTGGATGAAGCAGAGTTTATTTTTAAAGCTTTTCGCTATTTTTCAAGCATTTATTCAAATACTAAATTTTTGATTTTTTCAAACGATGATAGAAAAGAAAAATTTTTAAAAGATAAGCTGGCTCGCACTTTGGGTGGTGATAAAATAGTTTCTAAATATATTGAACTTGAAAAAGAAAAAAAAATAGAAGATTTGTGTCAAAAAGATGAAGTTTTAGATCGGGGAGGTATTTTTTTTGGAAAAAATTATTTAACGAAATATGTATATTTTTTTGTAGGTGAATTTTCAGATAAATATAATTACATAAATGATTGCTTAGAATGGGAAAATACTTTACATGTTTTTGATTTACAAAGAAAAAGAGCTTAAAATCTAGGGATTTCCCCTAGACTTTAAAAAAATTTTTTAATATTTTAACGAATTCTTCCCATATTTTTAAAAATAATTCTTCAAATTCTTCAGTTGTCAAAGGTTGGAACATTGAAAATTTTTTAATATCTTCTATAGAAATTTCATCATTCTTGATATAAGTTTTTATTTCGTGATAAAGATCTGAAAATTGTATTGTGTTTGTCCAAAGCCGCTGATAAATAAATAATTTTGTAATTAAATTTTCTAATTTTGCAATTAAATTTTCTAATTTTGCAATTAAATTTCTATGTTGTCCGTAATCATATTGAGGATTAATATTACTATGATAACAGATTTTAGAAAATTCTTCATTATGATTTTCTGCTAGTGTTTCAAAATTTTTTAATTTTAAATGAATAAAATAAAAACTTATAATATTTCCATGTAAAAGCCTTGCGTTATTTATTAAATCTTCATAGATTGTATTTTCTTCTCTAGGTGTTTTTTCTTTTACTAAATCCACTAAATTTTTATCTGCTAAATCCACTAAATTCTTATAGATAAAGTATTCTATAATTCCGGTACTTGGAAGCCAGTTAATTAGTTTATCTCTGTTAATTTCTTTTTGTTTTTGTTCGTTATTCATTTTTTTCCTTTAGTTTAATATTTTGTATTTAAATTGTTCAACTAGTTCTAAAAATTCTATCCAAAAACTATACATTTCATCATTGGCGAATTTTGGAACGTTACGAAAAATAGGGTTTTTTGTAAGTTTGCGAATTTCCATTTTTGTTTCAAAAATTTGTTGTTTCACTCCATATGTAGAATTTAATTTTAAAAAAAATTCAATTTGTGATTTTAATTTTAAAATTTTTGGTTTAATTGTATATTTAAAAAAAATTTGGTACATTAGCTTTTGTCCTATGTTTAAAAGTTAATATTTTTGTAAATTTATTGCTTCATAGCTTTCTTGGCTTTGTTTCGCATCTTAGTCAAGAAAGTTTTTAATATGTTGAAAAAATTTTCACGCTCACTTTTTGTAGTAAATTTAAATTATTTTCTTTTATTTTTTGTTCTTTATCTAAAATTAATGTTTTATCTAAAAAACTTGTTGTCGCGTTAATTATTGTTTC
>Ga0307377_10008899_pt1 | contig 10123 bp, 6 predicted proteins | sample TR3MG_FD_202535 | JGI IMG/M metagenome (GOLD analysis project Ga0307377, IMG submission 202535) | Soil microbial communities from Risofladan, Vaasa, Finland - TR-3 | ecosystem: Environmental > Terrestrial > Soil > Coastal area > Acid sulfate soil | place: Finland: Risofladan, Vaasa | collected... | reverse complement strand
GTGGTTGTAAAGACGGTGACAGAGGTCCTAGAGGAATCCAAGGTGAGAAAGGGGATACTGGTGCTACGGGAGCCACTGGAGCAACAGGTTCTACTGGACCTCAAGGACCGATTGGACCGATTGGACTACAAGGAGATACAGGGCCCATAGGACCTGCGGGGTTAAATGGTATAAATGTTCCTGGTCCTGCTGGTCCTACAGGTCCTCAAGGTATTCAAGGGTTGACAGGTCCTACTGGTGCTAATGGGGTTAATGGGGCTAACGGTGCTAATGGTGCTAACGGTCAAGGTCGCCTTACGTATGTCATCAATAGTTCGGCTGTTATATCAGTTCATCCTGCTACAGCAAACGAAGGGGTTATTATGAAGAACACCGCTTTTGTTGATGTTCAACTTCCTGCTTTACCTAATCAAGGAGATGTTGTTCGTGTAGTAGGAACATCATTTGGAACAGGTGGGTGGCAAATAACTGCAGATGTTGCTCATAAAATTCAGATGACACATCAATCTCCCGGAGCACTTATTACTTCATTTGGAGGGCAAGTGCAACCTGCCGTTACCAATTACAGAGATGTAATGACGTTAATGTTTGATGGAGATTTTTCATGGGTTGTCTATAGTAAAATATTTGCTAATAATAATATTCCATTTTTTACAGTATGAACGATTGTAATCCTATACCGTGCAACTGCAAAGATGGCAAAATTGGAATCCAAGGTCTTAAAGGACCAAAGGGTGATGAAGGAGCTATTGGGTCTGTGGGTCTACAAGGCCCTGTCGGTTTGACAGGTCCTCAAGGTTTACAAGGTCCTGATGGAGTTATTGGAATACAAGGAGTAACAGGAACTAATGGTGCATCTGTTATTGTAGGTCCTGCTGGTCCTCAAGGTCCTCAAGGTCCTTTGGGTTTACAAGGTCCTGATGGAACAGATGGAACAGATGGATTACCGGGAACGGCAGGGGCTGATGATTGTGCAGCACAATATCAAGTTATAACTGGTAATTGTTCTTATAATGAGATAGGCTTTCCTCTACAGCAATTTCCATGTTCTGTTTATAATCTTGGTCCAACCGATTGCCCTTGGACAATTATGAATAAACGAACAGGTTCGGGGGTAATACACTTCACAATAGGTAATCCTAGAGTACTTAACGATCGAATTTCATTTATGGGATTTGATGGAATGGCAAAATGGAGGGTTGCTTTCTATGGTGGAAAAATAGAAATGGCTGCTTACAACAGTACAACTGCAAATATTACAACACTGTTTGCTTCAGGTTCTCCTTATTTCGGAAGTGGAGCCGGAGTTATAACGTTTGCAGGAGGTAATACAGGAGATTATATTGAACTAATTTATATAGGAGATAATCATTTTTTAATTGTTGAATGCAATTTAGCAAATGAACAACTTCCATTATTTACATAATAAAAGAAAAAAATGAGCGATTGTGGATGTAAAAGTAATTGTAAACCATGTGGGTCTACAAAAGGAGAAAGAGGATTACAAGGATTAACAGGTCCTCAAGGAGAACCCGGTCCTGCTGGTCCTGCTGGAGGAGGTATTGTAAATAAGATTAACTTCTTTAATGAATTGACATCCGAGGTTGTTGTCAATGAGGCTACCTTTTACCATCCTACGGGATATGACGTATTAAGCTATACCAATACATCAGGAGCAACAAAAGTATTTGCTGTACATGCAACTGTTCAAGCACGAATGAATTTATCAAATTCAGATGATGTTGAAAATGAAGTTCAGGCAGCAATCATAAAAACAGTATCTGGTGTTGATACGTATAGTCATATTCTAAACTTGCATGTTGATTTACGAGGAGGTTTGTTTGATGAACTTGCTCCAGGAAATACACCCCTTCGAATAACGACTCCCCTAGCACCAAGACAGGTTACTACAGATGAAGGTAATCCTGTTGAGTTTAGATTTGGCCAAGCGTATTTAGACCAAGCGGGAGCTTTATTAGCAAAAGTCACATTGAATAATAATGAAACAGTTACTGTAAAATATAAGAATAAGGGAGGGGATACTTTATTAGAGGCTGCACAGATATTTGTTCAAGAACTTGATCAGTAACAAAAGATATTTAAAATGTCACAGTTGGTTGGTTTCTTTGTGGCTGACTAAAACCCCGGATCAGAAATGGACGGGGTTTTTATATTTTAAAAATGTGTATATTTGAAGGTGAATCTTAATTGTAAACCTCATTATTTATCACTATATTATATTAAGGTATGACGTATAAAAGACCAAATCGTAAAAAACCCAGGGTAAAAACAAAATCGTCTCATGTAATGAGTCGTAGCAAGCTTGCTGAATTTAAAAAGAAATATCCAGAACACAAGGGTATTACAGAGAGTCAATTCAATGCTATAATAAAGAAGTTTAACTCTAACATTGTAGATGAAGTTATTGCAAGTAAGAACGGAGTTTCATTGCCTGAACGATTAGGACAAATACTAATAATGTCCTTTCCCCGAAGTAAAAAAAAGTCAGTAGACTTTGGAGCTTCTAATAAATTGGGAGAAGTAGTGTACCATAGAAATTGGGATACGGACGATAGGTTAGGAAAGATTGTTTATTTTGCAGGAAGACAAAGCGTTAAGTATAGTAATTTATGGGGGCTTACTCCTACCAGAACATTCAAACTTAAAGTGTCGTCTTCTTACAGAAAGATGTGGGCTAAATACATATATGTCGACAATAAAGATATTAGGATTAATACTGTTTTAAAATAGAACGATGACAACAATAGGAGAATCAATCTCAAGAGTGAGAGGTATTATAAAGGCGGCGCAAGAAGATTCGTTTCTTCCTGATAGATTTATCTATAGCATAATATCAAAATATGCAAAGGTTGCACTACGTAGGCAACAAAACGAAAAAAAGTTAATGGGGCACGATGACCTATTCGAAATGCTCTCGTTTGTTGATTTAATAGACACTAATACTATTGAAGCGGAATGTGCTCCTATAAAGACTAACTGTACGATAAAAAGAACAGAAGTTAAACTTCCAAAAGTATTTAACGGTTCACAAGGACCTTTAATCAGAAAAGTTTATTCAGTAGATGGTTCGGAAACTTTCTATAAGACAACTGCTGCTGCATACATATCAATAGCAATGGACCCTTGTCTTAAATATAATAAGGCTAAGTATTTTTGGTATAGAAATGGTCATCTGTATTTTCCAGATACAGATGTTGAGGCTGTAATGATTGAGGCTTTATGGGAGGACACTTTGGACGGATTCTGTACAGTTGATGAAGAAGATTGCAGAAGTATGCAAGAGCGCCCGCTTCCTTTGCCTGAGTATTTATTTGCAGAGGTAGAGCAAATGGCTGAACAAGAATTCTCCCTTACATTTAAGGTTCCAGATGATGGAGCAGATGACGGGCAAAACGTATTAAGATCTTAGTATGAGTAAGTATAATTTAAAATATCGCACATTCGACCAGCTCCTAGCATCCGTAAAGGGTGACTTTGAAGCATATAATCTTGAGGATTTAATTAAGCCTCATCAATTAATAAAAGTCGCCAAACGAGTTAACTATGATTTAGGATTGAGAATATTTCAAACTAAGAACATTATACTTGAAATTGAGAATGGTAAAGCAAGACTCCCTGATGATTTTTACATATTAAACTATTCATATCTATTAGGTAAATTTGAAACAGTTCAAGCATTACCTCAAGGTACACATGTAGAAGAAATTCCTTTAGACGCACCAACGTATCATCCTGGTGCTAAGACTATTGATATTTGTGCCACACCCGATCCTTGTCCTATTCCAGAACCTGCATGCCCAGACCCATGCCAAGCGCCAGAACCTTGTGGATGTAATACTTGTGGATGTAGTACATGGATGAACTGTAAGGGACAAGAAATGCAGCTCATTCAAAAGATTAAATATCAGACTAGAAAATGGACTGAATTTCATAGAATAAAATTAACAGGTGATGATAATTTCTTTGATCCTTTATGTCCAAATAAAAGTTGGTCTACATCTAATGCAGGATTTATAAGAAATGGTTTTGTATTTACTTCTTTTAAAACAGGAGAACTCTATTTAAACTACCAAGGTTTAATGGAAGATGCCGATGGAAATTTATTGGTATTAGACCATCCTTTGATTAATGAATACTACGAGTATGCCTTTAAGGAAAGAATCATAGAAATACTTATGGGTAACAATGAAACAGTTAATGTTGGCTTTGCTAAATTAATAATGCAAAAATATAGAGAGTCACGTATAACAGCTAATGGAATTGTAAACACTCCTGACTTTGATGAGTTAGAACAACTGTGGTCAATGAATCGTAAAGCTATGTATAATAAGTATTATAAAATGTTCTCATAATGGCTAAAAGAAGAAGCATATCGGGTGGAGGAGAAATGGCAGGTTCTAATAATACTTTTGATAAAGGATTAAATTCGGATGTTAGAGACTTTCATCTTGATAAGAAGTCATGGGTTCATGCAAGAAATGCTATTAATAATTCTCACATTGGAGACCTATACGCAATAGGTAATGAACCATCTAATAGATTTTGTACATCAGCGCCTTATAGGATAATAGGTCACTTCCATATGGTGGGAACTAAGTGGTGGATATTCTCAGGTAACGATGCGTCCGGAAGTGAGGTAGGAATATTTGATGAGAAAGATTGCTCTTATGAGCGAGTTGTAAACGACCCGTGTTTAGGTTTTAGAAGTACACACCCCATAACAGGAGCAAGTCGTCCTACGTGGGACTGCTCGGACAGAGCATATTGGCAAGACAACTTGAACCCCGACAGAACTCTTGACAGATCTGATGTCCCGTGGATTCAAGATTGTACTGACGATAACGGTGAGGACCCTGGGGGTTGTGTTACTTGCATCGATACAGATGTTTTAGATTGCGATAAGATTAGATTAGAAGTCTACATGTTGCCTCCATGTCCTACAATTAAAAGAGGTCCTTCTGGGGGTAGTGTGTTAAACGGTTCATACTATGTTCATGTGGCATATATGGTGGACAGCCAAAGAGTAACAGATTACTTTCCAATGTCTAATGTGGCTCATGTGTTTGACCATAATGAAGCCAACGCTTCTCTTGACATAATGATTGACAATTTAGATACTAATAACTTTGACCAATATGAATTAGTATTAGTACAACAAATTGCTAATAAACTTTCTGCTAAACAAATTGGCATCTATAGTACTAACCAAGATAAAGTTACAATTGATTTAGTTGACCCTACTCTTCAAAGTGTTGATCCAGATTCGCTTATAATAAGTAATCCAATTGCTGATAAGTCAGAAGGTATATTTAATGTAGGAAAATACTTATTTAGAACAGGTATAACAGGAAAGTTTGATTTCAACTACCAACCTTTGGCTAATCAAATTAGAACCAAATGGCAACTTGTTGAATATCCAGAAAATTATTACAAAGATGGAGGTAGTAATGTGGGATATCCTAGAGATGAACAAGGTGCTTTCTTTGTTAGGTTTCGATACAATACAGGAGATTTCTCATCTAGTTATCATATACCAGGTAGGGTAGCAAGATTATACGAGATACCTACTCCGCCTCCAGGGCCTGCTATTCAGATGATGGAAAATGCAGACTATACAACTGTTGAAAGTAATAACATTGAAGAACAACAAGGTCTTACATCAAAGGTTTTTGAAATGTTTAATACTGCAAGTGGAACGGGGGTAAACATTCCACAAGCAGACGGAGGGATTCTTGTTAGTGAAGGGGAAATGGGATATTGGGAATCCGATGAGTTCTATCCAGACCAATCTCCTGAAGTTTGGAACTCTACCTATGTGGATCCTATTACGGGAATCAATATAGGAGGAACTATAAACACAGACTTTGATTTGTGTGGAGAAAGAATACGTCATCATAAATTTCCAGAGAATACTCTGTATGCGGGTATTGGAGCAAGTAGTTTCACTAATCATTATGTGAATAGTGAGAAGAAGATTCGCGTAATGGGTGTTGCTTTTGAAAACATTCAAGCTCCTGTTGATAATTATGGAAACCCTATACCAGGTATCGTTGGATATGAAATACTTAGAGGTAGTCGTAATGGGAATAAGACTGTAATGCACAAAGGTATTATCAATAACATGAGAGGTTATGACATTGATAATACTACAAGTAATCGTGAGGGACTATATCCAAACTATCCGTTTAATGGACTTTCACCGGATTTATTTACTTCGACACAAGAGGTTACGTTTGAACCGCTAACAGGTAATACATCCATAGGTCCTAATAGATATCAGAATTATTTTCCAAACCCTGTGGTAAGTAGGAATAACTTTACATTTCACTCTCCAGACACTATGTTTAATAAACCATTCTTAGGTTCAAGAGAATTGAAACTATATGGTATAGCTTATGGAGTGGCAGAAGCTAGTTACTTAGAGGTAGATGGTCATCCTAAACATGTGTTCCTTACAGATCTATCTTTTATTATAGCAACTATAATTGGCGTTGGGTTTGCAATCGCAAAGAACCAAGGAGAAATTGAGGAAAGTTGGGGAAGACCTACCTTTTATCAATATCCTAAAATAACAGGTGGAGGGAATACTGTCGTCTATGCATACTCTCAGACATCGTTAACAGAAAATACAACAGGGGGATCAAATTCAGCTAACAATATAGATGACATTATTATTGAAGCAGAAGGTGTTAGAGAGGGTTTAATATCAATAGGAGATGCTGTATCTGGACAAACTTTTGGACAAACTACCACTGAGACAGGGCACTCCGCAGCTCATTCAGCAAATGCACTAGCAGGTAAAGGTCTTACAACAGGAGGAGGTTATATAACTTTTAAAAACAAGAGTCAAGTTCCATCATTATTAAAAACTTTTCAAGCCGTATCCGCATTCATAGGAAATATTACAGAAGGTGCAGACCTAGTATTAGACATTATTAGAAAGGCGAGTGGTGAAAAACAATTTGCCTTACAGTACCAAGGATATTGTGGGTTTGAAAACTTTGCCACTCCTTATAGAGATTGTAGAAGAAGATTGATAGATGATGCGGTTTACTTGAAAGGACAGTTGCAAAACTATAAATCAACTCATAGAATAAACAATGTCCTTAGAGGAAACACCGTAGCCTTTGATACGGTTGATACAGTAACTGATATTGGAGCGCCCTATATAGATTCATCTATGCAGGGTATACGAATTTCTGACTTAGGACCTCTTGCTTATAAGAAAAGATTCAATAGATATGCATCAAGCCATTATGTTGGTTTTAAAACAAGATTAAGAAGTCAATACGGACAAGTACATAGTATACAACAGATTCCAACAAATAGTTGTATAATACCTATTGACCAATCTTCAACACCTATTATTTTTGGTGGAGATACTTACATTGGAAGATACCAAGAGAAGAATAATTATTATCACTTCTATCAATGGATGTTAGGAAACGAAGATAGAACCGAGTTTAATTATCATTTATATGATACCATTCAACACTCAGCCTTTTGGATGGATACAGAACCGTTTGATACTACAGAGTTTATCAATAGTATTCCTACTGCTTTACAGAGTGCGTTAACTTCTGGAAGTGGTGCTATTAACTCATTATTTCAAACATTAGTTACACCTTCGGATAAGCATTCGTTCGATCGATTGCATAGTTCTACATCTTCGCAGTCTGGATTCTGGACAGTAAAGAATTCATTTATACATTTATTCCACTCAAGTATTAGAGATTTCTTTGTTGAGTCAGAGATTAATATTGATATGAGGGATTGGGAAGACGATGTAGAAAAGCAACATTGGGGAGCCAATCAAGATTTAAGGTCTTTATTCGCACCTAAACATATTCGCGCTAATAACTACTATAAGATTGACCGTAGTTTATCTGTTCAAAATTTAGTGTACAGTAAAGTTAGTTGGGGGCAAATGCAGGATAGAGAGTACGATCCTCATAAAGCGGAGACTTGTTACACCTACTATCCAAAAAGATTACAATACTCCCTTCCTCAACAAGAATTGTTGAAGCGGGATAACTGGAGTGTATTCCTTGGGAATAACTTTAAAGATTTCATGAGTAACGTTACAACGATTAAGGCTGTAAGCTCTACGGGAATAATGCTTCTATTTAAAAATCAGGCACCTGGAATGTATCCAGGTGTGGATGAGTTACAACTTAAAAGTGGAACCTCTATTACTGTAGGTGATGGAGGATTGTTCGCTAGAGAAATGCAATCAGTATCCAATGCCGATAAGGAATTAGAATTTGGTTCATGTCAAAGCAGAAGGGGGGTTATTAATACACCTCATGGTTTATTCTATATAAGTCAAGAGCAAGGTAAAGTATTCAAGGTAGGACAAAGCTTAGAAGAGATGACGGTTAAAGGAAATAGATATTGGTTTAACCAATACTTACCTTATCAAATACTTTTAGACTTTCCGAACTATGATCAACTAGATAATCCTGTAGCAGGTGTTGGTTGCCAAGCTATCTATGATAATGAATGGTCCTTTGTTTATATATGTAAGCGTGACTTTAGAGCTAAGCCAGAATGGATTGGTAGAATGGACTATGTAGGTAGTGGGATATTCCTTGTTGATGGAATTACTCGCGTTGAAGTTGGTCATCCTAATTATTTTAACAATGCCTCTTGGACAGTTAGTTTTGATGCTGATACAGCAGAATATATATCCCATCACGATTGGCATCCAAACTTGGTTATGTCGGGTAAAAATACATTCCTTACAATTAAAGGTAATGGCATATGGAGACATAACGATAGATGCGATAGCTACTGTAATTTTTATGGGGAAGACTTCCCATTCGAGATTGGATTTCAAGTAGATACTACGCCTGCTGTTGTAACGGTTCGTAATGTAGAGTATTTCATGCAAGTATTTGAGTTTTCAGATAACTGTAGAGATAGGTTTCATGTCTTAGATTTTAATTTCGATGAGGCTATTGTTTATAATTCTGAACAAGTTTCAGGATTACTCAAGTTAAATCTTGAGCCTAAGAATGATGTTAGGGAACGATTGCTATATCCTATAGTAGGACTCAATGATATTCAAATTCTTTACTCTAAAGAGGAGCAGAAGTATAGGTTCAACCAGTTCTGGGATGTTACTAGAGATAGGGGGGAGTATTCCATTGCTAATGAAACAATATGGTACACTGAGCCTAATGGATATATTCAGAACTTAAACCCTGGAAATATTAACTACGTAAAGCATGAGTTTCAACGTAAGAAATTCAGACATAATAACACAAGAATAATGCTAAGACGAACTATATCGGGTAACAAAAAAATGATACTACATCTTAGTACTACTAAACTTCAAAACTCACCAAGATAATGAGCCTAAATCGACAAGTATTTTCAAATATTCCTCAATATACTTTGGGAGGAGAGCCTAAAGTTAAGGTTAAAGAACGCGTTAATCGTAAAGGGGATAAAATCAAAATAGTAACAGAAAAACCAGGAGATGCTTCATTCGTAAGAACAAAGACTGTTACTAGAGATGGTAAGGTTATAAAAAAACGTGTGGCATATGGAGAGGGAGCTATGGACAATTATGTACCTTACACTCCAGAGGATCGAAATATGCGAATGGAGGATGGAGGCGAGGTACTAGAACTTAGTGATGAAGAAATCCAACAGTACAGAGATGCTGGTTATATAGTTGAAGACTGTGAGGAATGTAATGGACTACCTACAGCAGGTAAAGGAGATGAGGTTAAACCCAGAACCCTAAGTGAAAAGAAACCTAAAACGACAGATGCCGCAATGCTTATAAATCAGAGGGTATCCCAGATAAATTCATCATGGGAAGACAACAGAGCCTTAGATGAAGCTCGTAGGGCATATGCTCAGGAGGACGAAAGAGTTAAGGCATCTGTACAAAATATATTACGCCTAGCCGAAAATAAAGATTTAAACAATATACCTACTAGAGAGTCTCTTAGTTACATAGATCAAGGTAGGTATTTTTGTTCAACCCATAGCTGTGAATTAGCTAGAGATGCAGGGTTCGACAAAATTGACGGAACTAAACATAATATTCTTCCAGGTAATGCTTCGGCAGCTAGTTATTATAGAGATC
>Ga0307377_10008898_pt1 | contig 10123 bp, 9 predicted proteins | sample TR3MG_FD_202535 | JGI IMG/M metagenome (GOLD analysis project Ga0307377, IMG submission 202535) | Soil microbial communities from Risofladan, Vaasa, Finland - TR-3 | ecosystem: Environmental > Terrestrial > Soil > Coastal area > Acid sulfate soil | place: Finland: Risofladan, Vaasa | collected... | reverse complement strand
GTTGAGATACATAGTTTGCCCGGAATGTAAGATGAATTTACGTTTGCAAGGCGACACCTTATTTTGTCAGAATGGGCATTCTTATTTGGTTATAAAAGGGGTGCCATGCTTACTTCTGGATATGGATAACTCCCAGAAGGCCACAGCAGAAGCCTTTAGTCGGAAGTGGGATGAGGTCCCGGATTACGGGTATGAAGGAAACACTCGTGAGTTCCACCATAACTGGTATCTTGAGAGGTATGGTTGGAAAGATGAAGTAGAGTTGGCTGAAGTTTTACTCAACGCCAGTTGTATTCTGGATGCTGGAGCCGGTGTGGGAAGGGATATTGCTTGGTATGAAGAACACACTATTTCCACAATAATAGGTGTGGATATAGGGAGTTCAGTGCATATAGCTTATGAAAAACTGGATGGCTGGCCTAATATTCATATAGCTCAGGCTGATATTATGAACCTTCCATTTGAGGACCAGCAGTTTGATTTTATAGCCAGCGATTTTGTTTTGCACCATACCCCAAATACCAGAGAGGCACTGGGAAGGCTGGTGGAAATTCTCCGGCCCGGTGGGATGATATCATTTTATGTATATGCTAAGAAGGGAGATATTCGGGAAGCCTGTGATGATATGCTCCGGGCCGTCACTACGCAGATGTCTCATGAAGATTGCATGAAATTCAGCGAAGCGTTGACGCAGTTTGGGAAAGCGGTGTCGGAAATCGACCTTGATTTCCAGAGGATGATTCATTGGGATATTCTGAAGTGCTTCTGGAACCCGGGGTTTACGATGGCTTACAATATTAGTATTAACTACGACTGGTATAAGCCGGTTTATGCGTGGAGACATTATCCTGAGGAAGTAAGGGGATGGTGTGCTGATTTGGGGATTAAGATTTTACATATGGACCAACAGAAAAGTGGGATAAGCGTCAGAGGGGTGAAGGAATGAATATCGTAGTGAAGGTGATGGATGGAAGTGTCATCTATAATTTCACCCGGCCACTAGATTTACCGGTAGATCTCGGCCAGCGCATAGAAGAAGCCTACCGGGTTAAGGGGATAGACTGCGTGAAGGATTTCAACGGTATGTTTGCTTTTGCGCTCTTGGAAGAGGAGACAGGAATAACCTATCTGGTCCGGGATCGCTATGGGATTAAGCCTATGTATTACTATAATGAAGGTGTTACCTTCGCATGGGATAGCTCTATTGATTACTTACTAAAGAACTGGGGGCTCCGATTTGATGTAGACCTTGAGGCTCTTGCCCAGTATTTCACCTTCCAGAACATGTTCGATGACCGTACCCTTTTTAAGGGCATAAAGATGGTTCCTGCAGGGTGTTACTTAAAATGGGACAGCCATAACAGGAAGGCCACTATCCACAGGTACTGGGACTACAAGTTCGATAGCAGTTTGAAGGGGCTAGGTGAGGAAGATATAGCTGGGGAAGTCAAAAGGTTACTGGGTAAAGCGGTGAGCCGGATGACTACTCGTGGATTCGGTTGTTTCCTGAGTGGTGGTATGGATACCGGGAGTATAGCTTCTCTGGCACGCAGATGGGGGAGGTTCCCGACATTTACTTGTGGTTTTGATGTATCTTCGGCAACCGGGTTGGAACTGGGTTTTGACGAAACGGAACATGCTGAGTTTATGGCTAACCTCCTGAAGACGGAGCATTATGAAGTAATTCTTCATGCCGGGGATATGGAGGCTATACTTCCTCAGTTGATAGAGACTCTGCAGGACATAAGGATGGGGCAGTGTTATCCAGATTACTATACTTATAGGCTGGCCAGTAAGTTTGTAAAGGTCGTGCTGTCTGGTGCTGGTGGTGATGAATTGTTTGGTGGGTATCCATGGAGATATTACTACGGTGAAGGAGCCCAGAGTCTGGATGAGTATATATCAGGCTACTATAAATACTGGCAGAGGATAGTTAGAGATGAGGACCGACCAAAGTTATTCAGGCCAGAAGTGATGGAGGGATTAAAAGACTTTTCAGCATTCGATATTTTCCGAAAGACCCTTAGGGGAACGGGGGTAGAACCGGAGGGTCAGGGCGATTACATCAACATGTCAATGTATTTTGAGATTAAAACGTTTCTTCATGGCCTCTTTGTTATTGGGGATAAAATTGGACAGGCACACGGTCTTCAGGTTCGGTTCCCATTTATGGATAACGATTTGGTGGACTATGCTATGAAGATTCCTCCAGAGATGAAAATCAAACAAATGGACAAACACATGAACGTGGATGAAGACGATGTGAGTAGATTGTTTACTGCGGAAGGGGGGAAGGGCATCCTCAAAAAGGCAATGATGGGTGTTATACCCGATAGGATACTGGCCCGGCATAAGCAAGGGTTTTCGGCACCGGATGGGTCATGGTTCAAGGGTGAGAGTATGAAGTATATTAAGAACTTGCTTTTTGACCCGGAAGCCCGGATATATGAGTACCTGCAACCGGGATATGTGAAAGCTCGGATAAATAGCCATATGAGGGGGAAGGAAAACAATCGGCTGTTCATATGGTCATGCCTTTCCTTCGAATGGTGGCTAAGGAGTTTTATTAGTGGAAGCTAAAAAATGAATAAACGAGCATTATCGCAAGCAGATGAAGGCTTTGACCGGGAAGATATTAAATACTTGCGTAAGTATGGCGATGAAATCCCGAAATCTATGGTTGCTAAGAGTCCATATCATTGCCGTAAGTGTGGAATCCCACTTATATTAAAATGGGGAATCTACGGCCCGTTTTTAGCTTGCCCTCGTTTTCCAGACTGCCGTTTCACAATGGTATTACCAAAGCCCTCCCCTAGCAATCCCTATTTTCAATCCTATAAAGAGGTGGAATGTCAAAAGTGTGATGGCACTGGGTTATTACCTTTTTACAATAAGGCAGGGAAGGAGATTCTACACACTTTTATTTATTGCGCCTGTCATAAAGAGTCGGAGCCCACTTGTCCAAAGTTACCAGAGGACTTCGATTTCCCCTGCAGTTATGTATGGCGTGCCTACTATGCGGAGCAGTATGGTAGCTGAGGAGTTTCATTGGAAGCTAAAGAGTTAGTAGAGTTGTTACGGCAACGATATACCAGTAGTCCAACAGGCTGGGCTCCTAGTTATGCTGTTTTAGAACAAGTGCCGGATGGCACGGGAGCTAATCAGGGGCGATGGATAGATATCGCTGTGTTTTCTTTGTGGCCAAGTAAAGGACTAACCCGGTCAGCATTTGAAATTAAAGTTAGCACGTCAGATTTTCGTAGGGAATTGCAAAACCCGATGAAATACGAATGGGCAAGAAAGGCATTCCATGAGTTTTGGTATTTGGCTCCCAGTGGTGTTATTGATGTGGATGAACTACCGAAGGGGGTTGGGTTGATGGTGACTCGTGGTAAAGGACTGGCTATCAAGAAACATTGCAAGCGAAATGAATCCCCTGTGTTGGATGATGCCTTGTTGGCCGGGTTTATGAGAGCATCCACGCAAGAGATAGAAAAGCGCAAGCGGATTGGCAGGAAAGAGGTACTGGATGCTTCGCCGGAGTATCAAAGAGCACGGCTTTATGAGGATGCTGTGAATGCTTTTTGCTTGAGCCGTCATGAATACACACCATATGATGAGCGATACGAGATTACTCAGGAAACTATCGCAGAAAGATTAACCAGAGCAACAATGGATGAGGAACTAAAGAAGGACCTGAGGCATATAGATTCTGTACTTGGTGATTTTGAGAGTAAGATAGTTTATCTCTTTAGTATGTTTGGATTTCTGGCGAATGCGAGTATTACGGCCAAAAATGAGGTTGGGGAAAATATTGTCAGAACCTATGGGAACTTTGCGGAAGACCTCCAGCACCTTGTAAAAGCAAGCCATCCGGCAGGCAAGATGATGAAAGACCGAGAGACAGATTACCAAAAGATATTGGGAATAATTCAAAGCTGGGGGAAGTAAATGCTTGATGAGAACAACTATCCAGACGAAGAATCGCTTAAACAGATAAAGGAATGGGATATTCTTGAGGAGGGCATCTATGGCTTGCTGGATTTAGTAGAGGAAAATACCAACTGGGCTGATCGCCAGATATATCGGGGTGTCAGGGGTAAATATGTCTATCACACTGGTGGCTGGTCCGGGAATGAGGATGTTATTAATGCTCTGCATCAGAATTTCTTATTTTGGTCGATGTTCTGGGTTAAATCTACCCGGGGAGGCCATTACTATTTTCATATAAAGAACCAGAAATGGTACGGGAAGAAAAAATGAGCGATTGTAAGGTTTGCCATACCCCGGAACTGGAATACTTGATAGAGAGGGATAATTGCCCACTGACAAGTGTTGATGTGGCCCGGAAGGGGTCGCCCCCGGCTCCTGTGGGGAAAATGGTGCTGGGGATGTGTATGCATTGCGGAATTATCCAGTTGATGGAGCCGGACCAGTCATTGATAACTTATGGTGAAGATTACACGAGTTCCAATTACCAGAGGCCTGCCGGGGAGGTTGACGAGAAACTTCAACGGCTACTGAATTTTATTGAAGGAACTGGCGTGGGCCCGGGGGCGAAAGTTCTGGAAATTGGATGCTATGATGGAAGTTTGATGAATACCATGGTCGGAAAGTTTGGGTATAACGTGTACGGGTGCGACCCCTGTGGTCCGGCACAAGAACTGGCGAAGTGGAATAATAAAGTGGTTCCGGCGTTGTTCAACCCCGACAGTTACATAGGGCATAAATTTGATATGGTCGTTTTCCGAAATGTACTTGAACATCTGCCGAGCCCGTTGGCATTCCTAACGCAGGTGGGTCAGGTGCTGAACCCTATGGGGAAAATAGTGCTTGAGGTGCCTGATGGAGAGTTCAGGGTGTGCAATGGGATACTGGGGAGTATAGTACCGCAACATGCGTCTTATTTTGGGCCTGATACGCTGAAAAGCCTGTTGCACCATGCAGGGTTTGGAGAAGTGATAGTTGAGGCAAGGAGAGGTGGATTGTTGGGCAGGGCGATGAAAGGGGCGAAGCAACGAAGTGTCCTTAATGACCTAGAGGCTATATACAAGTGCGCAGTAGCCGGTACCCGGTGGAATATCCAGAAGGCTCAGGAAGTGAGGAAGAAGCTGGAAAAGACAGAAGGAGACATCTGGCTATATGGAGCTAATACCTGTACTACCGAGCTTCTTGTGGCTGATGCAGTGCCGAAAGAAAGGATAGCCGGGGTGATAGATGATGATAGTCTCAAATGGGGTCGGGTGATGGTGAATACGGATATTGAGGTCTTCCCCCGGGCCATTGTGGAGAATATCCATGGGATTGTGGTGGTCTGTTCTTACTATTCTCACAACGTATTATATCGATACCTTACGGATACCCTATCGATAGGGAGTAGGGTGTTGCGGTTGTATCCGAATGTAGTCTTGAGGAAGGTGATTTAAATGGCAAAGAAAACGACTGTATTGGTAACTGGAGTAGGAGGTGGGAGTGTGGGCCGACAGGTTTTGAAAGCCCTTCGCTATGTTGGAGGGAACTACAGGGTTATTGCTGTGGATATGACCCGGATAAGTATGGGGATAGAGGATGTGGAAACCAGCTATATAGTACCTTCGGCAAGAGACAGTGCATACATAGCGACAATAATAGAGTTCATCAAGTCAGAGAAGGTGAAGTACATTATTCCCGGGTCCGAGCCAGAACTATGGGAGCTATCGGTTAATCGAGCAATGATTGAAAGGGCTGGAGCGAAACTGCTGGCGAATCCCCATAGAGTGCTTGAGATATGCATGGATAAAGAAAAAACTATGGCTTTTCTTGAGGAAGGGGGGTACCCATTTCCCGATACTATTACCTTTAATTCTACTAAAGGGCTGTATCTTTACCGTCAGAAAATTACAGAGATGCTCCCGGTGGTTATCAAGCCTACCATTGCATCCGGGGGGTCGCTAAATGTCTACCTAGCTCAAGACTTAGATGAAGTAGAGTTTTTCGTCAAGTACCTGCAGAGGCAGGGGCTTGCCCCGATGGTTCAGGAATACATAGGGAGTTACAATCAGGAATATACCGTAGGGGTACTGACCCATCCAGTAACTGGGGATGTGGTGAGTACCGTTATTCTTAAAAGGTTTACTACGAGTGGATTGTCCAGCAGGATACGGCAGGTAAACAGGCATAAGGACAGGATTGACGGCGATATGTTGATTATCTCATCTGGGATATCGCAAGGGGAGATAGTGGGTGAGCCCACGGTACACATGTTTTGTGAGAGATTAGCCATTGGGTTGGGTGCCCGGGGGCCGATAAATATTCAGTGTCGTTTGCATGATGGTAAGGTCTATGTGTTTGAAATTAACCCGAGATTTTCCGGGACCACCTTTATGAGAGCACTGGCTGGAATAAACGAGCCGGACTTGATGATGCGGTTATTGAATGGGGAGCCCGACCCTGACCTTCGCAACGAGTACGGCTTGATGCTTAGGGGTTTGGAGGAGCGTTTTGTACCAAGACAGGGTGCGTAAACTGGACCTGTCGGGAAGGGGAGGTTGTAAATGGGGATAATAAAGCGATCCCCTGTCTTCTACTGCACTGTGGCAGTAGGCCTTTTTTTTGCTGTCTCCCTCTTTCTGCGTGTATGCCTCCCTTATGAGCAGGTATTCAGCAGTGAAGGGGTTAAGTTGACCAGTGCCGATGCCTATTACCACATGCGTATAGTAGATAACCTTGTCTATAATTTTCCTGAGCACATGACCGTTGACTCCTATGCGGTCCATCCCGGAGCTACTGGAGGGGTGACAGTTGGATTCTTTATTTGGTTGATAGCCATACCGGCGTGGATGCTCGGTGGCAGTGCGGAGGTTATCGATAAGGTAGGGGTCTTCATGCCTGCAATCCTTGGTGCATTGATAGTTATTCCCGTATATTTCATTGGGAAAGAACTTTTTGGCCGGGTGGCAGGAGTGCTGTCGGCTGGGTTGATAGCGATATTGCCCGGGGAATTTATGGGGAGGTCTATATTGGGATTCACTGATTATCATATTGCCGAGTCGCTACTGACTGCAGTAACTGTATTGTTCCTCATCCTTGCCGTAAAGTCGGCAGGTTCTCGGAAATCATTGATGCACAGCATGCTGGCCGGTGTGGTTATGGGGGTCTATATCTTCACTTGGTCCGGCTCTCCATTGTTTGTGTTTATAATAACCGTCTTCTTCCTTTTTCAATTTATAATTGACCATTTAAAAGGAAAGGGTACGGGTTATCTTTTTTATATAGGGGTTGCTTTCTTTGGGATTTCGCTGGTAATTGCGGTGAGTGTATCTGCAGGGATAATGACTTTGATAGCACTCATGGGTGCTTTGTTGTCTGTCGGAGTGGCTTACGGGCTTTCCCGGATTATGGTTGACAGGAATATACGGGGTATTTACTACCCACTGGCACTTATTGGAGCAGGTATCGCCGGAGCCCTAATTTTATACTGGGTAAGCCCCCAGCAGTTCCACTCGATAGTAAGGGCATTCGAGATATTCACACCTAGTGGTGTTCAGCTTACAACGCTAGAGATGCAACCGATGATTAATTTTAACTACGACAATCCGTTTGCGCTTGTTTGGAGTAATTATAATACCAGTTTGATAATGGCTATGGTAGCACTACCAATCCTGATTTACACGGTAATACGGAAAGGGGAAGCACGGGGGACTCTGATGGTGGTGTGGAGTTCGGTGATATTGCTGGCAACACTGGGCCAGAGGCGTTTTGGCTACTACCTTGCGGTTAACATTGCACTGCTTTCAGGGTATATGTCATGGCTGGTGGTGAGATGGGGGATGAGGGATTTGATTCCAGTAATCCAAAGAATAAGGAAACGAGTTGGGGGAAAAGAGAGAAACATCTTGATGGCGGTAGTGGTCGTATCTTTCATTATCGCAACCGTCTATCTACCGAACATAGCTTATTCTGCTCCGGGTAGTAGCCCTCCGGCTATAAGAACGGCCAGTAGTGCTAGTTATGCCCCCAGTGATGATTGGGTGCGGACACTAAAATGGGTGAGAGAGAACACCCCTGAGCCTTTCGGTAGTTCGGAGGCTTATTATAAGGCTTATACGATAGGGGAAAAAGAGGAAGCGAATTACGGGATAATGGCTTGGTGGGATTATGGTTACTGGATTACCCGGATTGCCCATCGGGTACCGGTGGTTAACCCGAGCCAGAATGTGGAGGCTATCACTAAGGTGGCCACCTTCCTTACTACGGAGGATGAAGGCTCTGTGGGGAATATAATGCAGGAGATGGGTGCGGAGTACCTGATTCTCGACTACGCAGTGGCCACCAGCAAATTATGGGCTATTTCAACTTGGGCAGACAGGGAGCCGGGTAAATATTTCGATATTTACCTCGCCCCTCAGGGGAGCGATTACATAATAGTAGGGTTATATCATGTCGATTACTATGATACTATTTTGGCCCGGCTGTTCAACTTTGATGGCAGGGGGGCAGGGGCGACCAATACAGTCGTAATCTCGTATGAAAATATGGTTGGGTCAGATGGAATAAAGTACAAGGTAGTGACTAGTGCCGAGAAGTTCGATGGATATGATGAGGCACAAGCATTTATATCTGAACAAGACCCCGGAAATTACAGGATAGTAAGCGATAATCCATTTGAAAGCCCGGTGCCAGTAAAGGGAGCAGATGGTTTCGATTTAGTTTATAACTCGGGGGGGGCAGTGAAAGTCTTTAAATTAGTGTCTGTGGGAGTCAAATGAAATTAGGCAGTTACAGCGTCTTTCTAAGGCAAGTGCATGTTGGGGATTTACCCTTAATTATGGCTTGGAGAAACATAGAAAAAGTTTTTGCAGGTTTTTATGAGCAAAACAGTCCGCTTAAATGGCAAGAGCATATTAACTGGTGGAAATCAAGGCATGACAGGGAGGATTGGGTGGTGATGATTGAAGAAGATGGTGTACAGAGAGGAGTAGGCGTGGTTAATGTGTCGGGGCTAGGTACTAAATTACCAAGTGTGGGCATTTATATTGGGGAGGTAACGCTATGGGGAAAGAAAATAGGCTCTAAGGCGGTGGAGCTTGCAGTTAAATGGCTATCGAAAAAAGGTTACAAAGGTGGTCAAGCGAACATAATGAAGGATAATATTGCATCGATTAAGATGTTTGAATCATTGGGTTTCAAATGGGTTGGGGAAGGGCGTGAAGGGGAGTGGCTTTATAGGCTGGCTATGGAGGAAGAAGATGGGACATAGCTATGTGGATTCCTTTTCTAAGGAGTGGCTAATACACCGCAGGACCCAGCTTGATTCCCATTCGGGAAGTCTGGAATCAACGCATTCTTTCTATGAGAAAACCGGCCTGCTGGCTGAGGAACTGAAGGATAAGAGGGTGCTGGATGTAGGCTGTGGGGTCGGGAGGTATATGGAGGTTGCATTGATGGCTGGAGCGGAACAGGTGGTTGGCATAGATATGTCCGAGTCGGTATACGCTGTAGCAGAAAACTTTGCTCATGTTGACTCGGATAAAGTACAGGTGATGCAGTTGGATTTACACGATGTGTGGTTCCCAGATGAGTCATTTGACATTATTTATAGTATTGGGGTCTTGCACCATACCCCGGACACGAAGAAGGCCTTCTTTTCGCTCCTGAGGCTCTTAAAACCCGGTGGTATTATCGCTATATGGGTTTATCCAGATGAACCATGGCGGACATGGCTCTACAATCGCATTACAGGCTTTTACAGGGTATTCACTACCCGGATGCCTATGGGATTGCTTTACAGGTTGTGCTGGCTGGCAATACCGCTTTATTATCTCCGGGAATTGCCGGTAATTGGCGGAATTTTCTGGTTATTGGCGGCATTATTGCCAATTTCAGGACATCCGTTGAAAGAATGGAGGTGGCTGGATACCTTTGATTGGTATGCTCCAAAGTACCAACATAAACACAGGTGGCATGAAGTTGTGTCATGGTTTAACGGAGCAGGCTTGGTTAATGTAAGGCGTAATAGGGTCTCAATATCATATAGGGGGAATAAGGAATGCTAAAACAGGCAAGGAATCTGGTTCGGGCAATCGTGCCGTGGAATAGACCATATGAACTCATAGAGATAATGGTTGGCATAGGCTTGAATGCT
>Ga0307377_10008897_pt1 | contig 10123 bp, 18 predicted proteins | sample TR3MG_FD_202535 | JGI IMG/M metagenome (GOLD analysis project Ga0307377, IMG submission 202535) | Soil microbial communities from Risofladan, Vaasa, Finland - TR-3 | ecosystem: Environmental > Terrestrial > Soil > Coastal area > Acid sulfate soil | place: Finland: Risofladan, Vaasa | collected... | reverse complement strand
GTCTTTTCTCTCCAATTATGAATGCGTGGTTTGCATCTATAACGTAAGCTAATGTTGCTGTTACGTTGTTTGATACTATAACCTTCATTCCAAAGATTGTTCCGATTAACCTTCTGGATGGGTCGTTCATACCTGCCTTGTCTGCTTCCACAAAAGTATCTATGTTTCTCAAGTCATTTGCGATTTCTGCACCGACAATCATATGTGTTGGGGTGTAGTTATCTACCTCAAGAAGTTGCATAGCTGCTGTTATGTCAGTTATAGGCAAGGTTGCGTTTGAGTTTGCTACATTGTGTGTAGCTGCTGTTGAAGCTGCGTCAAGCTGTGATACAATCAAGCTTTCTTCATTGTCTGCAAACTCATAACCTGCAAGTTCTGAATGATAAGATAGTATGTCTATAATACTGTCTTCCATTAATTCTCTTGCTACTCCAATCCTGATACCATACTTTACTGGTGTCAAGGTTTTGCTTTCGAACTGTGTTGCTCCGATTGGGATTTCTCCACCTTCTGCAACTCTGTCTACTGGCAAAGCTGTGCTTGAAGTTATTTCAGACTGCATAGGAATTGTTAAAACTCTTCCAGGTATGCTTGATGGTCCGAAAACTCTTGCGGCTAATCCTCTTAGGATAAGCTTTTTTCTAACGGCATTCATTACTTCTCCAAGAAGTTGTCTTGGAACGACGTAAGACATTGTGCCGCTTCCTGCAGTGGTTGATGCGAAATCAGCACTGTCTGTTGTTAGTATTTGTGATGGCATTTTGTTTTACCTCGTTTACAGTGTTAACTTCCAGAAAATATATTTTCCTGAAGTTGAACCGCCTGTTAGTGCTCTTCCTACTTGGTATCTGTATGTGTCTGCAACTGCTGCTGTAACGGTTGTTGTGTTATCAGATATTGCAACCACAAAGTTGTCTGTAGAAGCGTTGACTATTAATGAGTCTCCTGCTTCTGTGTTTGCGGAAACTGGGTGCAGGAAGATTCCTTCCATTGCCACTGCTCCGTAGCCGTCTGCTGGTATGTCCTGAACTGCAATTCCTATGATTGTTGCATATGCTGATGCAGAGCAAGTGATTGACTTAACTTTCACATCCCCTGCTGCGTAACCTGCTCTTGCTGAAGCTGCGGTTCCAGTTGTAACATCATCATTTGCTGCAGAATAGACAAAGTCACCAGCGTATATTGCTGTTGTTCCTGAATCATTCAGAACTGTTAAGGTTCTTCCTTCATCAGACAGCGTAAATCCTGTTTGTGCCATTGTTCATTTCACCTCAAAACTTTTTCTCTTAATTCTTTATCGAATTTGATTCTTGCCTTTTCGGAAAGTGTTACACCAAATTCTTCTTCTTTCAATTCCATCTCTTCTGTCTCTTTCGCTTCTTCAACAACAGCATTGCTTTCTGGCTTTACTGATGCTAACTTAACTTCATATTCTTTGATTAAAGCAAGTTTTTCTTCTGATTCTTTCATTAGCTCTTCTTTCTTTAGCTCTTTGTTGCATTCAATTATGGAATTAACAAAAGCTTCTTTTCTCTCAATTTTAAGAGCATTAACTTCTTCTTTCATTTTTTTGAACTCTTCAAGGGATACTGCTTCCTCTACTGGTTCTTCTTTATCTGGTTGTGCGTCAACCACTGGTTCTTCAGCCTTTGGCTCCTCTTTAGGTTCTTCGGCAGGAGCTTCTGGCTGTTCTACTGGTTTTTCTTCTTCCATTGTTTTCACCTGCATTGTTTTTTTTGCGTCTTTTTCCGAAGACTCCAACTTCTCAGCCTTATCAAATGATTCGGCGATTGCATAATCTATACTGGCTTGTTTAACACCTTGAAATGCAACTAATCCTACGCCGTCTATACTTAACCCTTCAATGTATATTTTTCCTTCTTTTCGGGTTGCTTTTTTCACAGAAGCGTGAATGCTGGGACCGAGGAATCCGTCCTGAACTTGCTCAACCACATCAGGGTGTTTCATTGTATTTCTTATTTTTCCTTCGTGTGCAAGAGCACCTGCTTCCAGTTTAAGTTTTCCAAGACCTACAACGTGTTCTTCCGCTTCATCTGGATGTCCAACAAGCCACTTAAACTCTCTCCCATTATTTTCTTTTAAGTTTTCTTCTGTGTAAACATTATTATTTTTGCTAACTCCTTCTGTAAGGGCTATTCCTCCTATTTGCAACCATTTGTTACCTGATGCTGAGTCTTTCCCTTCTTTTATTGTGCAAGTGGGATTGTAAGTGAATTCAAAATTTTCAATGATTTGTTCATCCATTTTTTTCAACCTCTTTGAATATTTTTGCGAACTTGTTGAGTTTTGCTTGTAACTCGTTGGTTCTTGATTTTTCAACATTTAATTCTGTGATTGCTTCTGTTTTTGCTATTTCAAGAGCTTTTATCATTGCTTCTTGTTGTTGTATAGTATTTTTTTGTTGTTCATATACTTCTATTATTTTGTCAATCGCTTCTTTCATATCAAATCACCTCAATTCTTATTTGTATGTTCATACCAATCAAGTTTAATACTTATTTCATTAGCATTTGTTGTTTCATTATGAACTCTAAATAAATATTTAGTATTAGCTTTTAGTATAAACTCGTGAGCTCCCCTTGCTCCACCACCTACAGATTTTCCAGTTCCTATATGATATTGTCTAATGATTGTAGTTCCTGGAGTTATTGCTGTTGGAGTGTGTGAGGCAGTCATTGTTGCTGTTTTATCAGAGTTTCTATCACGATTATAAATAACAAGAGGAGTTCCTGCTGTTGCTGTTGGAGCTTCATAAATAAATATTTCTGCTTCAGCTTGAACCTCAACTTCATAAGTTAAATGTGCCCATTTAGTTCCTGCAGGTGTTATTAATAATATATCAACATTAGCACCATTCGCTGCATCCACATTACGACTTAAGGTAAAAGATGAACCACTATGTATTTCGTGATGCTCATATTCTATTGTTTCAAGAACATTAGTTGCAGTATCTTTTCCCGCTTGTAAGCTCACATCAAGCCTTACCTTCCCAGTATTAACATCATCTTCAGAAGTAGTTACTTCTCTTAAAGCAGAAGCTTTAGCCGCTGCATTATTTTCATATCCGCTTAGTTGTTGTGCCATTTTAATAATTAGTTTTGTTCTGACCTATTTTTTCTCCTGTTGTTCTAAATGAAGGACCTCCTTCAATTTCAATTGTAACTTTCCTATTTTCATCAACTTTAGTTCCATACCTGTTTTTGTTAAACTCATTTCTTGATAAAATATCAGAGGGTTCCATATCTTGGAATGTTTTTCCTCTCATACAAATCACTTCTGTGTTATCATAATTATCTGGAACTGAATGTCTATCGTGACAGATTGGGCAGTCAATTAACATATGATTCCTCCAGTTTCTGATAAGGTAATTCATCACTTGGGTTATCAACATACTCTGCAACTTTCAATCCTTTTCTGCCTATAACTTCCATAACAACAGGTTTGTTCTTTCCAGTATTCACAGCAAACCTATCTGCTTTTTGCATTAGTCAGCCCTCTTAGAAGAATTTTTATCAACCTTATCTGATTTAGTTATTCTTCTTCCTTTTGATTTAGGGTCTTTTGTTGTTTTAGTAGGGTTGTTAGGGTTGTCTTTTACTTTGGTGTTTTTTCCTTGAGAAGCACGAGGGGATTGCACTCCTCCAGGACCTGAATCATTTTGATTCATTAAATCCAGTTTTGGTAAGGTCTCTCTAAATCTTGGTGGAAGAAGGTCGTTTGCTTTCTGAGGGCTAAGAACTCCATCAGTAACTAAACCTCTTATAATATCAACATCTATTTCCCATTCTCTTTCATCTGCTTTTGCCCAAATAAGTTTGTCTTCTTCAGTTCCAATTCCTGCTTTTACAATGATGTTATCTTCAAACTCATATTTGAGTTCTCTCTGAATGGATTTAATATGTCTTCCGAAATTTCTCAATTGAACTTCAGCTTGTTTATCTCCGCTGTCACTTGCTCTTCCAAGCAAGATTGGAGGGACTTGTCCTCCTGTAACTATTTGTTGTTCAATATGGTCTATTGGTGTTTTGATGTCCATTCCTTTTGCTTGGAAATCAAGAACTGATAATTCTACTAAGTGAGTTGTTGAAATTTCTGATTTTGATGATAAGTCTTTAAGTGTTCCTGCTATTGTATCAATGATGGGTTGGTTTGCTGGGAACTGGTCATTTCCACATTTTGCCCAAATAAGTGGAGCTACATATTTGAATATGACATTTTTCAAGTCTTTTTCCATATCTACTTTGGCAAATAAAGAAGTCATTAATGGTTCGAGAACACTTCTTCCATACGCTTCGCTTCCAAGAACATTGTATCTGAAATGAGCAATGTCATCTATTTTACTAACGTGTTTTTTGAATTTAGAATTTTCTTGAGAATCTCCAGTTGTGCCCCATAACACTTCTTCTTTGTTCTGAATTATTTGTCCATAACCAATAACATCTCCTGTTGGTTTTCTGTAAACTTTCATCCATACAGGGTCAAGAACTTTCATTTCTTCTACTTCTTCTCCTTTCTTAACTATTTCAACATAAGCATTTCCATAAAGAAGCATTGATTTTGTGACTCTGTGAAAGAATCTCATAAGATTATTTTTATCTCCGAACTTAGTGAGTTTCTCTTCATTAGGTCCTTCAAAGAAGAATTCTTGAACTGTCTGGTCTGCTTGAACATCTATAATTGCTGTTACGAGAGGAATTCTTTCATAAGCTCTTTTGAATTGTTTATTTTTTTCAACTCTCTGGTCGTCACTTGTGTCTTCAGTTAATGTTTTAGAACGTGATGAAGATGTTTTAACTAAAGCCATCCCTCCTTCTTTAACTGGAGAACTACCTACCTCTTTTACAAAATAAGCCATTAAAGTATTATCTTAAGACTTATCCTTTTTATAGATGCCGATTATCTTCCAGAAACAGCAAAAGGATTTGATTGACTTCTTCTTTCTCTGCTTGTGCTAACAGAAAACAAACTGGTTGTGATATGTCTTGCAATAAAATTACATAACCCAAGTGAAATAACACAATCATCGTGTTTTCCTGTTCCTTCAAATCTCACTTGTTTTTTCTTCATATCAAAGATAATTCCGAATTTTAACAACTCATCAATTAAAGCATTGACCATAGTGTATGTTTTAACATCTTCTTGGCTGTAAGGGAAAATAAATCCTTGTTTTTCAAATTGGTCTCTTAATGCTTTGATAAGTTCTTCTTTAGAATTGCTTTGGTATGTGAACCTGTAACCTTCAATTGGCATTCCTTCTTGTCTTAAGTCAAAAATAAAGGTTTTTCCAAAGCTTCCTTCATCAGCAAGGATTTTGATAACTTGGTATCTTTCTGCAATTTCTATAATCCTGTCTTTTTGAGCATTGTAATTAAGTCCTTTAAACCTGTCCATCCACACTAATTTCAGTCTTTTATCTCCAGGACTCTTCTCAATGACAGTAATGACAGTATAGTCAGACCCGCTCTGTGCTGACATTGCAAAGTCCACTCCCATAAAGTATTGTCTTAAGTTTAACACTTCTTTTTGGAATGTGAGTGTTGGGTCAAGACAGGCTTGGACCATATGGTCTGGGAATAGCTTGTCTTCCATACTTACTGGTTTAAGCAAGAATTCTTGAGACCAAGTCATAGTGTTGTATGTCTCTATTGTCATTTGTGTCTTTTTGTCAATTACGTGAACAGCACCTTCTTTATGCACTACTTGAGTGTCTGGGTATCTTTCTTCAAATAAGTTATTTCCATCTTTTTCTGCAGGGTATCTGTCAAAATATATGGATGCAAAGCCTGGGTCTCTTTCAATAGCGTGTAATAAGTCAAGTTCTGATTTGGGAGTTCCTAAACCTATGAATTGCCCTCTTTTAGCTCTGATTGTAGGGAATATTGCTTTTTTTAGGATTTCGTGGTCATCATACTCTCCGATTTCATCGCAATAAACTCCGTCAACGTGTTCTCCTCTGACGTTTTCGTTGTAAGCTCTTGCTTTAATAGAAGAATGGTTTGCGAGTTCAATTTCTGTTCTGCTCCAAGATTGAGACCTGTTTGATGGAATGACTGATTTTAATAAGGGGATTGTAACAAGAGTGGTTCTGATGTCTTTTAAGATTTTTATGGCTTGAGGTAAGGTTTTAGAAATGATTAAGTATTCTGTTCCTGGATTGCATATTGCTCTCCATAAGGCGTGGTGAACTATCATTTGTCGAGTTTTCCCACTACTTCGAAAAGCCATTAAGGTAAGTCTCTTATGTTTCTGACACAAATCAATCCATTCTTTCTGAAAGCCAGTTAGATTGTATTTTGTTCCTGCGTAAATGACTTTCTCTATGAAATACACACAACTCTTTTGAATTTTTTTAGGGTCTAAATTGACCATTGATTATAAATGGGCTATTTTATGGTTAGCCCAAACCCTTAGCGAATATGAGCTGGGGGAGTTTTTCAACTCATTGATACCGACAAAGGTTTTCAAAGGGAGCGATAGCCACACAACCCTACCCCAGCATATAAAATTATAACCTCATATCTTCAAGGGTATTAGCTATTCTCTCTCTAATCCCATCAATTTCTGATTTGTTCACACCTTCAGTTTTACTATACGAAACTAACATAGCGTCTATGTTCTTCAAATCATTTGCGTTTAGTTTTGACATTTTTCCCACCTCCTTCAATCCATTCTGAAAAGTTCCCAGGTCCAGTATCCCCACTCTTTATTTCTTTACCCCTTAACATTCTGATATTCGCTCTGAATTCAGATTCTAATTGTTTCATAAAATATGAAAGCTGATTCATTTCCAATCTTACAACTCCATCTTCTCCTTTCCTCTTATAAAACAATCCGTATTTAGCAAGGACTTTCTGACAGTGTTGCAACATCATTAATTGTGTTGCTGCTCTGTTCGCTATCATTTGGTCAACAGGATTGGTAAGGTCATATGTGTCAATTATTTGATTGACAATTTCTTCATAGGCTTTTGGGTCGTCTGCAGGGTAAGTGTCTCTTGACACTTTCATTATTTCGTTATCTTTCTGCAAATCTCTCCTCTTTTCTTCTTGCCCATCACTGCTTTCCATTCCCATTCAATCCTTCCTTTTGTCAGTATTTGTCCTTGTAGGTGTGTTATTTTTTGTTGTAGTTCCTCTGTTAGTAACAGTCCTTGACTTACTTTGTCCAGTGTTCTTTGAAACAGGAACTTTGCCAGATGGTATTTCAGGAAACGCATTTTCATTCACCTCTTTATCAAGTTCGATTAGTGTTTGATTCACTTCTTTGTTTAATGTTATTGCTTCATCGAGGTTTACAGAGTATTTTGCTATTACTGTTGCTACTGCTGATGTGAAGAGGTCATTTGCATATTCTTTTCCCACACGAGCTCTTAATTCTTCATAATAAGAAGTGAATATAGCTAATAAAGGGATTGCATCTGCCCCTATTTCTCTAATTTGCTCTATCATTATTGGGTTTTCAACTTTTTTTTTGTCCAATCCAATTTCCAATCCTCTCATTTCATCTTCGTTCATTTTAATACCTCGCCTTTCATTTTTTCAACTTGATTTTGTAGTTCAAGTAGTTTTTTAAGTTTTTGTATTGTATCTTGGAAGGTTCCTGGTATTTCAAGTTCTCCTTCGTCGAATATTGCGATTATGATTGTTTTGTCTTGGTTTCCTATTTTGTCTCTTATTCTGGCTGATAGTGGGATGTATGCTTGTTTTCCGTTTTTTCCGTATTTTCTTAGTCTGTAATTTTCTGTTGTTAATATCACTTTTTCGACTCCTTCAACTTTTTACAAATAATACTAAATTCATATCCTGGGTATCCTAACAATTCAAAACTAACCTTCCCTGTTTTTGCATTTGTATCTTTTGTAGTTCTATATAAACTAAGAAGGAAATCTTTAAACCCTTTATTTTCTGGTTTCATTGTTTCTTCACCTGCAACTCCTCAAGAGTTCTTTATTTCTTTTATTATTGAATGTAAATCTTCTACTTCTTCTATTCCACTATCTTTTGCTTTCAATAATATTTCTATTAATTCTGTTATTTTCATTTTTTCACCTTCAACTCCTCAGGATATAATATTTTTACATCTTCATCAATAAATATTTCAAGTCTTATATCTTCAGTTGAAGATTTAATCTTTGCAAGTTTTCTTAATTCTGATAAATTAATTCTTACATATCTCATTCTTTCTTCACCTTCCAACCTGTAAGGCTCGTAAGTATATAAAGGTTATTATTATAACCGAAATTATTATATATTCATTGTATGCGTATGTATTCATATGAGAAAAGTAATATACACCTGCATTCTAAACGGACACGACACATTAAAAGAAGATTTCCCAAAAATACCAGGATTCGACTACATCTGCTTCACAGACGACCTCAAACTTAAAAGCAAACTATGGACCATCAAACACTATCCAAGATGTGGAAATCCAAGAGTTCAAAGCAGATACCCCAAAATGATGCCTCACAAAATGCTAAGAGACTATAACTTGACAGTTTGGGTTGATGGAAGAGTAACAATCAGTGACATCCCAATGTTTATAGAAGCAGTTGAGAATTGTAAAGGGTTCACAGCTCCAAAACACCCTCATAGAACTTGCATATATGTAGAAGCAGATTATTGTAAGTTACAAAGACTGGGAAATCCTGTAGAAATTGACAAGCAAATCCAAGAATACAGGAAAGAAGGTTATCCTGAAGATAATGGCTTGACAATGAACGGAATGATTATTCGACTTAACAATGTAGGCACAAACATTTTTAATTCAATGTGGTATGATGAGTATATGCACCAGAGTGAACGAGACCAGTTATGTCTTGGTTATGTTGCTTGGAGGTTAGGAATCAAAATTGATGTGATTCCAACCTCTGTGATTAAGTGGGGAGCACACGTAAGGAGGAGAGAAAGTCAGGCTTGTATAGTAAGAGGTATTGTCAAAAAATTACAAAAGGAGTTGAAAGATGATATACATTGATATTGGAGCTTATGATGGAGACACCTTAGCTAAAGGAATTAGTAAATTTCCAGATTGCACTGCTTATTTCGGTTTCGAACCAGACCCAGATAACTTTGCAAAATTAAAAGAAAGATTCGGGGATAATCCCAAAGTCATCATTTACTCGATTGCTATAGGAACAAACCCTAAATTGTATAAAGGAGCAACTCCAGAAAGCCACAGTGGATACGCAAGTAAGTTTAACGTGAGTTCAAAATTCATACTTGTGGAAACCCTGGATATTATCGCTTTCCTAAAGGATTATCCTGATGAAGACATTACTTTAAAGATTAACGCTGAAGGAGCTGAATACCCTATATTGGAGAAAATGATTGAGACTGGCTGGATTCATCACGTGAAACGATTATACATTCAATGGCACGTTGAAAAAATAGGGGAAATCAGTATGGAAAGACATAATCATTTGATAGCCCAGCTCAAAGAAATTAAAATCCCTATAAGGAGTGTGAGGTCTTTATGAAACTCAACTTAGCTTGTGGGTGTAGTGTTCTTGATGGATTTGTCAATGTAGATGCTAACCCTGCAAGAGGAGTTGATGAAGTTGTTGACCTTACAAAACCATTCCCTTGGGCAGCAAACTCAAGCTCATACATTTTTTGCAGTCATTTCATAGAACACTTAAGTCAGAAGGAAGGTGTTGATTTTCTTCTTCAATGCAGTAAAGTGTTAAGTTCTGAGGGTTATATGGACATTTGGACTCCTGACTTTGATATTTTAGTGGATTTATACATTAAAAGCCCTGATAAGTTAGCTAAAGTCCCTTTCTTTTATCAAAGCAATCATTCTATCATAGACTTCATTAACTGGAGGATTTTCGGTAATGTCGAAGGTGAGGAGGGTATGAATCATAAATATTTATATTGTGCACAAAACCTAACTGATATGGCATTGAAGTGTGGGTTCAGCAGTTTAACACAGTTAAATGTTGAGGAACACTTCTTGCTTGAAAAATACAGGCATAAAGGAATTCAGATGGGTTGGAGACTTTACAAATAAAAGGGTATATGGAGGAGATGGCTTCAAACTCCCTCACCTCCACCAAGACAGGCAGACCACCAATTAATTGTTGTTGGCTCCAATATTA
>Ga0307377_10008896_pt1 | contig 10125 bp, 8 predicted proteins | sample TR3MG_FD_202535 | JGI IMG/M metagenome (GOLD analysis project Ga0307377, IMG submission 202535) | Soil microbial communities from Risofladan, Vaasa, Finland - TR-3 | ecosystem: Environmental > Terrestrial > Soil > Coastal area > Acid sulfate soil | place: Finland: Risofladan, Vaasa | collected... | reverse complement strand
GCGCTCCACGGAGTGATCGATCAGGGAGTGACGGAGTATCCGGAGCCGATCGGTCTGGCTGCGACGTTCGATGCGCCGGGAATTCATACCATGGCGACTCAGATTGGCATCGAGGGACGTATTAAGCACGTTCAGGATGCGCGCACGGGACGGGCGGGCTTTATTGGGGGAGGCCTGGATTTCTGGTCCCCGAATCTGAACATCTTCCGTGACCCGCGCTGGGGCCGCGGACAGGAAACCTACGGCGAAGATCCCTTCCTGACCGGCCGCATGGGCGTTGCCTACGTGACCGGAATGCAGGGCGACGACCCGAAGTACTACCGCGCGATTTCAACACCGAAGCACTTTGACGTGCACAGCGGACCTGAGCCTACGCGGCACTTTGCCGATGTGGATGTGAGCAAACACGACGAGATGGATACCTATGAACCCGCTTTCCGCGCTGCCATCGTGGAGGGCAAAGCCGGTTCAGTCATGTGCGCGTATAACGCAATCAATGGCGAACCAGCATGCGCCAACAGCTACCTGCTGCAGGACCAACTGCGCGGCAAGTGGGGCTTCCAGGGATATGTAGTCTCGGACTGCGACGCAGTTTTGGATGTTTCTGCCAATCATCGCTACCGCCCCACGCAGGCACAGGGCGCGGCCATTTCGGTGATCCGCGGCATGGATAACGAGTGCGCCACCTTCACTGACAGGTATGGCGATCCAGCTGACAAGGCATATATCGATGCCGTGCAGCAAGGATACCTGCCGGAAAGCACGCTGGACACGGCGCTGATCCGCCTGTTCACCGCGCGCATCAAGCTTGGCATGTTCGACCCGCCGGATATGGTGCCTTACACGAAGATCGATGAGAAGGAACTGGACAGTGCGGAACATCGCGCCCTCGCTCTCAAGCTCTCGAACGAGTCCATGGTGCTGCTCAAGAACGACGGCATGCTTCCGCTGAAACCCGGAATCAAGAAGATCGCCGTCGTCGGACCGCTGGCGGACCAGACTGCAGTGCTGCTTGGCAACTATGCCGGAACCCCGACGCATACCGTTACCGTGCTGGATGGGCTTAAGGCGGAGTTCCCGAACGCCACCATTACTTATGTACCGGGAACCCAGTTCCTGCGCAACGATGGAGACCCGATTCCCGACGCTATGCTGACGACTCCAGATGGCAAACCCGGCCTGAAAGCAGATTACAGCGAGTTCCTGGTTCGGCCGGGCAGAGGAGCGAACGCCCCCGTGCTTGTCAGCAGGACGGAGCCGAATGTCAACCTTACTGAGAGCAATCTGCCTTCGGAGGTTGCAGGGAAGAAAGGACTTGGCGTGCATTGGACGGGCTTTATCACGGCCGCGGAAACTGGCGACTACCTGGTCGGTGTTCGTGGGATAGGCTTCGGAAGACTGTCGATTGACGACAAGCAGGTAGCGCAACTGGGCAGAGGTGCGGGAGTTGACGCAGCCGTCGGTCGCGCCCACCTGGTCAAGGGAGAAAAGGCTGAGCTGAACCTGATGTACGGTACCCTGAACGACTCCAAACCGCAAGCGCAACTGATCTGGGCGAAAGTCAACGATGCGCCTTCGCCTGAAGCCATTGCCGCGGCAAAGAATGCCGACATTGTGATCGCCGTCGTGGGCATCACCAGCAGGCTCGAAGGCGAAGAGATGCCGGTGACCGTACCTGGATTCCTGGGCGGAGATCGCGTCAGCATCGATCTTCCCGCGCCGGAAGAAACACTGGTGGAAGCCGTAGCAGCCACCGGCAAGCCACTCGCCGTTGTTCTGTTGAATGGAAGCGCCCTAGCTGTCAATTGGATCAACGAACACGCCAACGCGGTTCTCGATGCGTGGTATCCCGGCGAAGAAGGCGGCGCGGCGGTCGCTGAAACGCTGAGCGGCAAGAACAATCCTGCCGGACGTCTGCCGGTTACGTTCTACAAGGACGTGAGCCAGTTGCCCCACTTCGAAGACTACGGAATGAAGAACAGGACCTACCGGTACTTCAAAGGCAAGCCGCTCTTCCCGTTTGGCTACGGGCTCAGCTACACGACCTTCAAGTACAGCGACCTCAGTGTCCCGACGCAGCCTGTCGCAATGGGGCAGCCAGTCGACGCCGACGTCACGGTAACCAACACCGGCAAGGTCGCGGGAGATGAGGCCGTCCAGGTCTATCTCAAGTTCCCTGACGTGAAGGGTGCGCCTCAGATTGCTCTCCGTGGATTCCAGCGCATTCATCTGGAGCCGGGCGCGAGCGAGAAGGTGCACTTCGAGCTGAAGGGCCGCGATCTGGGCATGGTCACCGAACTTGGTGATCCGATTGTCGCCGGTGGCGAATACACCATCAGCATCGGAGGTGGACAGCCTGATACGGGAGCGCCTGGAGTTACCGGACACTTCTCAATCAATGGCCAACTCGCCCTGCCTGAATAGCGCGTCTGTAATCTGCAAAGGCCGCGACCGCATCAGCCATGATGCGGTCGCGTGCGTTATAGACTGGGTCCATCCATGCTTAGTTTTTTTATGATTGATGTGCCATCAGCGTGAATAGCCGACTTTATCATCAAGCCGCAGCCACCCGCGGTTGTAGATTCAGTCACACAATACCGAACGCATTGATTGTCTGACACCGCGAGGAGCAACGCGGGCCGCGCAATTGCGGCCTCAGCAGAGGAAGAGCGTCGAAAACTGGATCACATCATAGGATTGATCGCTCAAAACCCCGTGCAAAGTCACCTGGTCAGAATCCTTGTAGGAACTCTGCAACCGGGCCGCTGTCGCTGCGGCATCGGCGGGGTTCGGGACAGCGGAGACGGGGTTGTCCAACAGCAGTAAGCTCCAACTGGTTTTGCCAGCAAGCTGGAAATATGCGTATGACCCTAGAAAGTGAATTGTTCCAGCGTGGTGGCTGGGAGCGGGGTGGACTGTCCGTGCGGAACGAAAAGGCATGCCTCAACGACCCCCTTAGAAGCAAATTAAGGATATAGACCGGACTGCTCTACCAATCGGTCCGTGCCGTACACAAGAAAGAAAAAGGCGCCTGAAAATCCCATTGCCGCAGGTCTTTCAGCCACCAGGTGACAACGCAACTATAGATTCGGAGATGGGGTAAGCGTCAAGAAAATTATTGGAACTCTTCAACCGGGCCGGTGAATCCGACCCGGCGAGTCGTCATGGACTCGCGACGAATGTAATTGAGGAAAGCGGCAAACTCGATTGTCCATATTGTTTTCCGTGCCGCAGGATTTAGGCAATCTACGTCGGGCATCGAGTGAAGGACATAATATTGTTTGAATTGGGAACAATATCCGTGATCGGCGTATCCCGATTGAGGTAGTATTGCTACGGGCTTGAAGAAGCAATAGTATATGCACTAAAGCCAGATCAGATCTGGTCACGGTTGCCTCTTCCCCACAAAGACGACCAGGAGGTTAAGTATGCTGCCAGAACAATGGGAGACATTCAAACGGGCGGTACGCCGCGAGAAGATGGACAAGGTTCCGATGGCGCTAATCGTCGATAGCCCATGGATTCCGGGATACCTCGGTATCAAGCACCTGGACTATTTCCTGGATCCTGAGCTTTGGTTCCAGTCGAATTTGAAGATCATGCGTGAGTTTCCGGACGTCATCTTTATCCCTTCGTGGTGGATGGAATATGGAATGGCGGCCGAGCCATCTATTTTGGGTTCCAAGATCAAATTCTGGCAGGACAATACGCCGAGCGAATATCACACACTTTATCGGCTGGAAGATATCGACAACTTCCCGGAATACGAAGTGGAGGCCGACGGCTTTGCCGGTTTGACTCTGCATCGCATCGCAATGGCGCGGCAACGCATCCTGGATGCCGGCTACATCCTGCCGATGGTCACGTCTCGCGGACCGCTCTGCACCGCTGGATTTGTACGCGGCACGACGGAATTCATGATCGACCTGGTGGAGAATCCGAAGGGCGCGCACAGACTGATCGATTTGTGCACTCGTGTGATCATCGACTGGCTCAAAGCGCAGCAGAAAGTTATGGGCGACACAGTCGAGAGCATTTTTATCCTCGACGACATTGTCGGATTTATCAACGAGGAGCATTACCTGGAGTTTGCGCATCCTTATCTGAAGCGCATTTGCGACGCATTTCCGCAAGACTGGGTCAAGCTGTATCACAACGACGCTGAAGTCGATGCTTGTCTCGACCACCTTCCGGATGCAGGATTCAATGTTCTCAATTGGGGCAAGCAGAGGCACATCACCGAGGTAAAGAAGCGCGTGGGCGACCGGATATGCCTAATGGGGAATGTAAACCCTCTGGAAATTGCAGTGCGCGGAACGCCGGAAGAGGTAAAAGACGAAACCCTCGAGATACTGGAAGGCTCGGGAGGCGAAGGGATTATTCTTTCGGTAGGCGGCGGCGTGAGCCCTGGAATGCCCCGAGAAAATATTCTGGCCATGCTCGAAGCACTCAATGAATTCAACACAAAGCGCGCCAGTAACGCGGTTTCGAGCGTTCGGTAAGCGGAGGACTGATGCCTGATTACGCGTTGATGAATCAGTATCTATACGAGGGGAACGCCGACCAGGTGGACCGGCTCACAAAGGAGGCTCTCGCCGCGGGCCGGCCTGTGCAGGAAGTGATCAGCGACGGACTGATTGCGGGCATGAGCGTTGTGGGAGAAGATTTCAAGCACAACATACTTTATGTCCCTGAAGTCCTGATCGCGGCCCGGGCAATGAAGGCGGGCATGGCAGTGCTGAAGCCGCTTCTGGTTGCAAAGGACAGCACCGTCAAACCAAAGGGCGTTTTGCTGATGGGCACCGTTCGCGGTGACCTGCACGATATTGGCAAGAACCTGGTGGGCATGATGGCCGAGGGCGCAGGATTTGAGTTGCACGATATTGGCGTGGATCAAAGCTTGGATAAATTCATGGCCGCTGCCGAAACGTACAAACCGACAATCATTGGCATGAGCGCACTGTTGACCACGACCATGATGTATATGAAGACCGTGATCGACGGCTTTGATGCGGCCGGCATGACTCACATCAAGATCGCTATAGGCGGAGCGCCTATCAGCCAGATGTTTGCCGACGAGATCGGCGCCGACGGCTACGGCGCAAACGCTTCGGCAGCGGTAGATTTGTTTTTGCGGCTCGCGGAACAGGTGTAACTGACCATGGCGACATATAAGATCCTGTATTGGCAGGAAATTCCAACCCAGATCAAGGTTGAGGACGACATGGACGATGTCACGGTCATGCTCGATGACAAGTTCATGAAGCAAGTGGATATTCTCGCCGCTCAACGGGGACTGCAAAACGCCGACGATTATCTGGCCCAGTGGAAATGGAGCGAGGAAGAAGAGCGCGAGGGATCCGCACAGGACGTCGCGGACGCATTGAAAGCCGAACTCGAAGCAAAGGGCTGGTAAGCAGACTCCACCCATGGCTGTCACCCTCACCATCAACGGACAATCGATTCAAGCCACAGACGCGCGGTCGCTGTTCGATTATGCCGAAGCTCTGGGCATCGACGTGCCGACGTCATGCCGCAAGCAAGGCAAATGCAAAGAGTGCATGGTCGAAGTCGTAGAGGGGATGAGCGCCCTATCGGCCATCGCGGAGCCGGAGCGCCACCTGAAGGGCAACTTTCGATTGTCCTGCCAGACTTGCGTGACGGCCGCAGACGGCCATGTGCGCTGCCATACCATGCGGCGCGGACAGATGCGGATCGAGCGTCACGCGCTGGGACTGCCAGGCAGCAACCAAGCGTTTGAACTCGATCCGGCGGTAACTCGCGACGGGGACCGAATCCTGATTGATGGAGTCGAAGTAGAACGGTCCACGGGGCCCCTACTCGGCATCGCAATGGACCTTGGCACCACGACGGTTGTGGTGCGCCTTGTCGATCTGGAAAGCGGCGAACTGATCGCGGATACTTCGTTTGAGAATCCACAGCGTTTCGGGGGCTCTGAGGTGATGTCGCGCATCGCCTACGACACCGACCATCCCGGAAGACTGTTGATGCGCACCCTGGCCGGCTACCTGAGCCATGCAATCGAAAAGTTTCCAGTGGACCCGAAGACGATTTACGAGATGGTGGTGGTGGGCAACTCGACGATGCGCGATCTATTTTTCCGGCAAAGCGTATATTCGATCGGCCAGACGCCCTATCATTCCATCACAGAGATCGAGATGGCCGAAGGTAAACGCACGACAACCAGTCTGGTCCAGACTGGGCGACAAAGCCTTTTGCCTATTCACCCGAAAGCGCGCGTGTACGGCGCTCCGATCATCAGCGGTCACGTGGGAGCGGATGCTGCCGCATGCATGCTGGCTGTGGACCTGGCGCACGAAGAGCGATTGATCGCGGTCATGGACATCGGGACAAACACTGAATTGATCGTAGGGAACAAGCATCGAATTCTCGCTGCATCTTGTCCGGCCGGCCCGGCCTTCGAGGGCGGAGCTATCGCCTGCGGCATGCCTGCTTTGGACGGGGCGATCGAGGCGGTGAAGATTGCAGAAGATGGAACCTTAGGAATTGATGTTATCGGCGACGTAACGCCAGAAGGAATCTGCGGCTCCGGACTCGTGGACGCGCTGAGTGAACTGCTGCGCACCGAACGCATGAATGAGATGGGCCGCTTTGAAGATGACGTCAAGCGCGTAACGCTCTACCAGGACGAAGACAAGGACGTCTTCATTTTGGAAAGTGACGTGAATGAATTGGCTCAGGCGAAAGGCGCTAATGTCGCAGGCTTGCACGCTGTGTTCTCGAGCTACGGAATCAACTTCGAAGATATCGATGTTTTCTATCTTGCGGGAGGTTTTGGACGGCATCTCAACATTGAAGCTTCGAAGCGCATTGGGCTTGTGCCCAGCCTGGACTCTGCAAAGATCGTTCAGGCAGGCAACACCGCGATTGAAGGCGCGACGATCGCTTTGCTCAGCAAGTCGAAGCGTGAGGAACTGGAAGGCCTGGTGAAGGTGGTCGAGCACTGCCGTCTGGAAACCCATCCGAGCTTCTTCGAGTTCTTTGTGGAAGGCTGCCAGTTCAAGCCCGTGGAGCCGATGCCATGCGCGAAATAGCCGAATCCATGGAATTGGCTGGCACGCTTCCTGGCGTTCATGTGCAGCCGGAAGAATATGTCCGGCTGCTCGGTTACCCACGCGGCTGGCAACTCGAAGGCCGATCCCTGGAATTAGCGGATTGGGCACAGGAATGGTATGCAAAAAACGGCCGGCCATGGTTCTATGCGCGGCAGGCGGAAAGCTTTCAAATTGCAGGCGATTCCATTCACATTGATGGAATGACATTCACCAGCAAGAGGCTGAAAAGCACACTCGAGCAGGCGGAAGCTCATAGCGCGATTCTGGTCGCCGTTGGTGCAGGCACTGAAGCCGAGCAAGAAAGCCACCGCCGCTGGGAAGAGGAAAAACCCGACGAGTATTTTTTCCTTGAGGTCTTCGCTTCTGCAGTGGTGGAACACCTGGTGACAGCAACGGGAGCACGTCTTTGCGAGTGGGCGGAACAGAATGAAATGGCCGTGTTGCCCCACTACAGCCCTGGGTATGCCGAATGGGACGTTGCAGAACAGCCGCGTCTGCTCGAACTGATGAAGCGAACGCGCACGGAGCCCTTCCCTTCTCAAGTGGAAGTATTTGACTCAGGCATGTTGCGGCCCAAGAAGACTCTGCTCGCAGTATTCGGATTGACGCGGCGAACGGAGAGCTTGCGCGGCCTGAGCGAGCTCGTCCCCTGTGAAAATTGTTCATTCGGCCCTTGCCAATACAGGCGGACAGCTTACCGTCGTGCCCCACAATCCTGGGGCGAGCCACTTCCGGTTCGCGTTGCAGTGCTTGACCAAAACGCAGAGTACAGTGTGAATCGAAGAGCTCTGCAGCGATGGGCAAAGGAGCGTCTTTCGATCAACTCTAATCGGGATGGCTCACTGCAAATCACCTTTCGCTATGAAGGAACGACCTGCACAAACATGGGCCGGTCTTTGGCATTCGACTACGCCGTGAAGTTGGGCACACGCGCGCAGGGCTATCCTATCCTTGAGCAGCGATGCGTTCCCGCCGCCGGCGATACGGGCCACATGAAGATGTGCCAATATCTGGAAAATCCCGACGGCCTGATGACCGCAATTGAGAGCGAGCACCCTCTCAAAGGAGAGCGATTGGACGCTGTGCTGTCATGGCGGCGCAAACCGAACGGCGCAGGATGCTATTGTGAACCGGCCAGCCGCGATCACAAATGGGGCCTGGTCCTTGAAACCATCCACTACGCTTTGGCCCAGAAGGAATTCGAGCCAGATTTGGAGACCAAATGAAGAAACTCTTGCAGGATGCAGTCCTTGACCGCCCTCTCCTCGGCGACGGAGCCATGGGTACACAACTTATGCTTGCGGGATTGGAGCAGGGCAATTGCGGCGAAGCGTGGAATCTGACGCATCCCGAGAGGGTGCTCGCAATCCAGCGCCGCTACGTGGACGCCGGCTCGGATTGCCTCATTACGAATACATTTGGCGGCTCGCGCATCATGCTCACGCGACACTCCGAGGCAGACCATGTCGCGGAAGTCAACAAGGCCGGAGTCGAGATCGCGCGCCAGGCCTTTGGTGACAAGCAAGGTTACGTGCTTGGGGACATCGGGCCCTTCGGCGGCTTGCTCCAGCCGTTCGGCGAATTCACTGAAGCCCAGGTTCAAAGTGCTTTCGAAGAACAAGCCGCGGCTTTGGTTGAAGCGGGGGCTGACGCGATCATTATCGAGACCCAGACATCGCTTGAGGAGCTGTTGATCGGCATCCAGGCAGCGCAGACAGCAGGCGCGAAGTGCATCATCGGGTCCATGGCCTACGACGTCACTCTCGACGGCTCGACCTTCCGCACCATGATGGGAATTGAACCGGAACGGGCTGCGGAGTTCATGGAGGAGCACGGCGCTCACATCGTCGCTCTCAACTGCGGCACGGGCATGGAGATGGAACGTGCGCGCGATGCCGTGATCCGCTATAAGAAGGTAACCAGTTTGCCGGTGATGGTGCAGCCAAATGCAGGAAAGCCCCAGCTGATCAACATGAAGGTTGTTTACGACGAAACGCCAGAGCAAATGGTGAAAGGCCTGGTGCCGCTGCTACAGGCGGGCGCCAATATTGTAGGTTCCTGTTGCGGCAGTACGCCGGATCACATCCGCGCGTTCAGAAAAGCAATGGACGAATTCCTGCAGTCACAATGAATTTATCGCAAGGGAGGCAAGCGTGAAGGTCAAAGTTTGTGATGTGAACTCAGCGGCCCTGGAAAAACTTCCGGCGCAAACCGGCGACAAGTCTGGCATCGGCGTTCATTACATCGATGCCTACATCAAGCCAATGAATGTGAAGCTTGAAGATGGCACGCCGGTGAAATGCAAACGCCGCGGATTGAAACTCGTGCTCTCCGCGGGCACAAAAAAAGGAGAAGGACTGATGCGCCGGATCGATGTGAGCCCCGACCCGATTGTCATGCTCGATGCTGCCCTGCAGGAAGCCGCCAAGGCCGCCGGCATAGGACTCATCGTGGAAGGCGGAGCAATCTTTATTGAGATTTGACGCACGTTTCCATGCATCAGTGGCGCGCATGGCATTCTTCACACTCTTGAGCGGCTCGAAAGATCTTGGACGCCTTTTGCGCCAAGATCAAAGAGGACGTGGAATCTCGTAAAGAATGAGCCGGAAAGCGCAATTTAAGCTTCAATTCGGCTCAAGTCTTGCCAAATGTACCGGAATCTTAAGCACTCGGCAATCTAAGTCTAAATGATGAAACAACTTAAATTCGGCAAGAAATAATGGTCGGGGAGAGAGGATTTGAACCTCCGACCCCCTGGTCCCGAACCAGGTGCTCTACCAGGCTGAGCCACTCCCCGAACATGGGTTGCGGATGCGTATCGTTGGGGCGCGGCCTGGCGCGTTTTACCCCTTGATTGCGCTTGAACCAGTGTAGCAGAATTCGCGGCGTTGTTCCGTTACCCTGGCAGCGTGTGCAGGGCCATCGCATGAAGAAAAGGCGAAGGCGCAGCTGGCAGCGTTGACGAAAGGGATACAGGGATACAGTTAGATACTTCTGCACGTGATCTTGGTCGGCTGTTCTGTTTCCA
>Ga0307377_10008895_pt1 | contig 10127 bp, 8 predicted proteins | sample TR3MG_FD_202535 | JGI IMG/M metagenome (GOLD analysis project Ga0307377, IMG submission 202535) | Soil microbial communities from Risofladan, Vaasa, Finland - TR-3 | ecosystem: Environmental > Terrestrial > Soil > Coastal area > Acid sulfate soil | place: Finland: Risofladan, Vaasa | collected... | reverse complement strand
CTTTTCTGCTCCACCTTTCATATCCATTACAATATCGAGATCTTTTGCTTCTATCGAAGGATCATCCTTTAAAAGACTCATATACTGATCACGAACATAACCTCCGACCGCTTTCGTCTTATGCTCATAGGGTGTTCCGGGAAGAATAGCCTTAAGGAGTTTTTCAACATTCTGTTCGGCTGCAGAGGCTTGTTTTTGTTTCAATTCTTTCATAACTTGCCTATAGGGTGTCTTTTTCTTTAAAAATATATCTTCCCGGGTCTTATACACAGGAACATTATAAAGGAACTTCCCCAATTCATCCAGATGATAATTTATTTTATTAAAGAAAGAACCTTTACGACCTATGTAGGCTTTATAATTTACCTCTTTCATTCCTCTATTTTTAGCCTCAGATATCAATTGTGCTGTCCTATGCCATCCTTCTATCAGCCCGTATTTTTTTATCCCATGTTCTTTAAGCAGGACCGGTTCATCATTTACCAATGATTCCATCCGTTTAAATTTCTTTTCCTGATATTCATGACGTTCCACATCTTTAGGGACATCCACAAACTTTTTCATTCGAAGTTTTAAATCCGCCTGATCCCTGGGAATGAAATTGCTTAAATCTGTCTTTATTTTAATAGTTTCCGGCTCTTTTGAATACTCCCAGGAGAGTTCTTCAATCAAAGGCTTATAGCGGGATAATGATTGTTTTCCCGGCTTAATAGGTAATGATTGAGGATCATCAACAGTAATATTTATGTGCTTAAATATCTCATTTTTGACGTATTTAGGCCAATCCTTGGCTGGAAGATCTTCTTTAGCTACAAAATCCTCGATATATCTGAGCATTCCCTTCCTGGCTGACTCCTTTAAGGCTTCTGCTACTTTTCTTAATTCGTTATATATCATATACATATAAAAATTCTAAAATATTAGGTTAAATTTTTCTCCTGTTTTTCGTATAATCCAAGTAGGAGGTCTATATGCTTATTAGAATCATCAAAATCGAACATGGCCAGGTCTTCTATATCCCAGCAGACTGCGTCATAGAAAATAGCTCGGAAGATTTAGAAATCCTTATCCATGAATCCTGGCATCCTTCTATTCCTATAGAAAAGGTCAGCCCGGAACATCTACCTCTTCTTAAAGAGGGGGCTATTGTGGATAAAGAATTGATAGATAATTAAAGGGAATTACCTACTTTTGTATCCAGTATCTGAAAGATCAACTACCCAAGTGATAAATTTTCGGAAGATATCCACAGCTTCATTTACAGATCTTTTAAAAGTATCCGTGGCTTCAAAGCGAGATTTTGATTCAAATCCATGATTTTGTCCTAATGAAGGAAGATTAGCATTCATATAGCCTATGAGGTTTCTTATTGGGGTAGAGTAATCTATGATTATTTTATTTAATTCTTCTGAGGATGTCTGAGCTAATAACTTTTTTAAAGAGCTGATAAATTCAGATGATATTCTTTTAAATTCTTCTGCTTTAGGTGTGTACCTACAAAGAGCTTGTATATGACTTGTGATGTTACTCAGTTCCTCAAGGTTGTTCAATATAGGCTCAGAGATAGACTGCCCCGATGGAAGAGATGCAGGGAAAGGAATCCCCTTAAACTCTGAATCCATAATGCTTCTTGGTTTTTTAAAGTCCAACCGTTGAATTTCATCAGCAACCTTATCCAACTCATAAGCTTCTTTGATCAACCCTTTAGCCTCAAGGCGATCAGCAATACTATCCAACATGGTAGAAATCTTGTTTAGCATAAAAAAAATCCTCCTATATGTCTTATAGAATGATATTAATAAATAATTACAGGAAAAAAGAAGTAAGGGAGTCAAGTATATAATTCCCTAATTAAAGGATTGTCCATGCAAAAAAAGACTAGGGTGCTTTAATTGAGCCACAGGGTATTTTTATCCCCCTTTATACACTTTTTGTTGACAATTTAGACAAATGGTGATATATTCAAGGAATCTTATGAGAAAGGCCATTTAATGCTATATAACGAAATCGAATGCTGCCGAAAACTTCTGAAAGACCCTAAAACAGCCCTAAAATATCATTCTTATGCCATTAAACCGGATCTGGATTTCCCTTATTTAAATTTTCTGGTTACTGTAGATAAGAAATTTCATTTCACTTACCAAGGTTTATGCAAAGATGCCAACGTCCTGGACAAGGCTTATGCCCTTCAATACAAGTCATGTCCCTCAGATACTTCAAAAAATCCTAACTTTTTCTTTGGTGACATTTATCTCTCAATAAAGGATATAAAGAAAGAAAAAAATAAAGAGAAGAAAAAAAGAATAGAATTTAAATGGTCTTATAAAGATTTCTTTGGAATGCTCCAGGAATCAGTTAACCAGATACATGAACTTCCTGAAGATATAAAAATCCCATCTTATGTAAAATCCTTCTTATATAATCTCAAAAACCAAAGTCAAGAAATATGGGACAACATTCAAACCGAAATCGGTAGCATCGATTCCTCCATTATTGACCTTAAAAAGGCAAAAAAAGCTTTCATCCATTTTGACCTTAAACGGCCTTTAAATATCACGCATTGGTTTGAAACAGGGCTTTTAAAGGATATGGACCACTGGAATATCCTTTTAAGAGAAGATAAGCCAAAAAAAGGAAAATATTCTCCGAAAGCAGCTTCTGGAAAAACCTGGAGAAAGAAAGATGGCCGATATGTCTTATGTAAACAGATATTGAATACACTTTGTTCAGGCGATGAAAGTTCTGACAATCAATTCATTAATTTTGACCTGAACAACAGGCACAAGTCATTATCCGTAACCGAAGAAGATATTCCTCTTTTAATGTATTATCATCAAAAGATCTTTTCTGACCCTAATTGCCTGTGCAAGATTAATATCCCTCATGGATGGCCCTACTATTGGGTTCTTGTTCCTTCTGGGCCTTTTAATACGGATGAGCTGATAGAATTCATCGCCATACTTCAGACCTTACGGGATGAAAAAAATGAAAGCTCTAAAATGGATACTTTAGCTGATGCTGAGAATGCCGTAAAGGAAATGGCATTAAGCTTTGAGGATTTACTCAATTCAACCTTGTCCAGAGTCTCTACTCGAATTGTGAGCTTTGACCTCATCCTAAAGAAAAAAGAGGGTCAGACTGTCTTATCTATTACTGAAATAAATAGTTTAAATAGGAGCGCTCTCTTAAAAAATCTTTCAGATATTGCCCAAAAAGCTACCGCTATTCAAGAGAAATATAAACTTCATTTTAAACCAGGACTTTCAAGAACTTTTTCTATTCTTTTCCAGAACAATTCAAGGGAAAAAAATAAAGAAAAATTTCAGAGTCAATTAACCCATTTTCTCCTATCCCTCTATAAATCAGGAGAGTTCTATTACAAGGGACTGGACAACCTTTTTATAGAAAGATGTCTTTATGAAATCCGGGATCACGGCTTTGACTTTATCAAAAATAAAATTAGCTTTTTTGAACTATCTTTTTCATTCGAATTCTTAAACTCTTTAAGAAAAAGGAGCAATCCGATGCTGTCTGAAAGTCAAAAAATGTCCGAAGATTTAGGAAAAGCATGTGCCCGGGTAGCTGTGCCCCTTGGACTTTGTATAAACCCTTTCGAAAAGACTTTCATTGGCTTTTTGAAGAATAAATCCTCTTCCTTGAGCCGGGTTGAAATAAATCTTAACGACAACTACACTCGAAGCGTCCTTCATAACGGCGATAAAATTAACGACACAAACATAAAGCTGAAAGCGGATGGTACCTCATTCAACTCTGCAAGTTTCCTTATTCATAAATTTAAAGAGGAGGAAATTGCCTTTTCTTCAGAGGATTTCATTCGGTCCTTTCTAAGCGAATACAATTTCAGAAAGTCCCAATACACAAAAAATCTTTCAAAGGAGGAAGTGTTGTGAGCAAAATAGCTGCCCCTACAAAAGTCAAACGGGCTGACCTGTGCTTTTTGCATGATGCGAAAGAATGCGTTCCTAACGGAGACCCTTATACCGGAATGCAGAGATACGATGACAAAACCGAACGCATTATGTGCTCGGATGTACGCATCAAGCGATATGCTCGAGATTTTCGTGACATGGTTAACATCATGACTCAGAATATTATTCCTATTTATGTTCTGAAAATCGACCGGGAAGAGGCCGGAACTATTAACAAAAATAGCACAGGTTCAGCAACTCGGATACAAATGTTGAGAGACATGTATGGGGAAATTCCCGTTGTTGACCTTCTCAAAAAGTGCTGGGACCCTAAACTGTATGGATGCGTCGTAACCGAAAAAGATCAGAACGTTCATTTTACCGGCTCCATTCAATTCAAAGCCCTCAACTCCTCTCTTAATAGGGTAGAGCTGCGCCTTTTCCAAAATACTTCTGTTTTTGAGTCATCAATGAATAAGAACCAGGGGTCCATAGGAAAAACACATCTTGTGCCTTATGCCTTAATTTCTTATACGGCATCAGTCAATCCGTTAGCTGCCCTGGCTCTCGGGACTACTGAAAAAGACATTATCGAATCCCTTTTCTACATGTGGTACGGAGTCAATAACTACAAATCCCGTTCCAAAACAAATCAGTATTCTCGACTAATGCTTAAAATAAATTACAAAGACCCCTGGCATCATTCGGCAGACGTGGATACCATGATACAGCTGACAAATGGGAATGATCTCTCCTTAAGAGAGTTCTCCCAGCTTGAATGGGATTTCTCCAAAATGATAAAGCTAATAAAAAAAGATATCGTCAGCGATGTTGAGTATCTGGTCGAAGAGTCTTTTTCAGCGAAATTCCTTGATCTTATGAAGGAAGTAAAAGGCAAATTGACCGATATCAGCAGTCTTAAACCGACTGACTTTAATATTTTTTAACCTAATGCCATACATTACAGCTATAGAACATAGCTGTAATGTATCTGGTCTTATGGAGATCCAATGAAAGGTATAATACTGACTCTGGAAGGTTCCATGGCCCATTTTAAAAGGCCTGAAACCAATAATAATCCCCTTACCTATTCCTTGATACATAAACCGGCTATTATTGGGTTTATAGGAGCCGTTACTGGACAAGAACGTAAGGATATGGCTCCTTTATTCCCTATTTTATGTGAAGACCTCCTTATCTCTATAACCGTCCTGACACCTATTGAAAAGGATAGCTGTGCAAATACCAAAAGGAGTGCTATGGCTTCTTCTTTTGGTGCTCCTGGACGATACTATTGGGAATATTTAAAAGATCCGAAATATCGTTTAGTTATAGCGCTTAAGGATAAGAGGTCAGAAGAAATTTTCGAGCTTTTCTGCAACAATATCAAGAATAATAGGTCTGCGTATGCCCCTTATCTCGGTGTGGCAAAATGCCCCGCTAAAATCACTTTCATTGAAGAAGTGAACGTTTCTGAAGAAGAAAAAAAAGGAATTTTTCTTACTAATGCAATCTTTTCTAAAGAGCATTCAATTGACCTGTCTAAAGAAACAGAAATACTATTTGAAAGAATTCCTCTTTCCGAGAGTAATGATTGGGAATATTCTTCTTTTATTGAAATCGTATGCCCTTTTAAAGAAGTAAAAATCGAAGGGCAATATCGAAATATCTCAAACGAAACAAAAGCCTGGTTCTTATGAGATCCATTAGAAAATATCGGTCTCATCCAGACAGATATCTTCAGGATCATATCAAAGGAGTCTGTTCCCTTGCTACAGGATTTTTCGACCATCCTTGTACCCGTACTGCAGCTTTATTACATGACATAGGCAAATTAAATGAGCTCTTTCAAAAATATCGTTTAGAGCTAAAAATCAAATCTCAAGACATCTACACTAATCACGCCTACTTAGGGCTACCTGCTCTTTTTTGTTATTTAAGAGCAAATGGTTGTAAACCCGGAATAATTAGAAATCATACCGATTTCCTCCTCACAGCTATATGTATAATCAAGCATCATGGAAGTATCCCTAATCTGGATAAACTCTTAAACAAAGAAGAACTTGAAAAACTTAAAAAATTCCTGGAGGAATATACCTTACCAGTTTCTCAGTTTCTCTCTTATATAGGTTTTGATAAAAACCTTAACCCTTTCTCTGTAGAGTGGGTTCCTATGTTGGAATCCCAGTTTAGTCATAAAAGTAGAATCAAAAAATTATTAGGTACCACACGTCCTTTGGACTTCTATCTGGATCTTAAAGGATGCTTCTCAGCGATAGTATCGGCAGATAAATTGGATGCCGGAAGGCATGAATTGAAAGACGTAAAAAAAAGAAGAAAAAAATTCATGTCCACTTATCATATAAAAATCAACGACTACATTAAAGGGCTAAAAAACACTAAAGAAATAGATTCCTATCGAACAGAAATTCGAAAAGCATGCACTGAAAAATTAAAAACAGCGCTACAGACTAAAAAGCGTGTCTTTTCTCTTACAGAACCCACTGGAACCGGCAAAACTTCAATACTTATAGAGGGGTATAAAATTATAGCCGAATATGATTCTTCTATAAATAAAGCCATATACTCAGTTCCTTATCTTACACTAACAGAACAAATATTCGGAATAATAGACGGAATCTTCAAAGATCCGGATAATCTTAAAAGAATAGATTCCAAGGCCCCTCCTGAAGAGGAATATGACCCGGAAGACCTTTCACTTCATGAAAGAAATAATATTTTCAGAAAAATAAAGACCATGTTCTTAAAAATAACCGGAAAAACCCTTAATAATGATCAGATCTCAAAATTATTAAAGGATGATTTTTTAGAATCCACCTTTGGATATTCTTTCATTGTTACAACTTTTGTACAGTTCTTTCAAACATTCACAACAGCTTCTAATAAGGGCTTAATGCGCCTGGCCCATTTTAGAAATTCAGTATTTCTCATTGATGAAATTCAAACCATTCCTCCAACCCTTTATGCCTTTTTTATTGCCTTAATAAATGCTTTCTGTCATAAATTCAATTGCTATTGTATTGTTTCTACTGCTACAATGCCGAATTTTAATCTACCCCCAAATTCAGAAAATGCGAAAAAATTTTTCTATAATTACACGCCACCTATTGAGATAGGAAATTCAGAAAATTTCAAAAAAGATATTTTTAACAGATACCGGATAATACCTATAAAAAATGAATGCTCAATAGAGGAACATTGTGATAGAGTCCTGCAGGGACCAAAATCAAATCTTATTGTCCTTAATACTGTGAACGATTCTAAAGCATTCTATAAATGTTTAAAAAATAAAAATGACTGCCCTATATATCTTATCAATGCCCGTAAGACGCCTCACCATAGAAGAAAAATTTTGGATATATGTCTGAAATTAATAAAAGAGGAGAAAAAATTTGTTCTCGTGTCTACTCAGGTTATTGAAGCCGGAGTAGACATTGACTTCCACTCAGTTCATACGGATATAGCCCCTCTTCCTAACATTATACAACGAGCTGGGAGAGGCAATCGTAATGGCCAATATAGTATGGCTAATATTTACGTATTCAAACTCAGAGATGAGTATAATTTAAGAGCCTCTTATATCTATTGTGACCCGGATACCACACAACTCAATTACGCCTGTGAGATTTTATTTGGAGAAAAAGAACATTTTCAAGAAAAAGAGATGTATGACCTACAGAAAAAATCTTTCCAGGACATATCAGAAAATCTCTTGATAGGAAAATGGCAGATAACTAAAGAAAATAAGGATTCCGGTAAAAAATATAAATCAACATGCAATATGATTAATCAAATAGAAGAATTTCAATATGGAGACTTAGGATCTTTCAATCTAATACCGAAAAAAGAATGGGCTTTTCAGCATATTTTTTATGTGCCTTTTTCTGATAATGACAAAAATTACGAAAAGCTTCAACAATTAATGGCAGAACTCTATGCAGAGGACGAAATGCCTTCCCCATCAAAAGACTCTATAAAAGAAATATTAAAAAAACGTGTGGCTTTAAAAAAACATTTACGAAAAATTATGGACCGAGTGATTCAAGTACGTATTGATAAAAATTCTTCCGTAGACACATTTGTTGAATATCCTGATGAATGTTATGGCATATTAAAATTAAAAAGAGAATATTATTCAAAAGAGTATGGGTTTAATGAAGAAGGAGATCTCTCATGAAACAGTTTATTTTCAAGAATTTAAAATATGACCCGAACAATCTTGACTCTACCCATAAAGCTCTTAAAAAGATATTCTCTGAAGAAGATTGTGTACGGTTCCGCATTGAAGAGGACGCCGTTATTGTCAGAATTGATAAGTATCCCAAATCCTCAATACAATGCAGCATGCTACAATTAAAAGATTTTATAAAGGAGGACTCTGCTAAATTCATTGTCCGCATGAATATTCAAAAAAGAATGTATATAAAAGGTAAAAGAGGGTCTCATGTCCCTATTCGGGGCTTTCCACAAATAGTAAAAAAATTCAAATCTATTGCTGAAAAAAATGGTTTTAAAGTCTTAAACTTTACCTCTATTTCTGACCCTTATCTTCTTTATAAAGAAAAGAACGGTCAACAGAGCTCTTTTAACACAATCGATTTTGAGGGCCATCTAAAAATTACGGACAGTGATCTCTTTAAACAAGCATATGAAAACGGTATAGGCCCAAGTAAAAATTATGGCTATGGAATGTTAATCCTCGATAAAGGATAACGTAATATATGTATTATGATATAGGGGATAAAATCCCCTATTTATACTTACAAATGGGAAGGCTCCGTATCTGGGGGCGTTCCCTTCAATTCATTAACAAGGAAGAGAGCCTAACTATTCCTATAGGCCAATATTCAGCTCTCTTTATTGGACCCGGTGTAAGTCTGACCGACCGGGCTATAAAATACTCTGCATCGATGGGAACTCTATTACTTTTTGTTGGAGAAGACGTATCACGCTGTTACGCTATTTTACCTGCCTTTAATAAAAACTCGGAAGTATTTTTAAAGCAGATTGATCTGTACCGCACCAAGAAAAAGCAACTATTAAAAAAATATTTTAAACTTCGGTTCAATAAAACGCTGATAGGCTGGAGAGGGCTTTCAGAAGAAAAATTAAGAGGATTAGAAAGCTCTTATATGAAAAAGATCTATATTGAAAGCGCTAAAAAATATGGGATACACTGGATAGGAAGGATGAAAGAAGACCAGTGGGAAAATAATACTATCTATAACAAAGGAATATCTATATGTAATTCTTTTTTATATGGGATGGCTTCTGCAGTTTTAAATGCCCTGGGCTATAGTCCGGCTTTAGGCCTCCTTCATACAGGTAATACTTTATCATTATCTTTTGATATAGCGGACATTTATAAAAGTGAGTTTTCTATCCCATTAGGGTTTGAAATTGCAAGGGAGGCTTCTAAAAATAAAGAGTTAAATGTGGATAAAGAGATACGGAGAAAAGCTTTATCAAAAATTAAGGATGAAAAACTGATCTCTAAGATGGTTGCAGATATTAAATATATTTATGATGATAATAATAATAGATAAAGTATCACCAAAAATACGAAGCCTGATTTCAGCTTATTTCTATGGTGTATCAAAAAATATTTTTATAGGGTCTAATAAAACGGCATTCTATGATAGATTCATAAAGACGTTTAAAAAATATTCTCTTTCTAGTGATAAATGTATTTTTATAATAAGTGATACTTCTTTTGAAGGATTTAGTATTGAATACATAAATGTGGAGTCTCAATTACAGGATTTTGACGGCTTAAAATTATTCCGCTCTTTGAAATAATTAATTGATATTCAGCACCTTACAAGATAGGGTTATCCTCACGCCGGTGAGAATTGAATGAACTCCTCTATGCTTTTATGGTATTTGTCTAGTTATCCTCACGCCGGTGAGAATTGAATATAGGCGTATCCTCCTTTCGATTTAAATGGATAAGTTATCCTCACGCCGGTGAGAATTGAATCAACCTGGGCATTAACCTGAAAGATTTTCAAGAGGTTATCCTCACGCCGGTGAGAATTGAATAGTTCGAGCAGAGTTTAATGGAAAAGCCTGATCGTTATCCTCACGCCGGTGAGAATTGAATGCAACCGTAAGCAGCAGAGAATTTATTCGATGAGTTATCCTCACGCCGGTGAGAATTGAATTGATAAGCTGTAA
>Ga0307377_10008891_pt1 | contig 10128 bp, 3 predicted proteins | sample TR3MG_FD_202535 | JGI IMG/M metagenome (GOLD analysis project Ga0307377, IMG submission 202535) | Soil microbial communities from Risofladan, Vaasa, Finland - TR-3 | ecosystem: Environmental > Terrestrial > Soil > Coastal area > Acid sulfate soil | place: Finland: Risofladan, Vaasa | collected... | reverse complement strand
GTCCAATATTTATATGTCTGCTTGGAAATACGGGTGTAAAGGAATTACGGTGTATCGAAAGAACTGTAGAACAGGGGTTCTTATTGATAAAAAACAAGAAAATAAAAATATTTCTATTACAAAAACAGCAGCTCCAAGAAGACCTAAAGATCTTCCAGGAGATTTGCATCACGTTTCTGTTAAAGGAAATAAATATTTTGTATTAGTTGGAATATTAAACGGGCAGGAACCTTATGAAGTATTTGCTGGGAATAAAGACATATCAAATTTGCCGAAACAAGTAGTAATAAGAAAACAAAAGAGAAACACATATAGTATCGTAGATATCAATAATAATAATAATATTTTATTTGATGATATCTCAAAAAATATTAATGACGAAGAAGAGGCGTTAACAAGAATGATATCTTTAGGGTTAAGACATGGTGCTGATATTAATTTTATAACACATCAGTTAGAAAAAACAAATGGAGATATGTTGGGATTTTCAAAAGCAGTTTCTAGGGTGTTGAAAAAATATATTAAAGATGGCTCTATGGTGCATGGAGAAAGCTGCCCAGAGTGTAATGGAGAATTGAGAAGACAAGAAGGATGCATTTCTTGCCAATCTTGTGGTTTTAGTAAATGTGGATAAATAGTATGGTAGATAAAAATCCTAAATTAAAAAATAGTGGAATAATAGATTGCAAACCACAAGAAGGAAAATGTCCTATAAATTGTAATCAATGTTTTTATAATAGAGAAAATGCATTTTATACAGATATCTATTCTTCTCAACTCCCTACACTAGAGGAAGTAGGAGATGATATTGTTAGGGTTAATTCAGGTCATGATTCCAATATTGATAAAGAAATAGTTTTAAAAGAGACAGAGAAATACAAGGATAAGTTTTACAATACTTCTATTAAGATTTTTGATTTTCCTGCTCCGTTTGTATGGACAGCAAATCCAAAAGAGGAAGAAGGATTCCCTTTTATTTCAGATCTTCCTAGTAATTTAATGTTTATTAGACTAAGAGTTTCTTCTACAAATTTGTATTATGTGGAAGAGGCTATAAAATATTATTCTCTTTTTAAAAAGATACCTGTTGTTTTGACTTTTATGGCATATTATTCTGAAGAGCCAAAAAATATTGAGAATTATGAGTGGCAGGTAAGACATACAAATTCTTATTGGTGTCCGAAAAAAGAATTTATAAAAAAAATAATAAACAGAATGAAAACGATAGGAGGAAGATTAGTAACAATTTGTGGGACATTAGATTCAAGATATTGTGAAGATTGTGGCAATTGTAAAACTTATTATTATCAAACGATAAAACATATAAATGAAACTTTAAAAAAAGAAAGTAAAAAAAATGAGTGAATGTAGATGTAATAAATTTCCCCCATTAAAGTATTACAAGATTTATAAAGACTCACAAGATTTAAAATTTGGGACAGAGGGAGCAGCTTGTTTTGATGTTGAAGCTTATTTAAAATTGGGAGAAGGAAGGCCCAACACGGTTAAAGGGTACGATAAATATAATAATAAAATAGAAAGACCGATTAATAAAGATTTTATAAGAGGGTATAGCGATGATGAGGATAATGGATATATTTGTATTCAGCCTAAAGATCGTATATTAATTCCTTCAGGTTTGATTCTGGATATCCCTGATGGATACTCTGTAAGAACTCACCCTCGATCAAGCACAGGGTATAAAGTAGGACTACATCATGCTCATGATCAAGGGATTATTGATTTTGATTATGTTCAAGAACTATTTTTGTTATTTTATAATATGACAGAAGTAGATATTCTTATTAAACACAATCAAAAGATTGTTCAATCAGAAATGATTAAAAAACCGATATATGAGATAAAAGAAACAAATGTTAAACCATCTCAAAAGACAGATAGAATTGGAGGATTAGGCAGCACAGGTTAATATTCAATTAAGATAGCGGCAGAAGGTAGTGTAAAAGCTCGATCATTAATTTGGTTGAGCTTTTTTATTTAATAAAGGATAAACGGCATTAAAAACGAATAAAATAGTATATAAATATTATTTTAAGAAATAGATTTTATGGCAACAACAGAACCAAGATTAACAAGTCCTTATGAGGAAAGTGGGAATATAGATGTAGATTATTATAATCTGCCCATAATTGATGATTCAGATATCTCTGCTGGAGATATTACGGGTTATATTTGGAAATATTATGCTTTTGATATAGGAGATAACGCTGAGGCCAATCGTTATGTTTTTGATTCGTCTATGACAAATGGTGGGGGAGCGCGTGTTTTTTATAGAATACTTGTTTCTGGTCTTGGTCCAGATATTGAAACAACTTTTGAATATCTTAGAGAAAATCCAGAAGAAGAAGATAGTTATTTTACAGCACAGTATCTTCTTTATGACGGGACTCATACATTTATAAATAGCTCCGGAAGATATGGAGCAGACAGTAATTATAGATATATTTTTATTCTTTTCAGAGAAGATGGAATTGTTTCTGATATTGTAATAAATTTTAAATATACAAAATGTGAAGGAACATACAAGGGGGCGACTTTAGAAACAATTGATTATTTAGATGGTCAAATATCATATCGGCTGTTTTATCCTCTTAATTATGATCATAATAATAGATCAACAAAATATCCTTTAATGATAAATCTTCCTGGGCAAACAACGGTTACACACACAACTGCTGTAACGGAGCACCCGCTAGCGGTTTTTTGGGGAGGAGAGTCTTATTTGGAAGATTATCCTAGATTCGGGATATGTTTTCATTGGGCAGATACTGGAGCAAGTGGTAGAGGAAGCACAAATCAATCAGCGCCAACGAGCCCTCCCACAACCTATAATGGATTATTAGGAGATTATCTCTATGTTAGAGAGGGAACTTGGATACAGGGAGGAATGCACAAAGCAGTTCAAAAAATAATTGACACATTCAATATAGACACTAATAGAGTATACGCGACAGGGTTTTCTTTAGGGACAGTTGCTCTTCTAGAATTTGCGAAGCAAAACCCTCAATTATTAGCAGGCATGATAGTTTGTGATGGAGGATTTTTTCCTGATTATTGGACTACAGACCCTTATAATGACAATTTTACTTCTCCAGAAGAAGTGGATGGGCAGGAAATTTTTTCTTATTTTCAAAAAGAAGTGAAAAAGATAAGGCATATTCCAACAACTTTTTCAGCGCAAACAGACGGTTATGCTGAATTGCAAATGGCAAGAATTCATAACGAGATATTAAGGCAAGGAGGGGATAGTCACTATGTTTTGAATAGTTCTAATGTCGCAACTTTAGAAAACTGGATATATGATAATGATGAAATTTTATTTACAGGAGATGGTAAAGTTCTTACTTTTACAATAGGAGATGATTCTTGGGATGTTGAATTTGAAAATGGAATTGAATATAATGCTCTTTCAGCTTATGTTAAAATAGGAAATACTCCTGGAGATACAGAATATTTATGGGTTACGTATGCTGCCGCAAAGACAACGACATTAATGGGGGCAAATCCTTATACAGGAGAAGCTTCCAAAGGAACACTCCGGGTAAGAAAGTGGCAGTCGTCAACAGGATATCCAGACTATGCCGAAAGCATTTCTATTACATCTGCTCCAACGGCCACTTATTATCCCTTTTTAGGAGAGGATAAATGGGATATAAGGAATAGCAGCGATTACACAGAATACGGAATTGTCGAGGTTGTTAATTTTTTCCCCTTTACAAAAAATGTAAGATGGAATTGTAGCAAAATATCTGATCATGATTCTGGTTCATCGAATGTTCAAGGTACGGTTTATCTGGATTGGCTTTTTGCACAAAATAAACAAAATAACATAGAGCCTTATTATACAACTCCGATTTCAGATGACACATATGACGGAGGAGAGATAAGAAAATATTTAGGACCTGATGAGACCGTAGAGATAGAAGAAAACTCAAAGATAAAATACTCAGGGAGAGCAGATTCAAAAATAACCATAAGAAATGTTAATTATTTAATAGGTGAAGATGGAGAAAATTTAATTTGGAACAGAGGGGGGGCTGACGAGCATATCTTTACTACAGTTGGAGAGAGTATTACAACGGGGCCAACTGGAAGACAATTTAATATAACATATCAGGGGGTAGGTAGTTATTTATTTGATGTTGATTTATTAGCAGAAGAAGGCTTTGTTATAACTAAAAATAATTTTCTTGTGGTATATAACCTTGACAATTTAGATAGTGTAGAATTTGTGTCCTATTATGCAGTAGAAAGAGGGTTAGATTATATTTCAAACCCATCAACAACAAATAATGGGAGCATAGGAGGAATTAACTGGCAAGTGGACGGGCAGTTATTGGGCATACAGTGCAGTAGTAATGAGCTATTGGCTTCAGAGGAAGAATTTAATATATATGTTTTAAATCCAATAAAAGATGCTATTGCTAATTCTGCTGAGTTACAAGACAAAATTATAGGGGGTATAATTTTAGGATACAAAGTGCCAGGAGGATTTTATGACGGAGAAGATGTTATTTCTTCTACTTCGAGGGTCTCAAGAATAAACTATAGTTTTAATAAGCAAGTTAAAAATAAATTATATGACAGGAATGTTTTTAAAAGATTTGATAGTGTAGATGCTGATTATGCTTTAATTTGTTCTAGAATTGATGGCCCGAATCTTCAGTTCGTGAAGAAAGTAATAGATAATGCAACTATTTTGTATAAACAATTATTTGCAAATGGAAAATTTTATATAGACCCCTATTCAGACATACAAGCATCTGGGGCATCTGATTATACTAATTTATTATTAGATTTTAAAGACAATATGCTGCCTAATTTAAATCTTTCGACATGGGAAACAACCTTTATGGATCCGTATATAGATAGCACAATTCCTTTTGTAGAAGGGGACTCTTTTATGTGGTCTTGGTTTGCGGACAGGTCTTCAACATCTTTTTTTCAAAATAGTAATGCGTCAAGAGTTTTCTTATATAATGCGGATTATGATGGGGGATTTACCGTCAGAGATGAGAACGGCAAAACATGGCCATTTCTTGCCATGGACGGAGGATATCTTTTAACAGCGGGATCAATGTCAAATCCAACGATAGATGGATTTTTAAATCCAAAATCGTTTTTTTATGCGTTATTAAGAGGGGCGACCTTGGGAGAAGCGTATCTATTTAGCGTTCCTTATCTGGATTGGACAGTTTCTTTATTTGGGGATCCAATTCCCTTATGTTCTTTTGATTCTGATGACATATTAGACGAGGACGTTATTAATGAGCACGTTGTTTGGGATATGATGTCAAAGGATTTGGCAAAAACTGCGGCTAATTTATATTCAAAGGGGTTAGAACTAAAAGATGTTTTAAATGAGATAGTTGATATTGTGAGTGGGGATGTTAGTGGGGGTTTTGATTCGTTAGAAACGACATTAGCACTATTATATCCTGCGAACGATTTATATAATCAAAATAAAGAAATTGTTTGGAAATCACAGCTAAAACTTCTTGTGAATAAATTGTTTGATTTTCCAACATTTAGATATTATTACGATATTGACGAAGAGCGTCCATCAGTAAATACTTATTTAGAAGATCACGATTTTAAGGTGAGTAGGTTATTGGCAGATATTTCTCAGGACACAAATCCTATATCAGAAGACAATTTATATGATGAGGGATGGTGGCAATTTGAATTTATTTTAAATGATGATAATCCTACTGAATTTACAAATTATCATTTTATATTAGAAGTTTCTGATAATGAAGATTTTAGCGGCATCCTTATAACAAAAAATAGTATAGGAATTACCAATTGGACATATGAGAAGGATAAAGAAGTTTTTTCTAATATAACTTATAGTGGAGTTTCTTCCAGTTATATTGGCAGAAAAATAAGATATGAAAGCAGATTAGATTCATTGGCAGGAGTTGATGATTATTTAACAAGGGGAGAAACCTACTATTTTAGAGTTGCCCAGTATAATTTAGAGACAAGCACTCAATATTCTCCCAGAGTCTATAATGATATTATTTGGACATAAATTTTATGCCGCTAACAGATAAGCAAAAACTTGAATTATTATCTCCAGCACCATTCTATATTCATAGTTGGTGGATGCATACTTATCAATTTGGTAGTTATTATGATAATGATTATTTATATGAGTATGCAAGATTAACGCATAGTATAGGGGTTAGTGGAAAATGGGCTACTTCTGATATCATAGATAAGTCTGTTCAGATATGTAAAAGAGTTAATGATAACAAATCTGAATATGAACTAGAGTGTGTAATCTGCGTTAATTTTTCCCCATTTTATGAGATGTGGAAATATTATAACTCATATTATGAATATAATCCTTCTTTACAGAACCCTTCAGCCAATAGTGTTCCGCTGCTTCCTCAGGATAATGAAACTATTTTTGATATTAGCGATGGATACAATATCTACAATGGAAGTACTCTTGTTGCCGCTTGGAGATCTGAATATGCAGATTATGTGGGGCTAACCGTTCATGAAGCAGAAATGAGTTATTTTGAAAATAAATTAATCACTTTTAAAGGTTATCTTGATACATATAATGCGACTTATGGAACGAATGTCAGAATAGGGGCTTTATTTTTAGACAGTGAATATTTTTCTACATATAACCAAGATCAAGATTATATAGATGGATTAAAAGATAAACATGATGAAATGCATCGTAGATTATTAGCAGTTCTTGGGGCTCCTGAAAATCCTTCAGATCCTTATACATTAGAAGGAGTGGAGGTGTTGTGGTATCAGAGAGAAGGACAAGGAACGAATTGGACGGATTTAGAGAATTTTGATATAAGTACTTTTAGCACAAAGACGTATCATGCTAAACAAGAAGCATCTAATTTAATGTTGACTTCTTTGTATTGGCCTTATTGGGAAAAGGCAACAGATGCGTATATGTATGCATCTGATTATTATTTAGAAAATGATGCAGACACTCCTGTTGACAGAGATAAGATATGCCCTGTGTTGTCTTTGTGTTCAGGATATATCTATAAGCCTTTTATAGAATCTGGTAATGCTCAATATAAAATGTATTTGGATTATGACGTAAATATTAGCTATAGGTTTGGGCGTAAAATAGCTGGAGAAAAAATAGAATATAAGAAAACGTATATTCCTATTTTGTATCCAGCTCCATTTTCAAGTGATTATGATGATAAAGAGTCTGCAACGTCTTATGACAAAGTGACTGTAGATGAGAGTGGCTATCCAATCACATGGGAAGTTTTTGATCCAGTTAATAATCCTTCCACTTGGGTTGCCCCAGAAACCGATTGGATAGATCATTTTATTGAGTTTATACAGGGTATTAATGATGGTGAAAACTCTATTTATGAGAGAATTGAGGCAGATGATGTCTTTGTTTTAAACGGAGTTAAATTTGTTTATCTCAAACTGAATGATGGGGAAGAATGCACTTTAAAAATTAATACAACTGAGGTTGTTTTAAAAAGAGACGGTTCTTTAATTGTTTGGGATTATAATGGGCCTAATGAGGAAATATTATATAATAATAATCCAAGCGTAAATGATGTGTGGAGAGTTTCTAAGGGAAGTTATAATATTGATATTTATGAAAATAATTATAGTAATTATTTATTTGTTTTTCATATTTCTAATACTAATTTATTAGGCAAATCTTTTACTCCTACAGCATATTATACAGATTTTACTCCTAAGTTTACATTTAGCTATGGAGTTACAACTAAGTATTCTTTTTCATATTCTCCTGTTCAGGACGGAAACACTTATACTTATGATCTTTCTTTTCCTTTAGATGGAGTAGAAGTTCATATTGTTTTAACAAAAACATCTGAATTTGAATGGTCGATGTATTTTGAAAATTTAAGCGATAGTGGTATTGAAATATATGATATTATTTTTCCATACAATAATAATGCAGATATGACTGGGTTTTCGAGAGATTCTTATGCCTATATGCCTTGGGGGTCAGCATCCGGTTCTTTAGGTGCTAAAAAACAGTGTAGCAGTATATCTACTCCATTAACATATCAATATTTATCAACATTGTTTTGTTATGCTCCATATATAATGTTTGAAGAAGGAAATAAGTCTATTATTGTTTACGCGACTAACTGGCGACCTAGAATTACAATGCCATATGTGTGGTATAATAGAATAAGTATGAGATATCATGTTAAAAATAATGTTAATACCATTGCTCCAGAATATGATGAAGAAGGATTATCTCCAGGGGAAGCGACAACATTTTCTTTCGCTGCAAAAATATTTACAGGAGAAGAGGGGTATGAGCCTTGGCAGATAGCTCTAGATGATTATAAGACATGGCTTGATGGAAAGAAGGCTAGCGAAGGGATTCCATTAGTTTTCGGGAGCGAATGGTTAAAAGAGAGTCATGGCTATATGCATACCGGGCTTATGAATATCAGCGATTACAATGCTAGTTATGAGACATTGTTTAATACATGGGAGACATATAAAGATACAGCCAATTGGATACAGGTATGGGGGCAGATGAGTGATTATGCAGGGACTTGTTGTGGTTTTGATAGGGACATGCATCCTCGTTATTATGATTCTGCTTACTTGGACAATCCTTCAGTTTCTAGTTATATAGATTTTGCTTATGGGGTTGTTAATATAGATGGGGGTCATCAAAGTTATTATACGAGACCTACTTTAGATGAAAATGGGAATCAATATTATATGGTTCCTATTGGTTCTGAAGAGAAATATTATTTAGATGATATCAAAGACTGGATGGATAAAAATAGAGACGAATATAATGCTAATGTTCATTACCTAGATACTTTAGAGTATGCAGACCCTTCGAAGGCTATTGAAGACATCCATTATATGATGGATAATTATGATGACTTTTTTATGGAACGTGGAAGAATTATTTCTCCATTTCCAGCGTTGACGACATATAATGATGGGGACTTGGCGTCTGGTTGCCCCTATATTCATAGATTTTTACAGAATAAACAATATACATTTGGCGGTGTTAGTAATGGTTCATATCTTATACGTGGAGAATCAAATGATTATCAGTCTGAAAGATATTCTTTTTTAACAGGGTCAAAGTTTGAATTTGCTATTCAAACGGCTCCTCATGTCAATACATTGGAATTTAAAATAGTTGAAGAGAGAGATAGGGTCGGATGGTGGGATAGAGAGCCAGCTTATTTAGACACATTGGGGTTGTCTAACATTACTGACGGAGTAAGGATAACTAGATTTATAGATAAGAATGGAGAGTATTTATATTGTGTAGATAATTATGAAAACATTAATAATCCTTCAATAGATAATCCTTCTGGTTATCAGCCAGAGATTGTATTCAATATAGATGGGTACCCTTATATCGTCGTTGGAATAGACACGTCTCAGGAAGTTTTTATTGCGGAAGAAAGGAATTTATTTAATTTAGATTATAACCCTTCTGCCGACAATCCTTCAGCATGGCCAAGTTCAAGTAGTTCAAGTAGTTCAAGTAGTTCAAGTAGTTCAAGTAGTTCAAGTAGTTCAAGTAGTTCAAGTAGTTCAAGTAGTTCAAGCGGAGGAGTATCTTGGTGTGATGATTTTGAAACTTTTGATTCTGATTATACATATAACGCCACTTATTTCGTGTGGGACAGCAGCACTCTTGTTCAGGTACTTACTCCAGGCGTAGGCACGTATGCTGCTACCTTTGATGTTCCTGATTTAGATTATTGGGTAGGCAAAAGTGTTACTTTAAAGATATATCCGACTGTGCTTGGAGGAGCTAAGGGAGAGGTTTCTATTATTGCTGGGGGATGGTCTACCATAATTAGAAGCAGTTCTATTTCTCCAACAATAAATCAGTGGAATACTATGGGGACTTTTACCCTTGCGGCAAATACTTTTAGTATAAGTACAACTGGAGCTGGAGGAGGGGGTATTACTCTAGATAATGTTTGTCTTGAGGAGGTTTCTTCAAGTTCAAGTAGTTCAAGTAGTTCAAGTAGTTCAAGTAGTTCAAGTAGTTCAAGTAGTTCAAGTAGTTCAAGTAGTTCAAGTAGTTCAAGTAGTTCAAGTAGTTCAAGTAGTTCAAGTAGTTCAAGT
>Ga0307377_10008889_pt1 | contig 10130 bp, 8 predicted proteins | sample TR3MG_FD_202535 | JGI IMG/M metagenome (GOLD analysis project Ga0307377, IMG submission 202535) | Soil microbial communities from Risofladan, Vaasa, Finland - TR-3 | ecosystem: Environmental > Terrestrial > Soil > Coastal area > Acid sulfate soil | place: Finland: Risofladan, Vaasa | collected... | reverse complement strand
GGCGCTGCGGGAGGCCGATTTCGTTCTGAACACAGCTCAATACGGCGGCCACGACTTCGTCGAGGGTCTGCGCGCGTGGACGGAGGAGCAGGGATACTACCGCGGGTTTCGCATCAACGACGTGCTGAACATTCGGGTGATGCTGTCGGTGGCGCGGGACATGGAGAGTCTCTGCCCCGACGCCTGGTTGATTCAAGCGGGCAACCCGGTGTTCGAGGGCTGTACGGCGATGACGCGGGAGACCGGGATCAAGGTGTGCGGGATCTGCCACGGCCACCACGGCTATCGGGAGCTGGCCGAGACGATGGGACTGGACCCGGACCGAGTCACGGCGCAAGCAGTGGGGTTCAACCACTGCATCTGGCTCTCCCACTTCGAATACGAGGGAGGCGATGCTCTCCCGCTGATAGACGAGTGGATCGCGGGGAAGTCAGAGCAATACTGGCGGGAGCATCGCCCTGAATACTGGGATAACCAGATGGCGAAGGCCGCCATCGAGCTCTACAAGCTGGCAGGGCTGTTTCCCATAGGTGATACGACGCGGAGGGGCGGCTGGTGGTTCCACACGAGCCTGGAGACGAAGAAGAGGTGGTATGGGGAGGAGCTTGGGGGGTTCGACTCCGAGATCGGCTGGAGCGCGTATCTGCGGGGGCTCGACGAAGAGGTCGGCCGCATCCACGCGGCCGTCTCTGACTCGAAGGCGAAGCTGACGGAGGTCTTCCGGCCGGAGCCGACGGGCGAGCAGCACTTCCCGCTGATCGACGCACTCGTCAATGACAATCGGGTGGAGCTGCAGGTCAACGTGCCCAATCGAGGCGCGATCGAGGATATCCCCGACGATGTGGTCGTCGAGGTGCCGGCGATGTGCTCGGCGCGGGGAATTCAGCCCTATCACGTGGGCGCGCTGCCGGAACTGCTGATGGTGAGCGTGCTGCGACCGCGGCTGCTGGAGGCGGAGCGGATGATCAGCCTGTCGGTCCGCCCCAACTCTCGGATGCTCATGGCGATGATCCTCGACGACCATCGCACGAAGTCGTACAAGCAGGCGGTGCAGTTCTGCCGCGACCTCCTGGCGCGACCTGGACTAGAGGAGGTCGCCGAAGAGATGCGCCAGTCGCTCGCCGGTGGAGGCGAGCGGGGGCCCGCCGCATTCCTGTAGCTGCTGTCTCGCCTACGGATTCCCCTGCATTACGGTTACGACCGTAATGCGAGAGAATCTGCTGTGTGAGCCTCACGCCGTGCGCTATCGAGTTTCCTGCACTATCGGTTGCCCCTGACCATGATGTAAGAAACTCTATAGGAGAGGATCGGCCGTGCCGACGTCGGCGCCTGGAAGCTGTTTCATGACCCGCCTCGGCGGGTTATGAAACAGCAGCACAAGCCGCCACGCTCCACCAGGCGCATTTCATGCCAGCGTCTCTAACGGACAGCCAGGCGAGTGAGGGCTATGAAATGCGCTCTACTGCTGTTCGCCCATTGAAGCAGCGATGCGCGAACAGCTTCCTCCGGTTCCTACCTGTGTCATGATGAGTTTCGCCCTTACCTCCTTGGGCGAAACTCATTAGCGGCGAAAGCGTCTCTTGCGGGGACGTCTGGCGGCGCGTTTGGCGGCCCCGGCGGCGCGGCGCTGCTGGAGGCAAGCACGACAGGCCGCAGGCGGCGGATAGCCGGTATCCGCGTCTCTAGCCTGCTCGGCCTCGGAGTAAACGAAGGCCTCTCCGCAGAACTGGCAGATGATTTCCCGGTCGGGCATGGCTACCAGCGCCGACGGCCGCCACCCCCACCGAAGCCGCCACGGTCACCGCCGCCCCGGTCACCGCCGCCCCGGTCACCGCCGCCACCACGGCGCTCGCCCCTGGGGCGGGCTTCGTTGACAGTGATGGCTCGCCCCTCGACCTCACGGCCATTCATGGCGGCGATGGCGTCAGCCGCTTTCTCCTCCGGGACGTCCACGAAGCCGAAGCCCTTGTCTCCGATCATCCGGACGTCCGCGGGTTCGTACTCCGCGAAGAGCTCTCTCAGCGCGCTCTCCGTAACGGAGTAGCTCAGGTTTCCGACATACAAGCTCTTGTTGGCCATAGCGGCCTCCTTCCGCCCCGGCCTGGCTCCGCGGCGATAGTCTGACTTATGATGCTCGGGCGCCGGCTTCTGAACCGCGCGCCAGGCGGCGGGACAACAGAAGCGACACCTGTGACAACGAGACTGCTACCTGCGACGAGTCCGCCTCAGCGGGCGTCCCCTCCCGCAAAGGCGGGAGCGTGAGCTTGCCAAGGTGGTGGAGGGTCGAGGGCGTTCGGGCTGGGTGACCCCGTCTACGCTCACCCGGGGGAGCTGCCTGCCGAGGGTGCGCTCGATGCGGGCGAGGACGGGGCCATCCTCCCGGCTCGCCAGGTTAAGGGCATCGCCGGAGGCTCCGGCGAGCGCGAGAGGCATGACTTCCCGCTGAATAGAGGCCGGAGTTTCGAAGCCCATTCGGCGAGCGGCTCTAACAAGCCCGGGGGAGAGACTAAGCTGGGTGAAGATTGTTGTTACCTCGCGTGCTAGAGGAAGCCATGTCGCCAAGATGTCCTGCTAGCTGACGAGGTGCCTCGCTCTCGACTGTGCCCCCGTGACATACGCAGGCCGTGGTTCCGGCCACTCAAACGAGAACCACGGGAGCCATGTAGAGGATAGCAGAATCCGCGGGCAGCGTCAAACGCCGCCGCGCGCGGTCTGAGCCAAGAAGGAGGCTGTGACCCGCCGCACTCATGGAGGCGCGCTGCGCGCGTGCGCCTGGTCCGTCCGGATGGGAATCGCTTTCCTAAATGCAAGGTCGCGGCGAGGTCGAAGCGGCATGCTTCGGATGTCCAGTCGCAGGGGTTCACTCCACCGGAGGCCGCACCCCCTGGTGAGACGAAGACCCCCCGGTTCACTCACAGCGCCCAGCCGCCAGTCTCCGCCCCTCCCCCACCACCGCCAAAGGCAAAAGTCATCATCAGAAGCTGTTTCATAACCCGCCTCGGCGGGTTATGAAACAGCAGCACAAGCCGCCAGGATCCAGCAGGCGCATTTCATGCCAGCGTCTCTAGCGGACAGCCAGGCGAGTGAGCGTCATGAAATGCGCTCTACCGACTTGCCTTAGGCCCGCCAGGGCAGCTCACCGTCGGAACTGGAGTATGCTGCCAAAGAGCAACCGGAGCGCCCCGAAGGGCGCTCCGGTCATTCCATTCACGGACAGCATCCTGCCTAAGGCAGGATCTTTGCTTGTCCTACCACAGGGTGCTGAAATCGGCCGGGTCGCAGTAGCCGCAGGCCAGCACTTCGGCCGCGCCTTCGACCCCCCAGGCGTCGATGCCGACCAGTTCGCCGTCCGCGTACTTGCTGATGAACAGGTCCGAGAGTATCCAGGCGGCATGGCCATCCAGGAAGCCCGCGTTGACACCGCCCAGGTGACGGCTGTAGGGCCTGCGCAGATCCGGGTTCTTGACGAAGGCGCCATTGTTGGGCGCGTGCAGGATGATGCAGCTCTCCGGATCATCACCGGCCGCGATGGCGATCTCCCAGTCGATGCTCCAGCCGAGGCCGCTGCACTCGAGGCAGCAGATGTCCGGGTAGGCGGCGCAGCCGACTCCAACGCTGGCTGTCGACGCGCCTCCATCACCACAAATCCAGAAGCTTACCGGATCTTGGACCGCGGCGAGCTTGGTCCCGGAAGCCCCGCCGTTGGTGGCGATACTCTGCATGAAGACCTTGTCCGACATGAGCCCGGCCACTGGGTCCATGGCCAAGGTCTCCTGGAAGAGGGAGTCAGTGACCGTGCCGCCCCATCCCGGCGGCCACGCGGTCTCACAGGGCCCACCGACCCAGTCGCCCGCTCCGTTGTGCGGCCAGTTGCCCTCAGCGTTCTGGACATTGGTGAACCAGTCGGGACCTGGGATTATCCAGGTGGCGCCCTTGAACATCTTTGCGCTTGGGCACCGCCAGACGTCGCGGTTCTTCACGTACTCATCCAGGATGACGGGCCAGACAAGGTAGGGGTTGGCGTCGCTCGAGGTCCAGCAGTCGCCGTCCCCGTCCCATATGTGGTTTCCATCTCCGGCGTCACCCGGCCAGGTGTTGAAGTAGTCGATCACTTCCTGCCGCTGCTCTGTAGGCGGCAGGGTGTCGTTGTTGTCCGCCAGATACATCTGGATGGCCAGGGCGATGTTCTTTACGTTGGAGAGACACACCGCCTTGCGGGCCGACTCGCGCGCCCGCGCGAAGACAGGAAACACCATGGCGGCTAGGATCCCTATGATCGCTATCACCACCAGCAACTCAATAAGCGTGAATCCACGTCGCTTGCGAATCATCATCTGTTCGGCGTTCTCCTTAACGGGTTTACCGTTTGCCTACCGGGATTAGGCTCTGTGCTGCTAGGCAACCAGAGAAGACGCATGCAGCTGCCGGGAACGGGAGACCGATCACCTCCTTTCACATGCAGGCCGCTGCCCGAGATGGGCACGCTTTCCGTGTTGCAGGGCCCGGCGGCTGCCGAGATGAGCTAATGATGAATCTGGAAGTGACACTGGACGGGGATTGGCACTCAGACGGGGATGTCGGCGTCGAACACCTCTCAGCCCGATATATGCGAACTCGGATGAGCGGGTGCTAACGCCCGCCATGTCGCGGGAGATGCTCTTATCTCGCGAAGCAAAAGCCCGGATGGTAGGACCTCCTTGCTTCCGGTCCGACATCTCCATGTCTATTGGATCACATTCCGGCAAACCATCAAATGGACCGTTGTCTGATATGAGTGGAGAATTGTCTGGAGGCGCAGACGAAATGTCCAATGTCCTCTCATTCAGGCCACTTTCAGTACTGCTGGAGCAGGGAGAGCATCTTCCGGTCCAGCTTGTGCCCGTGGAAGTCCTCATGCTCGACGTCCGCGCACCCGGAGTCCATGAACCGAATGACCTGCGGAAGCGCCACACGGCGCGCCCCATATTGAGCCCCTTGGGGACCTCCATTGCGTCCCACAGCCACGCTAGGACGACCGGATGCGACGTCCTGTTGTGGGCGCCGCCCTCTCCGCAGAGCACGCCAGCGCCCTGCCTGGCCAGCTCGATACAGGGGCTGTAATGCGCCTCGGGCGTCTGTCGATTCCATGTCTTTTCGGCTTGGACCACCCCATCGGCGACCGCGATCCGGCACTCGAATGCATCCCCCGTCGCGGCGGTGGTTTCCCGTATGCCGCGCGCTCCTTGCGGTTCCCGCCCGACCACTCAGGCGGGAGGAGAGACCACCATTGGCGACGCGTCGCCCTTCGTTGGCAGTCTCAGCTCGTCAGGCTGCCGCGCCTACAGGGACAAGTCGAACGCCCTCGCAACGTAGACTGCCATCTGAGCGCGGGTCACGGCATTGCTCGGAAGGTGGTATCCGCCCGGATACCCGCGCACGACATCCTTCTCAGCGCAGTACTCGATATGCTTGTAGGCCCAGTGATCCGCCGCCACATCCGCAAAGCTCGGCCTCTCGGGCGGCCTATACCCGGCCAATGATGCGTGTAGGGGAAGGTGCGGCGCCTGCCACTGCCCGAGCAGGGCGGTGCGAAAGATCAGCCCGTCCTCGCGATCGTCCACAGAGAACCGCAGTCCCATCGCTCTGCGGAACATCTGCGCCAGGTCAGGGCCCGACGGCGAACTCCCGGAATCCGGCCGTGCCGCTCTCGACGAGGCATCCGGCTCCGCCACACGCGAGGGTGCCATCGGTGGCGCGCAGGACCTCTTCGCCGTCAAGATGCGCGACGATCTCCGTTCCTCGGACGCTCAGCGCGAGGTCGTGCAGCTCGCCCATTTGCCAGGCACATGGCGTCTCCGCCAGCACGGTCTCGCCGTAGAAGTTGCGGACGAGCTTGAGCGCGTCTCGCGTCTTGACCAGCGCGATGAACCGCTGAAGGCCCTGGTAGCGGGCGATGAGGCCGCCGGCCTCGGCCAACACGATCGTGAACCGGCTGGAGATGGTGTAGTCGCGCCAGTCGTCCGTCCCCGTGACGACCACCCCCCGCCCCTCGTCCTTCCCGAAGTGGGTCATGGGCTGAGGGTTCTGGGGGAACCGACCCGTCACCCGGTCCGCATCGACGACCCAGCCGAGAACCGCGCCGTTGGCGGCGCGGGGAAGCTCGTCGGGAACGCGCAGCTCCGGCGAGCCGCCATAGGTGGCCCTGTCCACGAGCACCCGGCCCCACCCTCCGGGGCCGCCGCCGATCTCGACTCCGATGTCCTTCACCGGGAACCCGCGCTCGCCCGGCACGGGCATCGTCAGCGTGAACGGCATGTTGGGTTCGATCCGAACCGGCTCGCCGTGGATCAGCCTCGTGGTCGTCGCCCGACTGCTCTGCCCCTCGGCGGCGAAGCATCTCGCGAACAGCCGAATCTCGACAGACCCTTCGCACTTGCCCGCCGCGCCCTCTACCGTCACGGTCTGCCCCGGGTACAACTTCGGGGTCCCCACAATCGGATACCCGGAGCCGGCCGGCTCCATGAATACCGGCGTGGACACCCGCACCGGATGGTTTGGCGCGACCTCCCGGAATGCTATCTCGAGCATGCGCTCGCCGTTTGGCCCCTGGATGTTGGCCACTGCGCCCGTGCCAGGGGTTCCGTGGTCTGTCGGCTCCACCATGTACCCGTGGCGGCTGCCGGGCAGGCTGAAGTGGTGCCAGGCCCCGCCCTTCGGCGCCTCCGGCTCTCGCCAGGCCATTATCTTCCGGCCGATCCGAGCGATGTGGAGCGCCTCCTGGAGGCAGTCGGTGGTGAGGCGCGCGCCTTCCGCGGTGGGAAGCAGCATGCGGTCGGCAAAGGGTGACTGGAAATCGTAGTCCCTGTTGATGCCATCCAGGCCGACCGCGAGCCCCATGACGCTTCCCACGTTGGCGGCGTTGCAGTCCGTATCCCAGCCCGCGGTGTTGATGATCGCCTGGGATCGGCGGAAGTCGTCGGGCGCATAGCTCCACGCCATCACCATGATGGCGTGATTGGGGACCATGTGGCAGCTGCCCCCGTACGTGTCGTATCCGTACTTCTCGGCGATGCGGGCATAGGTCTTATGCCAATCACGATCCTGAGCCGTCCAGGCCCGGACATCCCGATGCACCTGGGCGATGAGGCTGTCGCCGGGGATCACGCTGACGCCGATATCCAGCAGCTTCTCCATGTCCTTCTCGACGAAGGCGGCGGACACCATGGCCGCCACCACCTTGGCGCCATTGACAGCCTCCCCGTCGTGGGAGACACCTGCCGCCCGCTCCGCCAGTCGTGCCGCGAGTTGCGGGTCGCCCGGCGCGACCATCCCGAAGGCGTCGATGAAGATCTGCGCGCCGATCTGCTCGGCGACGGTCGGCCCGTTCAGCTCGATGCTGCCGCTCCGGGGCGACGGAATCCTCTGCTTCAGGCGGAGATAGGCCGTGTGTTCCGTGGACACCCCCAGCCCGCCCCACCAGAGAATCGTCTTGCCCTCGACCAGGTAGTTGAGCCACGTCTTGCCGTAGAAGTCCTCGGGCGTATCGGCGTAGCGCCCGCTGTCCTCCAATGCCCGGATGAACGTGAAGGTGCCGGTGATATCGTCATCGGTGACGACCAGCGGCACCCCGCGGTCCTCCGCCACATACCTGTCCACCAACCCCCAATGGGCCACCAGGTCGTCCTTGCGCCACCCTTCGAACGGGCGCCCCATGTAGACGCCGATGACCTTCCCGAGCACGCCGGCGTAGACTTGCTCCTCGTAGTTGACGATCTCTGGTGCAGTCATTTCCGCCCTCACAGTGACGTGAGCGACCAGGCCGGGGCGCTCACGAACAGCAGTCTTCGGATCGGGGATCACGCCGCACGGAGCGCAACCACCCAGTCCGAGGGGATATTACCGTGGCGCTGCGCACTTCCCTACCGGCAATCTCAGGCAACAGTCGGGCGCGAGCGTCGTGAGGTCGATGGGAGAGCTGGCCCGCCAAGCGAAGCATTGCATCGTGTGGAGGCGGCGGCCCGCATCGCCCTTATTGGCACAATACTCGCAGAACGGGCGCGCGTGAGACTGAGCTGCGTCGGCGGCAAGGGCCGCAGAGCCGCGGCTGTGGAAGAGGTCGCAGGTACGTAGCGGGGGCGTGTTTCGCAGTCTATCACGACGTGATAATCAGAGCCCTTTCCGGCGAGTGGTCACGCTGACGACGAAAGGGCGGCAGAGCCACTAGGTGTGCCTGCCCCTGTCAAATAGCGGTGGGACACCTCTGACAGCCCGTAGGCTTGCCTGCGAGTCCTGAGCATTCCACCATATGTGACCTTGAGGCGGCGCCTCCAGGCGCTGTCTCGTTTTGTGGAGTGTGCCGAGGTGGAAGCCTTGCGAACTGCTGTCAACCTGATGGTGCGGTCAATGGTGTTGAGTGCCCAGTCTGCTGGTCAGCATCGGTTGGCGCTGCTGCAGCGGGCCGTCGCCTCCGGCGATACGGCAGGCGAGCTGGCCCGGCTTCGAGATGAGCTTTGCCGGCTGAAGTCAGAGCTTGGGATACTCAAGGCTCGCTTCGGTGATGTCCCCGGCCGGAAACGGTATACACCGATGCAGCGGCTGCAGGTGCTCTGGCACATGGAGTACTGGGGGATTCCGCGCAACAAGGTGAAGGAACACTTCCTGATTGCGAGATCTGCGTTCTATCGCTGGTTGCACGCAGCTGAGAAAGGCCATCTGGGTGAGCGCAAGACGAAGCAGGAAAGCCCGCGGAAGACGCCTGCTGACCTGGCGCGGATGATCTGGGAGGTCTTCGAGGCGAACCCGTATGTGGGCCGGGATCGGATCGCCAACACCATCTGGCTGCTGGGGGTGTTTGTGTCGGCGTCAACCGTGAGGGATGTGCTGCTGCGGCCCAGGCCGCGGACCGCGCCGGCCGCGACGAAGGTCAATACTGCGCCTGCGGCACCCCGAGAGATCGTCGCCCGCTATCCGAATCACGTCTGGAGCGTAGACCGCACTCGAGTATTGCGCTGGGGCATCTGGCCCACCTGGGTGCTGATCGCCATCGATCACTTCTCCCGCCAACTGGTGGCCTGCTGTCCACTAGAAGGGCCGAACGCGGGCTGGGTGGTGGGCGCGATGGAGGATGCATTTGCCCAGCATGGCGCTCCTCGGCATCTCATCAGTGACCAGGACAAGGTCTTCACCTCCGATGCGTTCCGCGACTTGCTCATCCGGTAGGATGTGAAACCGCGCCTCGGCGCGGTCGGCAAGCACGGCTCTATCGCAGTCACCGAGCGGATCATCCTCACGCTGAAGTACGAGTGGCTCAGGCGCGTCCCCGTCATCCGCGGTCTCGATCACCTGAGCCAACTGCTGCAGGACTTCGCCGTCTACTACAACGAGTATCGCGGTCATGCCACGCTGGGCGGCGCGCTTCCCTCGGTGATCCATCGCGGCGAGCAGTGGACCAGGCCGGCGAACTCAGCGAAAACACTTCCTCCGAACATCGGGCGACGCATCTTCTCCGACACGCAGATCACCGCGTATCGACTCGCGGCCTGAGTCTCCCATCAACCGACACCTGTGCCCAGTGCCGTACAGCGCGCGTGCCGCCGCGTCTTCGCGGCATTCTTCCGCCCTCCCAGATGCTCCGAGGGCTCATTCCTGTCCCATCGTTGCGGCCACACGCTACGTCACGCTGCGGGTCACGAGGAGCACAGTCAGTCTTAGCCGCTCAGGTGGTGTCCCAAGCCTACTTAACATGGGCATCTGGTAGCGACCGGGCGAGGCCAGATACAGGTCCTTATGCTGCCCCAGGAAGAGCTTCTCGAACCGCAAGTAGGCGGCGATTCGCTCCTGATGACCCTTCGGCGGGTACGTGCTGAAGTCAAGCGCCATAGTTCTCCTCCCAAAAACAAAAAGCGAGTCCTCCCCCTATCGGGGTCAGGACTCGCCTCATCGTTGGATGCCAGCAAGCAGGTATTCGGTTTACTCTACACTATCCTACCGCAAACGTCGGACGTCAACACCCTCTCTGATTTCGGTGTCTTGAGTTACCATACATAGGTAACAGGTAGGGAGCAAGCGACGGGAGTGGTGCCAGAGAGCTGCGAAACGAGGAAAGGCACCGGCACCTTCGGTAGAGTGTTGTTGGATAGACCACCTATCGG